>Ga0209535_1002617_pt1 | contig 11728 bp, 11 predicted proteins | sample LinPmetageLP28_FD_184041 | JGI IMG/M metagenome (GOLD analysis project Ga0209535, IMG submission 184041) | Marine viral communities from the Pacific Ocean - LP-28 (SPAdes) (version 2) | ecosystem: Environmental > Aquatic > Marine > Oceanic | place: Pacific Ocean | collected 2009-08-22
CAATTACACCTGCATCTATAAATACTAATAATACTGTTGACACAACTAAAAATATAAGAACCAAAGGCCTTACATTCTTTGCTAACCAACTATCACTAGCCATATCCGCAGACCATCTTGAAGAGATTTCTTTTTCCATCTCTACTTCATACTTAGCTATTAGCTCTTTTATTTTTAATTCAGCAGCAAGCTTTTCTTCTTTAGATGTAACAAGCTCGTCTAAAACGCCACCTATTCCTTTAACTAATTTAGTTGCACCGACTGAAAATAATTTTGTTATAAAGTTAGGCATATCTTTTATTTACCGCTATATGTGTTATGTGTACCACCACCTAATTTGTATGATTGTTTGCTTTCTTTTCCTGTTTCAGCATTACGTGCTAATCTTTTAGCATTACCACCGTGCCTCATTTTTTCAGTAATTGAACCAAACATCATATCATCAAGTTCTCCTCCACTTCTCATTAATAATTTAGACTGCTGTCTAGTTAATTTTTTAGACGGCATTGAACCACCTTTTTTAAAATATCCCATTTTATTAACAGTACTTGGAGAAGCTTTTTTTAAAGCTGCCAACCCTGGTTGTAATTTTGGATTAATCTTTCTCATAATTTAATATTTAAAAATCTAAAGTAAATGTTGTAATAAATAAATACACTTTAATAGTTGTATAGTTATATTCTTCATCAGGATGTATAACTTCCCATCCTAGAGAAAATCTATTATGAGGCCAGTGAAAAGCTATTTCTAATTCCCAGTTCTCCATTACATAATACTTTTGGTTTTACTACAAAGCCCTTTTCTACACTGTTTTAAACAAACCTTACCCTTAGTAAGCCATTGTATTAACAAACATATATTTCTCATTTTAATGATTTTTTTCTACCTTTTTTATATTACTAATTTATATTATTAATATACAAATAAAGATTTACTAACTCAAATAATTCTTATATTTGTTGCTTTGTTAATGAAATCTGTATATATATAATATACAAAAATTTTACTTAAATATCTAACAATTACAAAATTATCCAATTATGAATAAAATTAACCCCGTTGTTTTTAAAAATAAATTTTCATTGCAAATACTACCTACTGAAACGCTATTAGGCATTAAGACAGTTAATTGTGAAGTACTTTGTGAAGATGATATCTATCGTCCTATAGTGGGATTTGAAATAGGTTTAATATTTTTTACTTTTTCATATGTAAATATGTCTATTTAAACTTTTTAATTAGGTATATTTTTTTTAAATTATATATACATCCTTAAGCTGCATTTCTTTAAATATGAATGCAGCTTTTTAATCCAATAATTATACATACATGAATCAAAACATTTTTAAACCCAGAGTAAACATTTTACCGTATGAATACCCACAACTCCTAGCATATAAAGATGCTATTAGACATTCCTATTGGATTGACACAGAGTTCAATTTTACAGAAGATATACAAGATTTTAAAGTAACTATCAGTTCAGAAGAGCGTGATGTTATTAAAAAAACAATGCTTGCTATTGCACAGATAGAAGTTAATGTAAAAACATTTTGGGCTGATATGTACAAACGAATGCCTATTACAGAAATAGGTGATGTAGGAATGACATTTGCTGAATCAGAAGTAAGACATAAAGATGCTTATGCCAGGTTGCTTAGGATACTAGGACTTGAAAAAGAATTTCAAAGTGTTATTGAAGTGCCTGCTATTGCAGGTAGACTTAAGTACTTAAAGAAATACCTGGATGGAACACGTTCTAAAGACAATAAAATGTATACTAAATCTGTATTGTTATTTTCTTTATTTATAGAGCACGTAAGTTTGTTTAGTCAGTTTTTAATTATGATGAGCTTTAACAAAGAAAAGAATGTTTTTAAGGGTATATCTAATGTTGTTGAAGCCACAAGTAAAGAAGAAGAAATCCACGGTAACTTTGGAGCTGAGATTATTAATATTATTAAAAAAGAAAACCCTGAATGGTTTGATTCTGAATTTGAACAATTAATCTACTCTGCTTGTAAAAAAGCTTATGTTGCAGAATGTGATATATTAGAATGGATTTTTAGCAAAGGAGAGTTAGAGTTTCTATCTAAGAAAACAATTAAAAACTTTATAAAAAACAGATTTAATAACTCTTTAGAAAAAATAGGAATGAAATCAATATTTGAGGTTGATGTAGAACTATTAAAATCCACTGAATGGTTTGATATAGAGATACTAGGAACTAAAGAAGGAGACTTCTTTTACAAAAAGAGTGTAGATTATAACAAGAAAAGCAAAAGCATTACAGAATATGATCTTTTTTAAACCTTTAATATCAAAAAAAATGAAAATAACAACATTTAAACAAGTAGATCAATTGTATCTAATACCAACTATAAAATTAACATATAGCAGGACTTTAAATGGTAACTTAGAAGTTATGTTGTGTTGGTTAGTGGGTGGAATTAGTATTGAATTTTAAATTATGAAAACAATAATCCACGTTAATCAACACGTAATAAAATCTAATAGAAAAAACAATTCCGTTGAACCTGTATTAACTTGTAAGACATACAAGAGTAATACATATGCTCATGAAATAAAAATATTAGGTCCTAGCAAAGTAGTGTATAGCCCTGATAAACCACTGAGTTGTGGAGCACATGTATGGATTGAAACAGAAGAAGAAATAATAATAATTAAATAAACCAAACATGGAGTATAATAACTACTACTGGCTAAATAAAGACAGCCGTACATTTTTATCAAGGGGTTACATTACAGAGACCCCGGAACAAAGAATCAAAGACATTGCTATTAAAGCAGAAAAGTATTTAAATATAAAAGGGTTTGCTGAAAAGTTTGAACACTATATGGCCAAAGGGTACTACTCTTTGTCAACTCCAGTGTGGATTAACTTTGGTAAAGCAAAAGGATTACCTATTAGTTGTTACGGATCTAATGTAGATGACAACTTGGACAGTATATTAAATGCTGGTCGTGAAATTGGAATGATGTCTAAGTATGGGGGTGGAACTTCAGCTTACTTAGGAAACATTAGAGAAAGAGGTGGTCCTATTTCTACCGGTGGATTTGCAGATGGACCAATTCATTATGCTAAGATATATGATACTGTAGTGGATGTATGTAAACAATCTGAAGCTAGACGTGGAGCATGTGCAGTGTACTTACCTGTAGAGCATGCTGACATTTTAGAGTTCTTAGATATAGGGACAGATGGTAATCCTATTCAGAATCTTCAATATGGTGTCACAGTTGGTGATGCCTGGATGGAAGAGATGAAAGCCGGGGACAAAAGCAAACGTAAAGTATGGGCCAAGATTATTCAAAATAGAAGTGAGTTTGGATTTCCTTACATTATGTTTAAAGATAACTCTAATAACAACTCTCCTTACAAAGAGCTTGGAATGGAAATCACAGCATCTAATTTATGTTCTGAAATACAATTACCTACAGACAGTTATAATTCTTTTGTTTGTTGCTTAGGATCTATTAACCTGTTACACTGGGATGAGATTAAAAAAACAGATGCTATAGAAACATATGTATATTTTCTTAATGCTGTAATGGATGAGTTTGTTATTAAGTCTGAAACAATGCCTGGTATGAAAAGAGCTTATAATTTTGCAAAAAATCACAGAGCTGTTGGTCTAGGTGTTATGGGTTACCATTCATTATTTCAATCAAAGCTTATTGAGTTTGACTCACTACAAGCTAAAGGTTTAAACAGTGAAATATTTAGAACTCTTAAAGACAGAAGTGAAATAGCATCAAGAAAATTACATACAGAATATGGATACAATTCCATTAGGGATGGTTATGCTAACACAACTTTAATGGCCATTGCACCTACTAAATCAAGTTCGTTCATTCATGGAGCTGTGAGCATGGGTATTGAGCCTATTAAGTCTAACTACTTTATTAAAGATCTTGCTAAATCTAAAACAGTATATAAGAATCCTTTCTTAGAAGCTCAATTGGAAAAGTATGGTTTAAATAATCCTAAGACTTGGCAATCTATACTTAAGAAAGATGGAAGTGTACAACATCTAGACTTTCCTAATAAAGCAGTGTTCAAATCTTTTGTTGAGATATCTCCTAAAGAGATTGTATTGCAAGCTGCTCAAAGACAAAAGTATATTGACCAGTCTCAGTCATTAAACTTAATGATTGATCCATCTGTCTCAGCTAAAGATATTAATAAACTTTATATGTATGCTTGGGAGGAAGGAGTTAAAACTTTATACTATCAATTTAGTAAGAGTAGTGCTCAAGATTTTGCACGTAACATATTAGAATGTTCAAGTTGTGAAGGTTAAAGAAAAAATACTCAAATTGTTAGCTCATAATAATAAGCTTACAGCGTATCAGAAGGTTGCATCCCGTATAGGTTATATGGGTGCAGGCTTTTTGATAGCAGCTCAGTGGACATTGCATCCGGGATTATTTATACTAGGTTTTATATGTGTAGTTGTACAGACTTCATCACGTAGGCAATGGAATCTTGTTGTTCTTAATGTAAATGGATTAATTGCTTGGATAGCACACTTCCTTAAAGACTTTTTGGCATAAACTAATAGTTTATTTTCTTAATCCTTTATGATTATCAATCCTATCTAGAATTTTGTTAAGCTCATCTGTTTTTATCAAACCTGCCATTGACGCATTCTTTAAGGCACTTATAATTTGAAGTACCATAAAAGGAACTACAATTACTTCTGATAGCCAGCCTGTTCCATCAAAACCTTTTTCTATCATAAGTAAGACTGTCAGAATTGCCAGCCATGTAAAGGTGTTCTTTGTTATTTTTAAGGCTTTATATGTTTTAAATCCCTCTCTTTTACAGCCTGCCCACACTCCAAAAATGCCATCTAACCATAATACTGAACAAACCGCCAGGTACTGTTCCATGTTTTCCATTGATAAATCAAAAAAGTAAGTACATAAGTACGTACAAAATGCTGTTATGCTCACTAATAAGAGTTTAGTTGTCATTATTAATTTTATTTTCTTTTGATATTCCAACTGGAGTAGCAATTCTGATAGGTTTAACTGAAGGTCTAACAGGTTTAATTATTGGTATTGATATAGGCCTCGTGTGCATTACAGGAGGAGTATATGTTTCTCTCACATTAATATGAGGAATATGGTAGTTACTCCAATTTCTATATTGCCAATCTTGTCTATATTGATACCTAAATGGATCTTCCTGACGTAATATCCTAAATTTAAAATCTCTAACGGGAACAGCAAGAGTATCTCCCTTTTCTGTTATAGTTAAAATACTTTTAATTTTATAAATTGTAGATATGTTATATGTTCCACAAGATGAAAATATTGCTAGTATAAATATTAATAAAATCAATAATTTTTTCATAAACTACGCTCTACACCTGTTATCCTATATAATAATATACACTATTTATATGATATATAAAAAGAAAACTCTCTAGAATTACCTAGAGAGTTTAAACTTTTAATTAGCTAAAAACTTTTGTTCTTTTATTAAGTTTTCCCATTTCTGTATACTATATAAAATAGGCATAGCGTCTTTCCAAGCTTTGTTAACTTTTAGCTGACCTTTATTAGGTTTATTTTGATAAACATATTCTGAGTCAGAATAAAAACCATCTTTACCTTTAATTATATATCCAGCTGGTGTCCAGAAACTTAACTTTAAAGCTTCTCCTAAGTTACCCAATGCCTTTGCAGAAACAATAGGGGTCTTTGCCATTTGAAACATCTGTACAGGATCCACAAACAAAATAAGTTCTTTATAAAGTCTATCACCCTGGTACCTTGCCAAGTGTTTAAGTCTTTTTTGTGTATCGTCATCATCACCCTCACCGGCTAAAACACTATCCATTATTGTATTTATTAAACTTACAGTCATAATAATGCTTATTTCACCCATTGTTCTATAAACTCCAAAAAGTTTATTTGATGCTCTTTGTTCTGCAAATCCACCACCTTGATCGGCTGTAATTTTTTTAAAGCCTTCACCGTACTTTCTTATATCTCGGTTCCCAGCCCAAATTTGTTGTTTAGAATATGCTAAAAACTTCCAAAAAGATTTATATCTACCTTCCATCCAACCTAAGTTTTCATCAAAGTACTCCCCTTGAAATCTTGCTCTAATTGCGGGTGCAACCCATTTATGAAACTGTGCCGCTAAATTACCTAATGTATAACTTTGTATAACCATTCTATCTTCTGCAGCATAGTTACCATGGATTTGTTTATTTACTTCACGCACTTTATTTCTAAAAGCATATCTCCATTTATCAGTATACTCTTCTATTGTACCATCTTTGTTTATTACTTTTGTAAAACCTTCAGGTAATGACAGCTCATGTGTTTGACCATTAAACTGCATTGCATCATATAATGATAATGTTTCACCAGTACTTTCATTAAGTACATCTGTATCCATCAGCATTGCTATACCAACTTTAGTTTGTACATTATATTCTGCAGCATCTTGCATAACATAACCCCAAGCTTTAAATCTTGACCACAAACTTTTTGTATCATTTTTCCTAGATGATTCACGTATGTCCGTTGAGTCATCCATCATTCTAAATAAATCAACAAAAGCTTCATATTTATTATTGACCTTGTCTGGATCATAATCTGATTTGTTTATACCTAATAAACCTAATGTAGCAATGTCTGTCATATCTGCTACACCACTACCTGTTCTTTGTATAATACCAGGTAGAGCTGTAACATTATACTCTTTACTTGCTCTAAAATAACTCTTCTTAGTAAAAAATCTACTACCCAACATTTCTATATTGTTGTTGATTCTACCCATCAAATAGTTATTAAAGTTACCAAAAGGGTTAAAAGCTACATATGCTAAAGAAGATTGTGATATTAATGCATTTGCAAACTTATCAAAAAATCCTTGGCTTACTAATTCATTATCATAGTATACCATTGACATATATGCCTGCGCTCTTTTAAGTACATTAGAATCTCCAGATGTTTCTTTAGTAAAGCCTACTTTTTTAAGTACACCTGTTGATGTACGCCCAAGCAAAGTTGTGTTTTTATCTGATGGGGTATATTCTTTATTTTTTATAACTCTTATTATTGCCTGTAAGGTGTCTTCTATTTCACCCATTACTTCATAATGCTCAGCCATAGCACTAAACTTTAATAAGCTTGATCCTAAATCAGAACTAATTTCACCCACAGATGGTTGTATTCTTAGTTTAGCAATCCTTCCTTCTATAAGAGCTTTATCAGCATTATATCTTTCTGGAGACATTCTCCCTTTTTTATATGTATTTTGAAGATCAGTGAGCTCTGCTTGTGCCGCTTCTAGTGCACCCTCTACTCTTGGGCTACCTGTAAAACCTACAGGCATAGAGTTTATAAAGTTTCCATTCTCATCAAGCAATACAGTTTTTTGTGTAGCTGTTTCAGTAACTAAGTTTTTAACTGTCCTAACTGTACCAGCAAACATTTTAGTAAAAAACCCAGATTTATTTTTAATATCATCTAATAAAGTATCTCTTACTAAAGGTATCTTACCTAACATTTGTTGTCTTGTATTGTCAGGAAGCTTTGCTAATAATTCTTTTTCATAATATTGTATATAAATTTCATAAAATTCTCTTTGTGCAATTGATAGAGCATCTGTTTTATTTGGATCAAATATAGCTTTATATTTTTCACTACGCATATCTTGTCCTTGCGTTCCATCTTCATTTACAGTAAATGAATTTGCAATTCTATACTTAACTTTAGGAAACATTCCTTTTGCATTCTTTTCTATTACACCTGTAGGATTACCTTCTGTGTCATTTGCTGCTTTATTATATCTAGTACTATCAAAATATTTTAAAATAAATTGATCGTACTCAGCATCCTTAACTCCAAGTTTTCTTTGCCACTTACCATAAGTGCCGTTACTTATCCATGTTTCCCACTTTCGTCTTTCTTGTAAAAACTCATCTGTGTATCTGTGATATTCTCCATCTATTCTATTACCATTCTCATCAGATCTTTCAGCTCTCCAAAAATTTGAGTTTGCTCTTTTCTTTAAAGATAAGTCAATATTATAATCTATATCTTCTTGAGTTGCTTTAAGTATATCTGTAACATCTCTATACTGATACATATGACCATTAACATCCATTAAGGCTTGTCTTAATTCAAATTGTTTATCAGCATATAACCCTCCAATTTCTTTTACATAATTACCTGTACGGTTTCCTTTTGAATCAAAATCAAGCATAAACTCATATATTTGATTTTTACTTCTACCATCAAGCTTTAGTAATTTATTTGCTGAAATACTTAATACATTTTCTCTAAAAGCAATTTTATCTAAAAGAATCTGTTTTTGTTCTTTATATATTTTATCAATTACTCCAAGTAAAGTATCATCTTGAGTAGCTAGATCTCTAGCTAATAAATCTCCTGTGCTAATATCATTACCCATTGTAAGTTCATCTATTAAATCTTGCTCAGTAAAGCCTCCTTCAACACCAAACTTTTTGTTAGATCTATTTCTAACTACTTCTTTTACAAAACTAAATATAGCATCATTTACAAGACCTTCACGTCCTGATTTTAATACGCTACCTCCAACAAGCTTGTTGCGTTCTAGTAGTAATTTAAATACTAATGTTTGTTGTGTTGCATTTAAATCTGGTGATTCACTAATATTATATAAGATTTCATAAGCAGATATAAACCTGTTAAAATTTAAAACATAACTAATAAATTCACGTTTTGAAACGTTATTTGGATCAGATATATATGCAGTAAACTCTCTAATTTGTTTTAGAGCATCGCTTAATAATGCAGAATAAACTTTTGATTGTTCATTAGGCCCTCTATTCATACCTTGATTAATATATGCTAATGTTCTAACTTGATAATCTCGTTGTTCTTTTTCAGTTTTAGTAGTAAATACACTTCTACCTTTAGAACTTGCTGTCATTGATTCCTGCAATGCAACAGAATATTGTTCTAATGTTGCATAAATAGCTTCTACTTCACGTTGAGGTTTAGCTTCTACTGTAGTTTTTGTTTCAGCTTTTGCATTAGTATCTTGATCTCCTCTGTATGAAGAGTTTTCTTGGTTCTTAATAGCAGCATCCATTTTTTGCTTATTAAGATTATCTTTTGTAGATGGGATAAGCATATCTACATAACGTCTGTTTTCACTTGGTAGAGTTTCTGTATGATCATAACTCCCTTCAAAATTCCAAGTACCTAAGTACTTTTGTTCTTTTCCTTTACCTTTTATATCAACTTTAATATGAAATGTAGAAGCAGACATATCACCTTCAGAAACAGTATATCCCATGTTTTCAAACATTCTTCTATATAGATTTACTTGTAGATTATGTTGAGCATTTGTAGAAAGTCTATCTACTCCTTTTTGTTTTAGTTTACTATCAGCAGGTAATTCCCACGTTTTTCCCTCGTACCTAGTTTCTTCTTTAAAACCTGTTATAGTAGGTTTTTTATATGTATCAAGAATAGAATTCTTACTTGTTTTTAAATCTACTATTCTTATACTACCATCTGTTTCTATAATAATTAAATCTGCTGTACCAGCTATTTTTGTAGCTTTATCAAATACAATTACTTGAGATAAAGCAATACTACCGGGTGGCATTAAATCATTAATTATCACACTCATATCTTTAAATGCTTGTCTTGCCTGTTCTTCATTAAGAATTTTCATGTCTTTTATTATATCATCAAAATTCTCAAATGCTACAATAGCGTCAGATATACGGTCAAGGTCATTACCTAGATCTAAATTTAATTCAACAGACTCAAGCTTTTCAGTATCTAATCTTTTACCTTCTTTAATTTTTTCATTCCATTCTTTAACAGCGTCCTTACGTTCTTGACCAGCTAAATTTTTAATAGCTTCTGCTTTAGCAAGTTTAGCTTCACCTTCTTTATTAGTAAGTTGACCTTTTATTGCTGTAGTAGCTGATAAATATACCTCACCGTTAAGTATATCCATATAAGTATGAGACTTCTCATCAAACACCATTATGGTATCTGATTTATTTGCATTAGCTTCACTTACAGATAGTGTATCTAGTGGTTTACCCGGAGCATGTTTAGCTACATGCATAAGTTTATCTACTATTTCTTTTTGTATACCGTTTGCAGAACCTTTAACTTTATCAATAACCCTTTGTTTTTCTGGGCTTAAAGAATATTTTACTCTTATATCTTTACGAATATTGAGATCAAAGTTTATTGCTTCTGTATTTAAAAGTTTTGCAATGTCACTAAACGTTGCAGTAGAACTAATTTGAGAAATAGGTATAGACCCTCCTGTTATTAGTTCATGAAAATTATTGATTACTGATCTTAACCATTCTAATGCTTCTTTAACTAAATTAATAAAAGAAGTTGTAGGTTTAGTTTCATATTCTTTTTTAAAGTGTCTGGCCAGAGCTTGAGTTACTATTTCCATATCTCTTTCCTGATCACTAAAACGTTGACTAGAACTGTATGCAGCTCTAATTTCTTCTACCATTTCTGGGAAGTTCTTTTTTGCTTCAGAAAGTAAACCGTTATATAATGTAGGGTTTTCATTTTGTATAGCATCTGTAAATGGATGTAATACTTCTTCTATAGCAGTTTCGTTTGTTACTTTACCTTTAACTAATATTACTGATCCTTGATAATAAAATGAATTTACATTATCAAAACTTGCATCTTTTAATCTTTTTGATTTAGGTATAAGAGCATGTAACTTTTTAGCATCTTTAACACTTAATATTCTTATATTACCTTGTAATTGAGGAAACATTTTAGTAAGATGTACTATAACAGAAACAGCTCTTGTTTGATCCCACGCTCGTGTTTTAGGAAGCATGTCTTTAGGTGTAATAACTTTAGGATCTATGCTTATATATCTAGTTAAAGGGTTTATAGCTTGTGTTCTTGTAATAACATTTTGTGGTATATTATTTATTTTAAGATACTGACTAATTAAGTTATTATGATAATCAAAAGCAGCTTCACTTGCTTGCCAATCACCTTTAAAAGTTCTTTTAACCATCATTCTACCTCCAAAGCTTACAATATACCCTTTATTTTGTAAGTTTTTTAATAAACTTTTACCAAAAGATTTTTGTTTTAATGCATAAGCCAACTTAGATTTTTTAGTATACTCTGCAGCTTCTGTTACAGTAGGAAATGCATCACTATTTTTAGTTTTTTGCCAAAGGTTAATTACGTTATTTGTTGCTATTTCAGTTTTATACACTGATTGCAACGCTTTATATTCCGCTGTATTTTTGTTAGGACACTTAGCCATAGTTTATTATTGTTATAGTATACAATTATTTATTTCATCCATGAAAACTTCTTCAGAAGTCATTTCATCTGTTGGTATATAAGTACCTGCATTAAATTTCTTGATCATTTTAGTAAAAGGGTATAGTTCCTTTTCACGCAATTTAGCCTTTTTTTCTGGGAAAGGTTCTATCTGCTCTTCCCAATATACTTCTAATGCAACATTTACATTTGTCAAGTTTATTTCAAATTCTGCTTCCAACTCTAATTGTAATTGTGCAGCTCCTTCCATTTCTAAACTTTCAACCTTACTAGCTGGTTGTGCTGGCATATAAGCTTTAATTGGTAGCCCTAGTTTTTTTGCAGCAAATAATCTATGCCTACCTTCTATAATATTAAAGTTTTTATCTAACATAATAGGATTTAATTG
>Ga0209535_1002619_pt1 | contig 11722 bp, 23 predicted proteins | sample LinPmetageLP28_FD_184041 | JGI IMG/M metagenome (GOLD analysis project Ga0209535, IMG submission 184041) | Marine viral communities from the Pacific Ocean - LP-28 (SPAdes) (version 2) | ecosystem: Environmental > Aquatic > Marine > Oceanic | place: Pacific Ocean | collected 2009-08-22
ATTAGATGATGAAGTATTAGTTGAGTTCTAATACAAGCCAGCTCCTTCATAAGGAGCTTGCCCCCGGGCGCACGTTAAAGGAACTCTAATATAATTAGGTATGGATAAAGAGATGTTTGAAAGATTAGAAGGGCTTCACTCAATTGATGGAGTGAAGAATATGCTAGCCCATTTTGAGTTTGTTGTGAGAGATATTCAGAAAGAAGAGCCATTTGAAGCAGAAGACATTATTAAGTTCCTTACAATTAAGATGGAGAGCAAGGCCGCTAGATTGGAACTCTAATATAATAAGGTATGGAAGATAAGATTGCAGAGATTGCACTAGAAGTAAATGATGATTTGAATGCAGATTCTTCAGCTGAAGAGATTGTTGGGATGGTGTTGAGCATGGGATTTGAAGCTGAGGAAGCGACTGATGTTGCGACTTATCTCGGACGTTAGGAACCCTAATATAATAAGGTATGGATATTGAAGAAGCTATTGAAGCAATTAAAGAGGAGTGGGATGAGGATGGTATTAAATATACTGAAGAAGAGGTGAGGGATTATGCAGTAGAGAATATGAGAGACTTGATTAAGGAACTCTAATATAATATAGTTATGAAGACAAGCACTTATAAAGCCATCGCCTATGAACACTCTAGTGGTATGAAAGGATACCATATGGGTACAGGAGTCGCATTCAGTAACTCTATTAAGAAGGCCATTAAGGCTGCTAAGCATAGAGCATATGGTTCACTCTCAGATGAGGAGTGTAAGGCTGATGATTGTGGCACTCCAGTACTAGCAACAGTTGAAGTGTTCAGAGGAGTAGAGAAGGTCTTCTTCCAATCGTATTAAGAACTCTGATATAATTAGGTATGACAAAGTTAGAAGAGATGATGGAAGCACATGAGGATGCTATCAAGATGTCTAAGGAGTGGAGCTGCTCCTATGAAGAGGCCTTTAGAAAGGTATGGGATTGTGTATGGTATGACGATGAAGGAGAGGCTAGAGATAGACCATCAGAGAGAAAGGCGGCCACTCTCTTGACCCCCACGGGCTGAGAGAGCCCCGCGGCTCTCAGAGAACCCCCTCTCTAGAGACCCGTTGCGCTCCAGATTGTTATTATATAGGTTTGCGGAAACCGGGCTAAGCACCCATGGCCTCAACAAAAATTTTCGAGCGCGAAAACTAAAGCCTCTATATAAAGGGGACTAAATACTCTAATGACTGAGTTTGAGATAGTATCGCTACTCTGGGTATCTACCGTATGTGTGATATCTTTATTATATCTATATAGAGATTTCTAAGACAGCGCCGCAGGCACGAAAATTCATACACTATAGAGACTCTGGATGTTTCGGATACTCTGGTTATCTGAATATCTAGTATATCTAATATACCACAATGAATGTTTAAATATATATTTGTGAAATTTAGAGTGTTTAGATAAATATTAATATGGATTAAGAGATGATTTAGTATATACTAGAGAGTCTCTGATCTCTCTATTATGACTGATTATATAATTAACCATGTTATTCCGACCTTAGAAGCTATTGGCTATTTTGCTGCCGTGATAGTATTGAGTGTTATAGTGATTCGGAATACTTAGCGGCGGATTTTTTTTTGCTCCTGCGGAGTTATATTTTTTATTTGCCTTCGGCATATGTGTTACTATAATAAATAGTAGTATATGTCCGTGCTCGAGCGCCAATTTGAGCACCCTACCCGAAGGACAATGAATAGCCGTTATATTTGAGTCGTGCCTTATGTAGCGGCTATTCTCTTGTAATATGCTATTAGTATTATAAATAAAGATATGGCTGTAACAAAGGAATTGACAAGTGCTATACCATCCTTATCAGGTGGTAAGGTGGCTTCATGGGAGGTAGGTTTAACCTACACCAACGGAGTATCTGGTGATGAGCGATACTACACATACGACTACTTTAATAATGTCCAAAGTGATGATGATACATATGGGTTTGGGTTATCAGCTGAGAGTGATTGGAATACACAATCACAGCTACTAGCACTATGCCCTGTTAGTGAATGGGATGAAATGTTTCAAGCGCAAGTTAATTATGTATTCAATCCCTCTATTAAGCCTGAGCCTGATACATCTTACACTATACCCCCTACAGACTAATGGAGCCTTATTGTTATAACGCAACTGTAGTAAGAGTAGTAGATGGTGATACTATTCGGTTGGATATTGATTTAGGCTTCGATGTCGTTCTCAAGAATCAGAGTGTACGTCTATATAGAGTCGATACACCTGAGTGTCGAACTAGAGACCTTAAGGAGAAGGCTGCTGGCTTGTTGTCTAAGAGTGTTGTTAAGGGATTCGTTGATCAAGGTTCAAAGGTGATTATTAAGACGTCTCTCGATACTAAGGGTAAGTATGGAAGGATACTCGGTACTATAGTTGATGAGAAGGGTGTTAATATAAATGAATATCTTATTGACAATGCTTATGCAGTTGAATACTATGGTCAATCAAAAGATGATGTTAAATCTATACATGAAGAAAACTATCAATTATTAGTTGAACGTGGTGAGTTAGAAGCTATCATATAAGTATGAGAATTACTAACCAGCGTAAAGAGCGTAAGACTAAAAGGCGACCGGGGATTGTTGCTAAGACAAAGAGCTCTAGGCATAAGCATTCTAAGAACTATAAGAAGCGTTACAGAGGTCAAGGTAAGACGCGATAAAAAAAGCCGAGCTTAAGCTCGGCTTTGTGTTATTCAGAATAATATAACTTTCTTTCTAAGTCTCTGTATCTTTTATCTGAATGCCAGATTTCCTCTAGTTGAGGTGTATATTGTCCCTCTTTAGTCTGTATTGTCACTTCCGGAGTCAATACTATTGTAGAAGGTTGATATATGTTTAATGTACTGTTTTTCAGCGAGGAGCTGGGACTGCAAGAGGTCAGCGCGCTCAGTAGCAGCAGCGCTGCGCTTGTTACGCAAACTTTCAATTTCATTGATAATATCTTGTTGTTTATTTCTTGATTCCTGAGTAATGGTATAGTAGAATGCCTTATTACGTAATTGCAAATAAGCACTTAACGCAGTTAACGCAGTTTTAACTAAACCTAACATACTACTAAAATTACTTCTTAGCAGCCTTCTTCTTAGCGGCTTCTTTAGCTGCAGCCTTTTCTTTAGCCTTACCAATATTAAGCGCCAGTACTTCAATTACTTTATATACTTTGCTTAAAAATGTACCTTCCTTAGGTGTAGGTGTAAGAGCTGTAATAGATGATGCGAGAAGAACAGCTGCTGCTGCTACTCCGAACCATGGCTGATCTTGTACAAATTGTATAATAAATTCCATAACAATAATATTTAGGCTAGACAGCTTGAGTTCTAATAAAATTACATAAATATCAATATGTCCACTAAAGAGATCACCAAGAAGATTCAAGCTGGTGTAGGAGTGACTGCAGATGGCATTTACGGTCCTAACACTGCATTAGCTATTATTAAAGGCTTAAAATTGTCGGAAAAGGAACTAACGAAGTTTATTCAGGAAAAGGTAGGATCCTTACCTGATGGGTTATATGGTAAAAATACCGGTAAGAGTATATTAGATAGCTTAGGATTAGGAACTAAAGAAAAGGAACAAGTTAGCGTTCCTTCTGCTATTATTGATGGAAAGTATCCAGAAGTATACAAACCATCACCGAATGTTAGTTCCTCAAGAATAGTTCCTGAAGGAGTAGTTCTTCACCACTCTTCTGGTTCCTATAACGGATCCGTAAGTTGGATTCTTCAAGATAAATCTAATGTATCGTACCATTGCATCATCGATAAGGATGGGAGCCGAACTTCGTTTGCAGAAGATGACAGTCGTTGCTGGCATGCTGGTAAGTCTCGATTCAAAGGGCGTGGTGGTTGTAATGGATTTTTACTTGGCTTAGCATTTTCAGATAATACAAAAACTAGGGAGCTTACTGAAGATGAAATTGCATCAGCAGTTGAGTGGTTACTACCTCGATTTGAGAAGTGGGATTGGCCAAAAGATCTTTCAACAGTTACAACTCATAAAGAAATATCACCAGGCCGTAAAGATGACGTTGATTCTCGAGCAGAACAAGCTATACTTAAAGCGCTTAAAGCAGCATTATAATTATGATTAAAAAAGAAGGAGAAAATATTGTACGAGTTTGTTGCGGCCGTAAAGGCTGTCCTACCGTTGAAAAACTAGATGAAGAGAATTATAAGGTCACTGATGATGACGGTAACTCTATCATTGTAAAGAAAGAAGAGCTCTCGTTGATGGGTGATGCTGTGCAGACTATTAACGAGGATCAACAACTATTAAACGGGTAATGGCTGACATAGAAGCAAAAAATTCAGAAAACGTAGAAGGTAAATTTTATGTTGATGAAGACTGTATAGATTGTGATCTTTGCCGGGAGCAAGCACCAGATAACTTCCAAAGAGATGATGATGAAGGTTACTCGTATGTTTATAAGCAACCAGAAAATGAAGAAGAGTATGCTCTTTGTCAGGATGCATTAGAAGGCTGCCCTGTCGAAGCTATAGGCGATAATGGATAAACTAGTCTTATTTACTTTTGCATCTTACGGGTTGTGCTATATTCTAATGTATGGCACAATCCTTAATAAACCTCGTAAATGGTTAACAAGTCGATATGATGTAATCGACGAATTACTATCCTGTGCTCTTTGTACAGGCTTTTGGTGTGGGTTAATAATAAACCCTAATATTATATTTGGTCTATATAGCGCAGCTACCTGCTATATAATACACATCATCACCGGTCTTTTGTTAGATAAATCTACTGATCAGTAATAAACTTCTTTAATGAGGCCAATTGATGTATAGCATAGTCCATTCCTGAGCTTTCTGCTTCATCTACCATTTCATCTATTTTAGCAAGTATATCTACTTTGCTTATATGGCCTTCCCCCGGCTTCTCTTCATCTGATACAGGAGATGTGGTAGTAGGTATTTGATTAGAAGAGTATACGTTAGACCCACCATCACCTGGTACACCCATTGGTAGGCTACCTTTACGGTAAGATGGTGATCCCTGTTGAGCTGCTTGTTGCCCACCCGCCATACGAGGAGTGTATTGACTGCCATACTCTAACAGATACTTTTCGTAAAGTGTATTAAGATTATTATAATCTTCCTCAAAGCGATTCATACAATTATTTATTGGCAAAGTATAGAATAGCCCTTATAATAGGATATGGAAAAACGTAAAGTAGATTACGAAACGATAGATTTTCTTTCACGAGCTTTAGCTTTTAGATTTAAATTAAATGGGCGTGAATTTTCACATGTTATAGGTATCTCTAGAGGAGGGCTACTACCAGCAAAAATTATTAGTTATATTTTAGATGCGCAGTTTCTTAGCTACGGGGTTAGCTCATATGAGGAAAAGGTTCAATCTGACAATATGAATGTATCGCAAGAAATTGACTTTGATAAATTTCCGAAAGATTCACGCATTCTTATCGTAGATGATAAATGCGATACTGGTAAGACTATTGACCATATTAAAGGTGTTATAGGTGATCGTTTTAGTTATGTTAGATATGCAACAGTGTTTGCAGAGAAGAGGGCTACCAAAAAGGTAGATCATTATGGAGTTTTACTTTCTGACCATACATGGATTGATTTTCCTTGGGAATAGGTTATATTATATAAGATGACTTCCAGAAAAATAACTTGTCTAGTTTCAGGTAAGAGCTATACCTTTTCTAAAGACTACTATGATAAAAAGGTAGATGAATATGGAGATGAAGATAGTATCAAGAAATACTTTATTACTCGTAAAGTAAAAACATATCTTAATAAAGGATACTCTATAAATGATATACGAAATATTCTCGGAGTTACAGATGAAGCTTTACCAGATCAAGATTCTGAAGAGATTAGAGCGATGATCGAATATCATAGTATTAGGAATAAAGGAAAAAATAAGCGGGTGTCAAATACTTTAAACTTTGCTACACTTAAATCTGACCATGACGTGACTGCGTTTATAAATACTATCGCCAAGTATGAAAAGTAATACGATTAACACTGCTATTTTAAATAATAGATTGGGTCTCCTAGAGACAGGTACGTTCGGAACAAAAAGTGTTGTTAATTCTATTCTTTCTTAAGATAGACTGACAGTTACTAATTTAGCTAAAGTAGAACTCGTATAGATGTCTATCTTCGTAGAACAACTCTCTCGCAAACCTAACTTATATCCGTGGACCGAGCAATTCATTGAGGCAATGCACAATGGATTCTGGACTGATAAAGAATTTTCTTTTAAGTCTGACGTTCAACAATATAAAACAGAACTTACACAACAGGAGCGTGATATTATTGCACGTACATTATCTGCAGTCGGTCAGATTGAAGTTGCTGTTAAAACCTTCTGGGCAAAGTTAGGTGAAAACTTACCACATCCTGCATTACAAGATCTTGGATATGTAATGGCTAATACAGAAGTCATTCATAACAATGCCTATGAACGTCTTTTGTCTGTACTGGATATGGAGGATATTTTTGAGCAAAATCTTAAACTTGACTTTATTGAAGGTAGAGTAAAGTATCTGCGTAAGTATACTCATAAGTTCTATAAGGACTCTAAGAAGCAATATTTATATGCTCTAATCCTTTTCACTTTATTTGTTGAGAATGTATCTCTCTTTTCGCAGTTTTATGTTATTAACTGGTTTGCTCGATATAAGAACGTACTTAAAGATACAGATCAGCAAGTTAAGTATACTAGAAATGAGGAAAATATTCATGCTCTTGTTGGTATGAAGATCATCAATACTATACGAGATGAGCACCCAGAGCTGTTTGACCAAGAGCTTGAAGAGAGAATAGCGCAAGAAGCTTTGTGTGCTTATAAGGCTGAGGGTAAAATAGTTGATTGGATGATTAACGGAATACATGAAGATAATTTATCTGCCCCTATTGTCAAAGAGTTTATTAAGAATAGAATTAATAATTCCTTAGAACAAATAGGATTTAAAACTGTTTTCAACATTGATAATAGTTTAATAGAGCCTACAATGTGGTTCGAAGAAGAGCTTCTTGGCAACAATATGACTGACTTTTTTCACTCCCGTCCTGTTGAATATTCTAAGAAGAACCAATCTTTTGACGAAGCAGATATCTTTTAATAAAATATGAACAATCCCTACTGGCTAAACAACGACTCAAGACAATTCTTACAACGCGGATACCTGCTTGAAGGCGAAACAGCAGAATCTCGAATTGAAGATATTGCTAAGAAGGCAGAAGGATATTTAAAGCTTGATGGATTTGCTGCAAAGTTTACAGATTATATGGAGAGAGGTTTCTTTTCGTTATCATCACCGATATGGTCTAATTTTGGAAGGTATCGTGGATTACCTATCTCCTGCTTTGGATCTTATATTCCAGATGATATGGAAAAGATTCTCACTAAAATATCAGAAGTTGGTACGATGTCAAAGGTCGGTGGAGGTACATCTGCATATTTCGGAGATGTACGGCATCGAGGCGCGCCCATCTCTACTGGTGGATCAGCAACAGGCATTCACCCTCAACTCTGTGTTTTTGATTCATTAACTAACTACGTATCTCAAAGTAATGTGCGCCGTGGTTCCTTTGCTGCTTACCTACCAGTTGATCATCCAGATATTCACGAATTTCTTCATATTCGTAGTGAAGGAGATGCTATTCAAGATTTATCTATCGGTGTTACAGTTACTGATAAGTGGATGGAGAGTATGGTTGCAGGTGACAAAGACAAACGATCAGTGTGGGGTAAAATTATTAAGAAAAGATACGAATCTGGATATCCATATATTTTCTTTACAGATAATGTTAACAATAATGCTCCACAAGTATATAAAGATAATAAAAAACGTATACATGCTTCTAACTTATGTACTGAAATATTTTTGTCTACAGATGAGAAAGAGTCGTTTGTATGTGATTTATCATCGTTAAATCTTGCGAAGTGGGATGAGATTGTTGAGACTGATGCTATTGAAACATTAACCTTCTTCCTAGATGCTGTCATGACAGAGTTTATTAATAAAACTGCCGGGGTTGTGCATATGGAAGCTCCTCATAATTTTGCTTGGTCGCAGCGTGCAATCGGTATTGGTGTATTAGGTTGGCATTCATACCTACAGCAGAAAATGATCTCCTTTGAATCAATGGAAGCTAAGATGAATAATAGCTCTATTTGGAAAACTATCCAAGACCGTACTATTAAAGCCTCTAGAGAGATGGCTAAGCTGTATGGTGAGCCTGAACTTCTTAAAGGATATGGTTTGAGAAATACTACCTTATGTGCTATTGCTCCGACAACATCATCAAGTTTTATTCTCGGACAAGTAAGCCCCTCTATTGAACCTCTTAATAGTAATTACTTTACAAAAGATCTTGCGAAAGGTAAATTTACATATAAAAATCCTGAACTCAAAAAACTCCTAGCAGAGCGAGGAAAGGATGATGTTGATGTATGGAAGTCTGTTCTAATTAAAGGGGGTAGTGTTCAACATTTAGATTTTTTATCTCAAGAAGAAAAGGATGTGTTTAAAACGTTTGGTGAGATATCTCAGAAAGAGATTCTTATTCAAGCATCGCAACGTCAGAAGTATATTGATCAAGGACAATCTATTAACTTAATGATACCACCAAAAACACCACCGAGAGAGGTTAATGAATTATTAATTTTTGCTTGGGAGAACGGTATTAAGTCTTTATACTATCAACGCTCAGCTAACCCTGCACAAGAACTTGCTCGATCAATTCTTACTTGTTCTTCTTGCGAAAGCTAAGTTGGAATGACTAAATAAATGTCTAACAACCTATGGACAATATTTTTACGGTATTCAATACTATAATAACAAGCGCTGTAAGTATTATAATCTTTTATCTTAAATACATGTTTAAGCGAAAGAACTACGACCCTATTAAAATTCAAAATAATATTGATGAGAATATTATAGCAGCGATAGAATTTTTACGATTAGAGTTAGATGCTGATAGAGTAGTGATACAAGAGTTTCATAATGGTGGAAAATATTTCTCTGGTAGTAGCCAACAAAAACTTTCTATATCTTATGAATCGTGTAGGAAAGGTATATCGTCAATATTTAGAAAGTTTCAAAATGTACGTGTATCAGCACTATGTAATATAATTAAACGGTCTATGACAAGGGAGATATTAATCAACCTTAAAGATGAGACATGCGCGTATAGTCATGATTTGCAGATGCATGGTACAACAACTGCTGCTTTTACTATAGTAAAAACCTTGACTAATAGGAATATTGGTCTATTATCAATACATTACGTCAATCGTAATAAACCTAATCTAACTGAAGAGGAAGAAGAATTGATAAATGTACAAAGACGAATTATTTCAGGATACTTAGTATCGCATAAGATAAAAATATGAAATGGAAATATAATAACACAGCAGACGAAGATGGTGAAGATTTAGGTGCAACTGCTATGCAAGCACTACTAACAGCATCTGCCGCATCATACGGTGGCTCATCAGGAGGTAACTCTATTAGAGTTGTTGAAAATACAATTTACTTTTATGGTGATGTATTAGAGAGTAATGCCCTAGAGTTAAACTCAACTCTGCATGCAGTAGATAAAAAATTACAAGTATCAAGTCAATTTCTTGAAGTTAAGCCTATAATTAACTTACATATAAATTCTTATGGTGGTTCATTGTTTGCTGGTTTAGCTACAGTAGATACTATCAGACGGCTTAATGCTGAAGTTCATTCTGTTATTGATGGTGCCGCTGCTTCCGCCGCTACCATTATATCAGCTTCTTGTGCAAAGCGTTCAATTGGTAAATATTCTAAAATGCTGATCCATCAACTATCTGCTGGTGCTTATGGTAAGTATACAGAGTTGGAAGATGATATGGAGAATAACAAGCATTTAATGGATACTATTAAGGCAATCTATAAAGAGTATACTAAGGTACCAATGAAGAAGCTTAATGAAATTCTTAAACATGACTTGTGGTTTGATTCTAAGACATGTCTCGAGTTAGGATTAGTTGATGAAATTATTTGAAATACTTGCAATAATTAGATAGGGTATATAAATATATTTCTATGAAAACACTAACTAATTATTATAATCCAATTATTAATCTTGAAAAGGCCTTTGAAGGTTTATTCAATCAAACCCCACTATTTCACTCTTTAGAGGAAATCTACAAGACTGGTGATCAAGTTCGCTTCTCCGGAGATGATAAATGTCTCACAGTTCAGGTAGACTTACCTGGGGTTACAAAAGATAGATTAGATTTATCAACAGATTCGGATAAGCGTGAGGTTTACATTAAAGCTACACGTCAGGTTAAGACACAGGAAGGGCAAAGGGATCAAACATATAATAGATCCTTTAGCATTGGACGAGAGTATGATCTCAACAAAATTGATTTTAACTATATAGACGGTCAACTAGAGGTAACTGTACCACGTCGTAAGAAGGAAGAATACATTCGTAAGTATTCGATTTAAATTTAATATTAACCTATACAACCTCTAGAAACTTAAAGTCTCTAGAGGTTTTTCTTTACAACCAAGTCAATGCGAAGTAGTTAATAGCTAAATGTAAAGTATTGTCTGTTATGATTAGCAACCACATGGCTAGAAAATCTGGTGTCTTTTTACAATATCCGTATTGCGATGTATTTTCCTTTCTCAACCAATATCTTTTAGGAGCAAGATAATTTTTAAGAATAGCAACCTTTTTAGCTAAGGCATAACGATCAATAAAGAAGTGAGTTATACAAATAACAGAAAACGCAGCTAACGATGGCTCCATTATAAGAAAGGGAAGCGAGTACGTAAATGCATGTGCAGCTGCTGCTTTGCTGCATTTCGTTTTATTGAGTGCCATCCAGTCGCTCTGAAGAAGATAGTCACCAATTAAATGGAGTATCAGTTGGAGCATTGTATCTACATATAAAATTTATGTCTTAGGCCTGATTTTGCAACTGGTTTAATAAATAAAGTTGTGGAGAGTTTCTTAAAATTAGTTACCGATGTTGGATTTCCAATAGCCGGTGCTATTGTATGTGGTATATTTGTATTTATTATTCTTAAATTTATACTTAGTGAGATTACTAGCGCTGTAAAAGGCCTTGGAAATATGATTAAGTCTCTAGAGAATAGAGTCCAGACTATGAATAATGATATTGTTAAAATTGATACATTGGTATCACATGCATTTGATAAGCAGCCTAATTTAGATAGATTAGCAGCTAATGAAGGTAAAGAAGATGCAAGAAAAGATTAATATGAGCGATCAAGTAGTACAGGCAATAAATGAATTTGGATTTCCAATTATAGCAGCTTTTGGGTTAGGATACTTTGTATACTATATATGGAACTGGGTTGTTAAAGAAATTAAACCTGTACTGGATGAAGCTACCGGTACTCTTATTTGTCTAATAGATAGAATTAGAATGTTAGATAATGATATGATTAGACTAAACACTAAGATTCAAATGATACTTCAAGAGAAAGAGCAACTAAAAAGAACGCGAAAAAAATCTTAATTACTTACTACTTCATATTAAATATTAAATATGAAGGCATTACTTATCGCACTCATGATAACTTCAGCCGCTGCTGATGAGATTAAATTTAGGTTTAAATCTCCCACATTTAACGGAGCTGGTTATAGCGCACATATGATTAATCTAGAGAATAT
>Ga0209535_1002620_pt1 | contig 11720 bp, 12 predicted proteins | sample LinPmetageLP28_FD_184041 | JGI IMG/M metagenome (GOLD analysis project Ga0209535, IMG submission 184041) | Marine viral communities from the Pacific Ocean - LP-28 (SPAdes) (version 2) | ecosystem: Environmental > Aquatic > Marine > Oceanic | place: Pacific Ocean | collected 2009-08-22
TGGAGACTTTGATAACGCTGGTACTTTAGTTGGTTGGGGTAGAAATGGTTGGGGTGAAGAACCTTACGGAGATTCATTTAATAAACTTATTCAACCATCAGGGGTTTCCGCAACTTCTAGTGTTGGTTCTTTAAGTTTTGATTTAACTTCTGTAATATCTCCAACAGGAGTAAGTTCTACTTCTAGTGTAGGTTCTTTAAGTTTTGTTATAGATAGTACATTTGTTCCAACAGGTGTTAGTGCAGCTGTTACATTAGGAGCAATTTTTCCTTCAGATAGCATAGGGTTAACTGGAGTAGGTTCAACTTCTAGTGTGGGATCCCTTACAATAGAAACAGCTTATGATTTAACAGGATTAAGTGCAACTTCTAGTGTAGGATCTATATCAATTACATCTTCACCTATTGTTGTTCCAACAGGTGTTAGTGCTACTTCTAATGTAGGATCAATATCTCCTACAGAAATGAGTATAGGATTAACCGGATTAAGTTCTACAGCTTCAACAGGAACTATTACTCCTAATGACGTTATGGGATTAACTGGTTTAGAAGCAGTAGCAAGTGTTAATGCTACAGGATTAATTTTAAAATATTATGGAAAAATTGATCCTAAAACTAGTACGGGATATTCGACTAAAACACCAAAAAATACCACAGGATATACAACCAAAACTCCTGCATAATTATGTTTGACTTAAAACTAAATAACCAATATAAATACTTAAAACTAGGAGATTAATAAAGATGGCTTCAACATATACCCCTCTCGGCATAGAACTAATGGCTACTGGCGAAAACGCTGGTACATGGGGAACAAAAACAAACGCAAATTTAAACCTTGTTGAACAATTAGCAGGTGGATTTAAAACATTATCTATTGCAGGTGGTGCACAAACTACAGCCTTAACAGTCGCTGATGGTGCATTAACTGGAACAGCTCAAGCTAGAATGATTGAGTTCACAGGTACAATTACGGGTAATCAAGTTGTAACTATTCCAAACGACGTAGTAAATTTTTATATTTTAAAAAATGGAACTTCTGGTGCTTATACAGTTCAATTTAAATATGCAACAGGATCAGGTGATACTTTTACTTTTGCAACAGGCAATAAAGGAACTGCATTATTATTTGCTTCAGGAAACCCTGATGCAACAAACCCAAAAATAATTGAAATTCAAACGGGTGGAGATGTTGTAGATGATACATCACCTCAACTAGGTGGTAATTTAGATGTTAATGGTAATTCTATTGTTTCAGTTTCAAACGGTAATATTGCACTTACACCTAATGGCACTGGTAAAGTTGTTCTTGATGGTAATGTCAGTATTGATACTGGAGTAATTGATCTTAAAAATGGTGGTACAGCTTCAAAAGTATTATTTTATTGTGAATCGGGTAATGCTCATGCACAAACTGTTCAATCTGCACCTCACTCAGTAGGTGCTACAAATACTTTAACACTACCTGGTGGAACCACTATAGGAAATAGTGCTGCAACTCTTGTAGCCGACATAGGAACACAAACACTTACAAACAAAACTTTAACATCACCTAAAGTTGGAACTTCAATTTTAGACACTAACGGAAACGAATTATTTTTATTAACTGCAACAGGTTCAGCGGTCAATGAACTAACATACGCAAATGCAGCTACAGGAAACAAACCAACATTTACTGCAACTGGTGGTGATACTAATATTGGTGTATCAATACAACCAAAAGGTTCTGGAACAGTTACTATTGATGCTTTAACTTTTCCTGCGGCAGACGGTTCTGCAGATCAAATTTTAACAACTAATGGCTCAGGAGTTTTATCTTTTACAGATAACTCTGGAGGAACTTCATGGCAAGCAGTAAAAACTTCTAATTTCACTGCAGCTGCAGGTGAAGGATATTTTATAAATACAACAGGTGGCGTTATTACAATGACTCTTCCAAGCTCACCTACAATTGGTGATGAAGTTTCTTTTGTAGACTACGCAGGAACATTTGATTCAAACACAATGACAGTTGGAAGAAATTCTGAAAAGATCAATGGTGCAACTGCTGATCTAACAGTGTCAGTAGAAAGGGCAGCCAATACTTTGGTCTATACAGATGGAACTCAGGGTTGGTTGTTAAAGAATAAATAATCATGGCTACCTATAAGGAAAGCATTGGAACTGCGGTTCAAAATGTTGCCGGAGATCCACCTGCTCCTTTAATAGGACAAGTGTGGTATAATTCTAGCACATTTTCTTTTAGAGTTAGAAGAAGTTTTACTGGTCTTTCTTGGTCAACAGGCAATGATATGAATTCAACTAGAAATGCTATGGGATCTGCTGGAACTCAAACAGCCGCATTAGCGTTTGGTGGAATGCCTACAGGTATTAATGCCACAGAAAAATATAACGGCACAAACTGGACAGCAGCTAATCCCTTAAATAGTCCAATTTCAAAATTGGGTAGTGCTGGAACTCAAACATCAGCTTTAGGGTTTGGTGGAATTCCAACTAGCAGTCCAACAGGCCAGACAGAATCTTATAATGGTACTAATTGGACTACAGTTAATCCCTTAAATACTGCAAGATATGAATTATCGGGGTGTGGGGCATCTAATACAGCAGCTTTAGCTTTCGGTGGTGGTAACCCATATAAAGCTGAAACAGAAAAATGGAATGGTTCTAATTGGACAGAAGTTTCTAATTTAAATTCAGCAAGAAAAGCATGCGGGGGAGCCGGAACAAATACAGCAGCTTTAGCTTTTGGTGGAACTTCTCCAGGAGTATTAACAGAACTTTGGAATGGAAGTAACTGGACAGCAGTTAATCCAATGAATACTGGAAGAAGAGATATAGGATCTGCTGGAGATCAAACAGCAGCTTTAGCTTTTGGAGGTAATCCTGTACAAGCTACAACAGAATCTTGGAATGGAACGAATTGGACTACAGTTAATTCTTTAAATTCTGCTAGAGAAGAAGTAGGGGGAACTGGAACAAATACAGTAGCTTTAGCTTTTGGTGGTGGACCCCCATACGTTGCAACCGAAGAATGGAACTCAGGACCTATAACAGAATCACAAACAATAACAGTAACTTAATTAACAAAGGAGTAAACTATGGCAAAAACACATCAATACTGCGTAGCAGAAAACTGGGGCAAAGGATTCATTGAACATTATGAATCTTCAAAGATTGCATTTTCCAGTTTACCTGGTAATGTTTGGCAAGTACCTGCACATAACAAAGATGCAAATCTTTGGATTAATAAAGTGTTAGGGACTGCTAAAACAAAAGACGAAGCGCAAGCAATTGTTGACGCTGAGGTCACTGCAGCACAAACTTCATGGGATGCTTTATCCGATGAACAAAAAGCTAACAGTACAAGACCCGCTGATATAATATTAGAGGAATAAAAATTTAAATGTCTACGTACAAAGAAATTAACGGTCAAAAAATACAGAATGTAAGTTCTGATCCATCTCCTTCATTTGCTGGACAGGTCTGGTATAATACTACGTCTGGAACTTTAAAAGTTAATGCGGGACCAGTAACAGGTTCTTGGGCTACCGGTGGTAGTTTAAATGTAGGTCCTGATAGGATTTATATTGGAGGTTGTGGAACAAAAACTGCAGCTTTAGCAATAGGTGCCGGAGCAGGAGTTTCTGGCGGGAATCAAGCTATGAATGAATCTTATGATGGAACTAGTTGGACTGAAGTTGGAGATATGAATTCAGGAAGAAATGGGGGTTCTGCCGCAGGAGTTCAAACATCAGCTTTATATGCTGGAGGTATACCTAGTTGGCAAACTACTGCTGAAACTTGGAATGGAAGTAATTGGACAAGTATAAGTCCTATGAATACTGCAAAAAGATATAATAATACAGCTGGCGTAACTAATACAGCAATGTTAGCTTTTGGAGGATATAGATTTCCACCTGGAGCTTTAGTTGACACAGAATTATGGAATGGAAGTAATTGGACTAACGTTAATCCTCTGAACACTGGAAGATATATTGGTGTTGGTGATGGTACTTCAACTGCAGCACTATCAGCATCAGGTGATGGGGGTACTTCAAGTGTAGAACAATGGAATGGAACTAATTGGACAAATATAACTTCTTTAAACAGTGGCTCTCAATCAGGAGCGGGAGGTGGTTCAACATCATCTTTTTTTGTACAAGGTGGAGAACCACCTCCATCTGGAAATACTACAACACAATTTTATAACGGAAGTAATTGGACTACTGGAGCTACTACTAATAGTAATCATATAGCAGGTGTAGCAGCAGGCGGATCTCCAGCCACTACAGCTATGGTTTTTGCAGGGTTTAATTTACCTACTGAAGAATATTCAGAATCAGGCGGAATACAAACAATAACAACAAGTTAAAATATTATGGCAACATACAAAGAAATTCACGGAACAAATATTGAAGTAGTATCTTCAGATCCATCAAATCCTGTTGAAGGACAACTTTGGTATAATTCTACTTCAAACACAGTAAAAGGATTGATAAGTAATCCTGGATCTTTTGTAACAGGTGCTGGTCTAAATACACACAGAACTTCTTTAGCAGGAGCAGGTGCTAATTATACAACAGCCTTAGCTTTTGGTGGTTATAGCAGTGGTGTTAGAGATGAAACAGAAAAATGGAATGGAACAGCTTGGACTGTAGTTAATACTTTAAACACTGCAAGAAGTGCTTTAGCAGGAGCTGGAACTCAAACATTAGCTTTGGGTTTTGGTGGATATTTAAATCCAGGTCTATCAACTGCAACAGAAAAATGGAATGGAACTAACTGGACTAACGTTAATTCTTTAAATACCGCTAGATCGTATCTATCAGGTTGTGGAGCATCTAATACAGCAGCTTTAGCTGTTGGTGGAAATATTCCACCTTCACAATCATTAACTGAATCTTATAATGGATCTAACTGGACTGCAGTTAATCCTTTAAATGTTGCAAGATTTGGGGGAGGATGTTGTGGAACATCTACAGCAGCTTTATATTGGGGTGGTAATACTAATCCACCAATACAAGCTCTTACTGAATCTTGGAATGGAACTAATTGGACTGAAATTGCAAATATGAATTCTGCAAGAGGTGACAGTCTTGGTGGAGTTGGAACTCAAACATCTGCTTTACAAATGGGAGGAATTGGTCCTGGTGGAGCTGCTCCATACAATAAAACAGAATCTTGGAATGGAAGTAGTTGGACAGTAGTTTCTCCTATGCTTGCAGCAAACAGATATAATAATTCCGGAGCAGGTGCTAGCAATGGGGCAGCTGTAAGTTTTGGAGGAGGAGGATCATCTACTCCAGCTACTGAAATTTGGAACGCAGGACCACAAACAGTTACAATATCAGGTTCTTAAACCTTGAAATAATTTTTAAATAGTTTATATATTCTTTAAACATAAAGGAGAAAGTGATGAAAAAAAATGTTAAAGATTTAATTCAAAAAGAAGAAACCCATTTAAATAATTTATTAGAGCAATCTGATCTTACTGATTTTAAAGGTATGGTGGATGAGCTTAGAGATACTTGGGATAAAAAACAAGTGTTTAGAACAGAAACTGAAGCTAGATTTTCTGTACTTCAAGACAATAGATACCCAACCTTAGCTGCAAAATATTGGCAGTGTGTTAGAGAACAAGCAAGTTACTTAGATAACTTGATGACTCTATCTTTTGATTACAGAAGAAACGAAGCAAAAATTAAATGGTTAGAGAAAAAAACAGAATCTGAAAAAGATGAATACAAATTAACTAAATATGAAATTGATTTAGACGAAGCAAAGTTTGGTAAAGCGTCTATGGAAAAAATTGCAAAACATAGAATGAGAGAAATTAAAATGTGGTCTAAATTAAAAGGTGAATTTAATAATGGATCATTTAATGATAAAGATGTTAATGAACATCAGTTAGAATCTTATGGTAGACAATATCACGAGAAAGCTAAAACTTTAAATGAACACTCTGACGATAATGAAATATTTAATGTAATGGGACAACTACAATCATTACAAAGAATTAAAAAATCAGGTGAATTAGAAAACAATACAGAAAAGAAAGAACAATTAACACAAGATGGGAAACCAAAATCGTAAGTTATTTTTTTTAGTCGCACAACCTAGGTCTGGTAATACTTTGTTTGCAAGTATTATGAATCAGAATAAAGAGATAGCAGCTACTGCTAATTCTGTGACTTTAGAAATAATGAAAGATCTACATCTATTAAAAAATACAGATGTCTTTCATAACTTCCCCGATCATCGGTCTTTAGATAATGTATTAGATTCTGTTTATGATAATTATTATAAACATTGGCCACAACGAATAATCATTGACCGTGGACCTGTAACAACACCCGCTAATCTTGAATTAATGAACAAGCATTTTAAACATGGTTTTAAATGTATAGTAATACTTAGAGATCTAATGGATGTACTTGCTAGTTATATGCAATGGTATACAAAAAATCCAGATGCCTTTCCTAATAGATATGGTCATGAAACAGATTTTGACAAGTTAGTGATGTTAATGAATAAAGATGGGGCTATTGCTAAAGAGTTAGACGCAATTCAAAATTCATACAACTATCCAGGTATGTGTCATTATGTAAAGTATGATAATATGGTCACAAATTCTGAGCAGGAATTTAAAAAAATATATGAGTTTATGGGTGAGCCTTATTTTAATCACAAGTTTGATAATTTAAATCAAGTACAGGTAAATGGTTTATCTTATGATGATAAAGTTGTTGGTAGTAACATGCATAAACTATTTGATGGACCTGTTAGAAAAGTGTACAACCCTTACATCGAAAGGATTCCAAAAAGTATAAAAGAAAGATATGGACACATTAAATTTTAAACCAGTATTTTTAGGTCAGTGTATTATTAAATACCAGGTGCCATTAGATATATTTACAAGTATCAATCAAATCTATGAGCAAAATTATAATAATCTTGCACCTGCTAATGGACAGTTAGTTGGTAAGATAGAGAAAGAACATTCTTTATTTTATAATGGTAAAGATCAAACAAAGATGAAGAACCATAATTTTCTACCTAGAAATGTTACAGATTATTTTATGCAAGTGTTTAAACACTATTTAACTTTTAATAATATAAAAGATTATGATACTCATTTAAATTCTATATGGGTTAATGAAATGAAACAACACGAGTATAATCCAGCCCACGTTCATAGAGGAATGTTATACACAGGCTTATCAAGTGTGATGATTTTAAAACTACCTTCAACATATGGTAAAGAATATTCAGCAGAACATGTTCAACAGAACGGTAGACTTCAAATACTAGGAGCAGCTAATGGTCAGTTTGCTAAAATAGATTATCAACCGCCAATGGATCTTAGAGATTTCTATGTGTTTCCATATGATATGAGGCACTGCGTATATCCGTTTAATGGAACCGATGAGACTAGACGAACTCTTGCTGCAAACTGTGATGTAGAGTTTGACCCTGTTAGAAATAGAGGAGTTAACTAATGGATAAACAATATTATATAGATAATCACATAGGGTTATTTAAAAACTTTATGCCTAACGAATTAATAGAAGATTATTTAAATTATTTTCATAAGTGTGAACAACAAGGTGCAGTGTATCCAAGGCGTGAGGATGAGATGTTAGCATCAGATAATGCAATAGATACTATAAGAGATACCAATGTTGCAATGACTTATAACAACAAACCTTTTATAGATTTATTTTTTAAAGAAGTATATCCTTTATACGTTCAAAAATATTCTTGTTTAAAAACATTAGCAACCCATACTATATTAGAAGTTAAAATACAAAAAACTAAAATAGGGGAGGGTTATCATACGTGGCATTGTGAAAATTCAGAAATGAAAAGTAGAAATAGAATACTAGCTTTTATGATATATCTTAATGATGTAACCGAAGGCGGAGAAACAGAATTCTTATATCAAAAATGTCGTTTTAAACCTGAAAAAAATACATTGTTAGTTTGGCCTTCACAATTTACACACATTCATAGAGGCAACCCACCTTTGTCAAATGATAAATATATAATAACGGGATGGATAGAATACGGATATTAACATGATAACAGAGCCAAAATGGAAATCTTATATTGTTGAAACAACAACACCAGTATTTACACCAGAGCAATGTCAAAATATTATTGAAGCTGGTAGAAAACAACCAAGACAAGATGCAGCAGTTGGTGCTGCTGGGGGAAGAGGAAAAGTAGATACTAATACAAGAATTTCACACATCTCTTGGATTCCATTTAATGTATTGCGCCCTATGTATGAAACAATTGAAAAATTAATGTTACAAACAAATGGTAATCATTTTGGATTTGATGGAATGAGATTAACAGAACTCGCACAATACACAGAATATACAGAAGGTGGGTTTTATGATTGGCATATAGATTCAGACGTAGTTTGTAAACATGAACCCCCTGTTAGAAAAATATCTATGACACTAGCTTTATCTCCTGATGGTGAGTTTGAAGGCGGGGGATTAGAATTAATGAGTGAAGGCAAAATAGCAAAACCTAAACAAGGCCATGCAATATTTTTTGCATCTTTTGTTAGACATAGGGCAATGACAGTTACTAAAGGAAATAGAAAATCTTTAGTGATGTGGTTTGGAGGACCTCCTTTTAAATAATGTTTAGAGAATTACATTTTCCAACACCTGTTTATATTGCAGATATAGAGCATCCAACTCTTAACCAAGAGTTAGAGCAAGATATCATAGCTTGGTCTAAAAAAGATAAGGGAATGGTGAGAACTAATGTTAAAGGTTGGCATTCAGATACCAATATGAATGAACTACCTGAATATCAAAAATTAGTCCGTATGTTATATGCTTCACAAAAAACTATTTACGATCAAGAACATTTAAAATCAGAACCTGTACTAGGTAATATGTGGGCTAACATTAATCCACCTGGTGGAATGAATAGAGCACATCAACACCCTAATTCTTTATGGTCAGGTGTATACTACATTAAAGCTCCTAAAAATTCTGGTAATTTAAAAATAGATGATCCAAGATCTGTAGCTTCTATGTCTAGGCCCCAACAAAAAGAAGGTAAATTACCGGATAGATTATTAAGGGAGACATATTACGAACCAAAAGCAGGCAGATTGATCATGTTTCCGGCATGGTTGATGCATTGTGTTGATCCTAATGAATCTAATGATATAAGGATATCTGTGTCATTTAATTTTTTACAGAAAGGAATGTTTGTATAATGTTTAATAAATATCAAATAATTAAAGGTGCCGTAAACTACGAGTTAGCTAATTTTATATTTAATTATTTCTTACTTAAAAGAGATGCGACTGCTTTTATGTATCAAAACAACATACATGCACAGTCCCCGATCCTTGGAACATGGACCGATAAACAGATACCTAATACCTACTCTTGTTATGGTGATTTTGTAATGGATACTCTACTTGTTAAAATGTTACCTGTTATGAAAAAACACAGTGGCCTAGACCTATGTCCTACTTATTCCTATGCAAGAGCATATAAAAAAGGGGATGAACTTAAAAGACATAAAGACAGACCTAGTTGTGAGATATCATGCACACTTAATCTAGGTGGTGACCCTTGGCCTATATTTATAGATGGCACAGGTGCTAACAATGTTATTGATGAATACAAAAATATACATAAACCAAACGCTCCAGCAGGCACTAAAGTCTTGCTTGAAGTGGGAGATATGCTAGTATATAGTGGATGTGAACTCGAACATTGGCGAGAGCCTTTTGACGGGAACATATGCGGTCAAGTATTTCTACATTATAATCATGTAAATGGCCCATTTGCTGACAAAAATAGATTTGATGGACGTCCTATGTTGGGTCTACCATCAGGTGTTAAATAGTATTATAATGAGGTTATATGTTACAAAAATTAGGATTCTTACCTGGATTTAATAAACAAGTTACATCTACCGGCGCTGAGTCACAATGGATAGATGGAGAAAATGTTCGTTTTAGATATGGTACTCCAGAAAAAATAGGTGGTTGGCAACAGTTAGGTGAATCAAAACTAACTGGTGTTGCTAGAGGTCTACATCATTTTGTTAACAAAGCTTCTACAAAATTTGCAGCTATTGGTACTAATAGAATTTTATATGTATATTCTGGTGGTGTATTTTATGACATACATCCATTAACAAATCCATCCGGTACAGCAATCACTAGTGCATTTAGCACGACTAACGGATCACCGACTGTAACACTTACATTTTCTGGTGCACATAATTTTGTAGCTGGAGATATTATTTTATTTGGTGACACACCTACTTTTAGTTCAATCACTAATTCTAATTATGTTGCTGCAGATTTTTGTAATAAAAAATTTATGGTAACTAGTGCACCTAGTGCAACAACTCTTACCATTACAATGCCAAGTAACGAATCAGGAAGTGGTGCAACTACTTCTGGTGGCATAACTTATTTTCAATATTTTCACGTAGGACCAGCAGAACAACTTGGAGCTTTTGGTTTTGGTATATCACTATGGGGTGGTAGCGTACTGGGTTCGGTCGCAACAACTTTAGATGGAGCAATAACAGGAACTACTGGAGGAAACAATAGTTCTTCAACAGAAATTACATTAGTTAGTACAACAGGTTTTCCATCATCAGGTACAAACTATGTTCAAATAGGTACAGAAGAAATTTCTTACACAGGAATTACTGGAAATAAATTAACAGGAATAGGAAGAGCGGCTAGAGGAACAACTGCAACAACACACAGTAACGGCGTAACAGTTACTAACACATCTAGTTGGACTGGATGGGGGTCAGCTGCAGCTAACACTGACTCAGTAACTGATCCTGGTCTATGGTCCTTGGACAATTTAGGTAGTACACTTATTGCATTGATACATAACGGAGAATGTTTTCAGTGGGACGGTGATGCACTTAATGCAACATCAACAAGAGCTACAATTATTACAGGTGCACCAACAGCATCACGTGATATGTTAGTATCTACTCCCGATCGTCACTTAGTATTTTTTGGAACAGAAACAACTATTGGTGATAAAACTACACAAGACGATATGTTTATAAGATTTTCTTCTCAAGAAAATATTAACGACTACGTACCAACAGCTGAGAATACCGCTGGTACACAAAGACTGGCCGCTGGATCACGGATCATGGGTGCTAAACTTGGTAGGAATGCTATATACATTTGGACTGATACATCTTTATTTACCATGCGTTTTGTTGGTCAACCATTTACATTTGCTTTTGAACAGGTTGGTACTAACTGTGGATTGATTGGTATGAATGCAGCTGTAGAAGTTGATGGTGCTGCATACTGGATGTCTGATAATGGTTTCTTTAGATTTACTGGTAAGCTAGAATCAATGGACTGTTTAGTAGAAGACTTTGTTTATGATGATCTTAACACTACATCTAATCAATTAATATACTGTGGTATCAATAACTTGTTTGGTGAAATTACTTGGTTCTATCCAACGTCTACATCTAATGTAAATACTAGAGCAGTTACATATAGTTATCTAGACTCAACAGCTAAACGACCTATATGGTTTACTAATGCAAGCTCATTATTTCCTAGAACTACTTGGGAAGATTCAGCTGTATTTGGTTTACCACATGCTACGCACTACAATGCTAGTGTAGATACTTCTTTTGATGTTACAGGTAACACAGATGGTACTACAATTTATTATGAAC
>Ga0209535_1002625_pt1 | contig 11712 bp, 14 predicted proteins | sample LinPmetageLP28_FD_184041 | JGI IMG/M metagenome (GOLD analysis project Ga0209535, IMG submission 184041) | Marine viral communities from the Pacific Ocean - LP-28 (SPAdes) (version 2) | ecosystem: Environmental > Aquatic > Marine > Oceanic | place: Pacific Ocean | collected 2009-08-22
CCATTCAGATGATTATCAGCTGCATTATTCTCTCGGAACGTATTTAAATACACCAATTGGTGGTATTGATACCCGTGTAGTAATGCATACTATTGAAGGAGCTGATACTACATTTGAATTGAACGGGGCGTATGACCTTAACTGGTTTGAAGTCGTTGATACATCTATTACTGTTGCAATAGAAGATGGTAGTGAAGTAGGTTCAGAATATGATAGCAAGATCGTTACACCTGCATTTAATGTATCAAAGACCTTTACAGTAGCTGAAAAGGTTGATGTTACCGTTGGTGGTGAATATGGTCAATCATTCGGGCTTGATGATGAAATTGAGTACACTCAAGGTTATGTAAGATTCGATACAGTAGCAAATAAGCTACCAGTATTCGTTCAAGTTAACGCACTTAAGAATAATCTTGGTGTGGTAAATGATTTTTCATCCGAAGGTACTGATGGTGATTTTGATGTATCAGTTACTGCTGGAGTTGCATTTAGCTTCTAATTAACCGATATACAATTTTAAAGGTGTGGCTTAGGCCACACCTTTTTTTTGGACTTTTTATTTTCTTATATAAATAATATTCTATGAATAAACTAACTACATATAGAGGTACAAACCCAATAGCAAACATTGAATCTGCATTAGAAAGCATGTTCAATTTAACCCCCGTCTTCCATAATCTGGAAGAAGTATATAGAACCGGAGACCAGGTCCGATTCGCATCGCGTGAAGACGCTTTGTATATACAAATCGATACACCTGGATGTGAAAAGAAAGATCTAGATTTGAATGTCGATACTGATCGTCGTGATATCTATATCAAAGGTAAACGCACCGTCAAGACAAACGATAGTGAAGAAGTACAATCTATTAATAGAAGTTTTTCTATTGGTAAAGAGTATGATATCAATAAAGTCGTTTTCGATTACAAAAATGGTGTACTAGAAGTCTTAGTACCCAGAAGAAAAAAAGAAGAGTATATTAAAAAATATACACTTTAACCTTAAATAGTTAAAGGTCGGAGCATAACTATAAACTAAACAGGGGATGGATGGTGGGCAATACTAAAGGGTACTTCGGTACCCTTTTTTATGTTTATGTTATAGGAACTTTTATATAATATATGAATGCAGACGTTTTTACCTTACGGATCATTTAAAGAATCAGCCAAGGCTTTAGATTATAGAAGACTTGGTAAACAGCGAGTAGAGGTATTACAATTACTAAACAGTATAAAAAAACTTAAGAATAAAGAACCAGTAAAAGGTTGGAAGAATCACCCTGCAAGAAAGATGTGGTTTAACGATAAAGCAGACTATTCAAATGCATTATGTCTTTATGGTTTATCGATCTGTAAAGAATGGAAGCGTAGAGGGTATAAAGATACATGTACTGAAAAGATAGAAGCCCATTTTGATAAATCTAAACCTGTAGTATACCCTAAATTTATAAAAGATGTAAGAGTTCATCTATCACATCGAAGTAATCTTATTAAGAAAGATAATCAATACTATAAGGATAAGTTTAAAAAGACTGGGATTGAAATTGAATATTTTTGGAGTTATTAAGTATTGAAATGATTATTATTGGTTGGTTTTACACTTTATGTTTTGCTATTTGTTATATACCTCAGATAGTTAAAAGTTTAACTACAAAAAAAGTAGACGACGTTAGTGTAACTCTTTTTATATTATCTTTAATGGGATATATAGCTGCTATAATGTATACCTTGGGAGAAATAGGTTTTAATTTAATTTTAATAACTAATTACTTATTAGGTTCCTTTTGTAGCATTGTAATGATTATTACATATTTTATATACAAAAAGAAATAAATATTATAAATGGGTAAAGAGTTCGATAACTCAAAAATGTATATATTTCTTAAGCTTGAAATGCAAGAAATAAACAAACTTAAATGGATAGAATCAGAGAAAGCAGGCCGCGATATTGGAATATATAAAGCGGTTTTTTTATGGAAAAGATACTATAGAAGTGATTGGGTAACTACCTATTATAACGTTAGCTCTTAACCTTTATATTCATTATGTTGTGCTTCTGCAACACTTCTATCACTACCAGAGTTTAATACTTTAGCAGCTTGTCTTACTTCTTCATTAGTATCTTTTAAAGTAAGTGGTAAGTTAACAAAAGCATGTGAATGATCATAACATTGTACTTTATCATCATTACTTGGACCTGTTAATGTTATTGTACCTGAAGCACCGGGACCAGAAGCAACACCAGTTATGCTAGCCGGGAAACTTAAACCTGATAAGAGCTTCGCAAAAACACGAGTTAATTCAGTCTTTTGCCATTCTTTTGGAGCCGTTACATGTTGTAAGAACGTTTCACCTTCAACATGTAATCCGCCACCGACTATTACGTTTTTATTTACACCTAAACTATTATCTATTAAAATTTGCCTTTGCCTTTTATTTCTTAGTCTTAAAATTTCAGCACTTATATTAATAGTGTTTGCATCAATATTTATTTCATTATCGGAACCAAGATTAATTTGTTCCCCAGCAATGTTAGTAATAGTTCCAGATATATTAACAGGTCCATATGATTTCATACTCAAACCACCTGCTCCGACCATAACGTTATACCTATTACATACATTTAAAGTATAATTACCACCTGGTAAGTCTTGAACATGAACATATTCAAGCATTGGGCTTTCAGATTTATTAACATATACACCTTTATCGTCTACTAAAACTTCATTTGAAAGTAATTTACCAATTTTATCCAATCTAATACTTCCAAAATCGTTCATTAAAACGCCAATGGTTTCTAACTTATGTTTTGATACTTCTATAATTTCACTACCACCTAAACCTAATTCTAATTCTATTTCAGTAAGTTCTTTTAATTTATCTTCAATAATAGTTTTTAAATTTTCCTTTTCTTCTTCAACTTTCCATTCCCCATCTTGAGTAGATAAACTTTTACCATCACCATTTATAAATGATTTACCACTTTCTTCAGGCCATCGGATTGTTTCAGGAGCTTTATTAGTGGTACCAGCATTACCTTTCTTATCATTTATACCTGAAGGACCATCACCACCACTATTAGTTATTAGACTATAACCTTTACCAGGTTCAATATCTTTATTATCCAAAGCTGTATAACTAGTTCTACCATCAGTTACAACGAATGGATCAAAAGTTCCCTCTCTTATTTGATTTAAACTATTTCTTTTTATTATTATATTACCGTCTGTGTCTTTAACATCATTATTTAAAGCTCTTCTTCTTTCAAAAAGTTGTTTATTATCCTGTACAACAGTAACTATTTCTTTCCATTTTGTAAAATATTCTTTGTTTAAATTACCAACTTTTCTATAATTATCTCTAGTAATAATCGTGTCAAGAGTCTTGCCTGTGTACTCATTTTTATTACCTTGAACAGTATTAAATTGATCATTTAAAACTAACGTTTGATCATTTTTAGTTGCTAATTCAATATTAGTTTGGTTATTAAACTCTTTAAAAGAACCACTATAATGAGTTAATTTAATTTTTTCATTTAGATCAGAATTTACGATTTCAAAGACCCCGCCTTTTTGATTTAATACATATTTGTTTCTATAGTTATTAACATTTACATCTTCTTCTGTAAATGATGGGTCATAGTTTTCATATTTTCCTGGGTAATCAGATTGACCATCATATATACCTACCCAGTCACTCTTACCAAAACTAGCACCTATTAAAACAGGAAATAAAGGATTACCATCTCTAAAAAATACATATACATGAGAACCTACATTTGGTATACCAAAAGAGCCTTTTGCCTTATTCGAATATATATTAGGTCTATACATATAAGAATATGGGTTAGTTGAATTTACTTGTGATTTATCACCATTAAAAGCATCATTTAATCTTAAATTTATTTTTTCATAAGCTTGACCTGGTGCAGTTGACGATGCTTCAGTAAAATTAGTTAAGAAATTAGTGTCTGTTATGCTACCATGAAAGTTAAAGTTATTAAATCTTGCAGTAGAATTTTCACTTGTAAGGGGAGCTGCTGTTTCACCCCACGGTAAAATTAATTTTAAATCATTTAAAATTGGAGTTAAATCAGACTCAATATTAAAACCAATAAATTTAAATTTTTTATCTGTTTTTTCTTCTATCCATTTATTATAAACTGTTCCAGAAATATGGGGAACAAAAACTTTGACTCTTCCTCTTTTATCAGGGTCATTATTTTGTATTACCACTCCTAGGTAAATGCTATTATATTCTTCCATTTATATATCTATATTTAAATTAATTTTTATGTATTACAATGTTATACGTTGTTAAATTTAATTATATTGGTCGTATTACCCCTTCTACCCGATCTTCAATACCAATTACTTCCCCGGTAGCTGGATCTCGAACAGATACATATCTATCTTTTGTTAATGATTGTAGATCACCTTTTTTAGATCTATTGTTTAATATAAAAAACTTATTTAATTCTTCTTGATCTATACCTGCCTCTTTCATCATTTTAACGTTTTCTAGCAACTCAAATTCTACTTCTTCTAAATCAGGTTCAATTTCTATCTTTTTGATACCTGTAGCTTCAAATAGATCAAAATTTTCTAAATCAAACTTTACTAATTTTTCAGTATTTTCAATTGCTTCATCTTGACCCTCTTCTAAACTAGTAACCGATTTTTGACTCATTGCTGAATCAACAAGATCATCTTCTGCCTTTTTACATAAACCACCTTTATAGTTTGCTAAAGCTGATGGAGCATTTAAAATATCTTTAACTGTATTATTAGTTATATCTTTTACATCGGTTAAAGCATCTTTAAATCCAGCTGCAGCTAGTTTAACAGCTTCAAATTTTTCAGTTAGTTCCTTTTCTAACTTATCAATTTGGGCTTCAGCAGCTTCGGCTAAATTTAACTCCCCATTTTTAAGTTTATCAAATGCATTATTAAAACCTTCTTTGACGCTATTTATTTTATCTGTCGCATCTTCGAAAAAACTATCAACAGCACCACCTATAACATCGGTTAACTTATTTTCACCCGTTAATATAGCTTTTGCATCTTTAAACATACCAACAGCACCGGAAATTATTCCAGAAGCTAAATTAATAACACCGCCAATTTTGTCGCAAATTTCATCTTTTACACCACCTATAGCTGAAACTGTATTAGCTTTTCTAACTTTATCTGAGAGACCACCGGTTACTGATGGTACAGTTTTATTAATATTTGATGTAAATTTATCTAAATCTGGAGTTAATTTAGCCATATATAATATTTACTTGATTTTAGTAGTTTCGTTCGTATAATATATATATGTTAGTATCACATGAAAGTCCGATAAGCATTTTAGATAAGTCAGTAAATTATAATGACTATGATTATGCATTAGTACATTTATTTGAAACACATCCTGATTATTATCAATTTTTTAAGGATAGTGTTTCAAAGGGTAGAGAAGTATTATTAGATAATAGTATTTTTGAATTGGGTGAATCTTTTGATTCAGATAAGTTTGCTAAATATGCAAAAGAGTTAAAACCTTCTTATTATATCGTACCAGATGTTCTAGAAGATGGTTACGCTACAATTAAGAGTTATCATGATTTTGTAAATAAATACCCTGATTTGCCTGGTTTAAAAATAGGAGCAATTCAAGGTAAAACTTACGATGAAATCGTTGATTGTTATAATTATATGTCTGAAAATGCTGATTACATTGCTATTAGCTTTGATTTTAGTTATTATATAGTATCTGGTAAAGGTAAAACAAAATTAGAAAGATGGTGCGATGGTCGCCGTAGGTTGATAAGTCAATTAAAAGAAGATGGTGTATGGAATCCTTATAAGCCACATCATCTTTTAGGTTGTTCTTTGGCCAAAGAATTTAAAAATTATGAAGGTGACTCAAGTATCAGATCAGTAGATACTTCTAATCCAGTGGTAGCAGGTATTAAGGAACTTAGATATACTGGTAATCTAGGATTAAATGAAAAGCCGTCGATAAAATTAGCAGATTTAATTGACCATAACGTAACCGATACTCAATTAGAAGATATTGAATATAATGTGCATAACTTTAAAAAAATAATAAACAGATGATAATTACATTTACAGGAGCTCAAAGTACAGGTAAATCGACGTTACTTAATAAAATGCAAACGGATGAAAGATTCCGTAAGTTTGATTTCGTACCGCAGATTACTAGAAGATTAATGAAACAGTATGACTTAAATCATAATGAAGATGGTGATGAGTTTACTCAGTTAGCTATTTTAAATAGTCATTTACATAATTACCTAATTTATAGAAATAAAAACGTAATTTTAGATAGGTGTATATTAGATGGTTTCATGTATAGTACATATCAATATTATACAAATAAGGTACCTGAAGCTATAACGTTACAAGCTAGTTATCTATTTGAAAAATTGATTAAGAAGTATGATATTATATTTTATACTGAACCAGATATACCATTAGTAGAAGATGGGGAAAGAAGTACTAATATAGAATTTAGAAATAAAATGATAGATCTATTTGAAGAAGCGATCGATCATTATAAAATAAATGTTGTTAGATTAAAGGGAGACGTTGATAATCGTATGGAAACAATATATAATACATTTGATAATTATGGCAAATAAAGAATTAGATAATAGTAGAATTAGTAAGCATCTAGGTCAAACGTCTCAATATAAGAGTACGTATGATTCTGGATTGCTTGTGAGAGAACCTCGTAGTAATAATCGGGTATATTTAAATATATTTGATGACGATTTACCTTTCGTAGGATCTGATACGTGGAATGCTTATGAATGTTCATTCCTCCTAGATAATGGACGCCCGGTAACAGGTGTAGTAAAGTGTGTATACTCTTGTAGTAGTAAGTATATTGTTGAAAGTAAAAGTATTAAGCTATACTTCAATTCTTTTAATATGACTAAAATGGCTGCTGATAAAGATAAAGCTATTAATGCGTTTGAGAATACTGCTAGTAAAGATCTAAGCAGAATATTACAGACTGATGTACAAGTTAAATTTCAAGATGGTCATCATGTTAATGAGAAGGTTGATAGTCCTAATAGAGAATGGGATATTGATGATTTTGATAATGTAGATTTACTACAAGACCATAAAGATTTTGTTTATACTCAATATACTGAAGATCCGAGTTTGTTGGAAGGTATTATTCGTGAAAGAGATTTAGAGCAGAAGTTCTATTCAGGCCTATTAAAAAGTAATTGCCGCGTAACTTCACAACCTGACTGGGGTGATGTATTTATTTATATTAAATCGAAGACTGCTATTGATGCTCATAGTATTAAAAACTATGTTGTATCATATAGAGATGAGTGCCATTTTCATGAGGAGATTTGTGAATGTTTCTATAAGAGATTAAAAGATGCTTTTGATCCATCCGAGCTATTAGTAATGTGTCTATATGCTCGTAGAGGTGGTATCGATATTAACCCTGTAAGAGCTTCAAGTAAAGATCTTATCGAGAAGTATGCTGCTAATCTAATCGATCCAGAAGCAGTTCATATTAAAACTTCGAAGCAATAAGATGAATGATATTATGATATGGGGAGCAATAATGTGTATAATAATATATGCATATTATGTTTCGTTTTATAGCTAAACAGTAAAAGAGACCTGGCTCGTATGAACCAGGTCTCAGTGTGTAATAAAACAAATACTTGTTTATGCGAAGTACACTGAATTTGTTCCAGGTGTAAACGCATCCCCGAGTCCTTGTAAAATGATTACGTGGTAGTACAAATTCGCACCAAAGATATTATCAACAACGCCATAACGTGTAAGCAAGCCTACACGTGGAGCGAAGTCATTAGGACCAATAGTACGTTGAACCATAACTGGAATGTACGGGCAGTAGATAATACCAGTGTCGTAAAACTCTGGGCCCTTATAACCAAGCAATGCATACTCAACAGAAGTCTGAACGTTACCGGATAAATTATTACCCAGATGTTGACCTTCAGTACGTGTGTCTCTGTATACATTGAAACGTCCACCAAGATTACCAATCTTAGCAACACCAACTGGTTGTGTATTCACACTACCTTGAACGGGTACCCACTGGAATTCAGGGAGCATTTCAAGGATAGCGCAAGTACGTGGTGTAGCAACGATGAAGTTAGCAGCTCCGCGGCGATTTCTCACAGCGATTCTGTTGGCTTCAACGATTAGTCTTTGATAGAAGTCGCGGTTACGCTCTACTAACCAACGGCCATCAGCTGAAGCAGGGCTCCATACTGAATATCCATTACCTTTACCTGCATTAAGAGCGACTTGAATCATTCTGATAAGCATTTCACGGTCGATTTCGGCCTGAATTTCATACGACATAGCGTTTGTCAATTCAGTATCGATATCGATACCATTCATGTTCTTAAGATCCTGTTCAAGTTCAACTGACCAGCGTGCGCCTAAGCGACGTGTACCAGCTTCAACTGCAGTCTTTTCAAAAGAAACTTCCATTGTAGGTATATTACCTGTAATTTCGAAGTTCTTAAGAATAGCAGCGACACCATTATCATTATCATTCAGATTGAAATCTGCGTTACCTGAAAGGTAACTAGCAGAAGTACCGGTATAAGCAGTTGCCAATTCTTGGTAACCAGCTTCTTTACCTGATACTGATGAGATAATTGTGTTCTGATGGGTAGGAGTTCTGGCAGTTGCGGAATTACCATCTACTCCATCACCAAGTGTTTCACCACTGTAGCGATAACGAAGAGCAAATGCAAGACCAACTGGACCAGCCATTGGTTGTACACCAACGATTTCATTTGTAATTAACTCGGGGAAAGTACGTCTAATCATCGGAATCAAGATTTTTGGAAGACGGAAGTCACCTTGTGCATAACTATCTGTACCGGGGGTACCGGTTTCAGACCGGCCGCCAGTTTGGAAGTTATTACCCAACGCTCCACCATTACCAGCCATAGAAGATTGGATACCTGTACCACCTTGAGGTGTGTAGTTTGGACCATTTTCTTGGATACACCATGCTTCTTGATTTTCAAGTAGCATAGCGGTGTTTAAGCGAGTGTGACTATCTTCAATTGCTGCAACACTTTTTGATGTGTAATCCAATACTGGAGCCCACTTTTCAAGAAGTTGAGCAGCTCTTGATTCATCGATGTAAGCCTGTGTAGGTCTTATTGATTGATTCATAGATTTATTTCCCTTTATATCGACCCCAAGGTTTTAAAAACCAGGAAACTCAGGAATGCCTATTTATTAGAAAAATTTAATACTTGGATAACTCATCCATATATGGGCTATTTACGCTTTCACTAACAATCTCTTGTTTGGTGTCCTCGTAAACAACTCTATCGATGTTATCTCTCGTATTTAAAGCTTCTTCCTTTAGCATATCGAGTCTGTTGTCTTCTTTCTTTTGAAAAAGCTTAAATGTATAATCGAAGTTTTCATTGATAAAATCTGCTGATTTACCATTTAAAACCTTTCTTATATATTTTTGTGCATTTTTATCAAGACCAGCAGTTTTCTGTTCGAGGACTAGACCAGCTTTAACTGATTCTAACTCTTCCTTTATAACTGCCTTTTCTGCAACAACTGACTCAAGCTTTTTTGAAGCTTCATTTATTTGATTATGACCATCCATCACTGCTTCTTTAATGCTTTCTTTTTCTAAAGCACTATCGACTGCTAGATGACTTCTTAGGCCTTCTAAAATTTTAATAGCTTTTGTATTCTTAACTGCTTCTTGAACACTTTCTGCTGGTACCTTCTCTTCTAAATATACATCTAGATAATCTGAAATACTTTCTACTAATTGGCTTTGAAATCCTTCAGCTTCACCATTTAAAGAACCTTCATATTTTTCTACTACCATTTTTAATTTATTAGCTCTATCACCATCGATAGCTTCTACTACTTGCTTTAACTTTTTAGAATGATCACTATCAATCTTTTTAACAAGTTCATTTAATTTTTCGGTATATAAATCGTCTTGTTGAACTAAAGCACTCTCAACATGTAGTTGAGCCTTTTCGGTTACTTTGCTCTCGAAAACGTTTTCAATTTCACTTAATACTTCTTCATTAAGTGCCCCATTTGTAGCTTCTGATAAAATTTGTTTAATGTCCATGATTAGAATATATTTATATTATTATTTATGATCTTTTGTTGGATTTTCTTGTCAATAATGTTAGATAATTCCTTACTCGCTTTAGAGTAGTTTCTCTCCATAACATTTTTAATTAATTTTTTGATATCTTCCTTCATTATATATTTATTTATAGGCTTTTTAAGAATTTAATAATATTATCCTTCAAAAATACGTCTTTATTTTTTAAAGGCATTCTAGAAATGGTATTTTCAAAGTTATCATACATTTCTTCGAACTGTCCATATTTATTTACTACGTATTGTTTACTTTCCAAGATGCCATTTACAAAAGCTTTTGGAAAAGACGGATCTGCTACACAATCAATAGCTACAAGCTTAAAGTCTTTAACTCTATTAACACCGTCTGAGCCTGATTCTGGTATGAGTTGACCAAGAGCTCTTGAACTCATACCAACTCTTACACCGTCATTAATAAGACTTCTTACGATTAAACCTGTTGGTGTGGATAATACTTTACTTTTACCATAAAATACATTACCATCCTGAGACATTTCAGTTACCAAATGACAAGCTCTTTCTAGGTCTACATCAGCTGTAGATGGGTGGTTTAATTCTCCCATCGCCCTACCAGTCTTAACCATTAAATTTTCATAACGTTTTGTTTCCCGAACCATTTCTTCCAATGGATATATTCTTTTATTACGATTAACCCCTTCGGCCATCATATATGGTCCTTTAATAAAGAAATTTTGTTTATCTTTTGAATTACCCTCTTCGACGATATACTCGAATTCCTCTTTCGGGGCTGGGGTTTCTACTATAAGGCTTAAACTCATATTATTATTTATCGTAAAGTTACTAATTTTACACCATTATTTCTTCTCCTGGTTCTTTACCAGTTAAAAGTGTATAATACGGTCCGTAAATCTCTTCTTCATACTTTTCAATATCTAGACCGTAATCATTACAAGCATCAGATAAACTATCAAACCATGTCCAACCGCTAACTGGATATGAATATGATTCATGGTTAGCTCTAAGTAGAGAATTACCATCGGGAAATTTTACCATTTTTTTACCGTGAAATAGCATTATTCTACCTGTCCTTAAACTAGGACCATCTTTCATATAAAACCCTTCGAATGTACTTGGACTAATAGTTTCTGTGCTCATGATATTATATATAAATTAATGTGTTACGGTCCAGCCTTTATCTGTTGCAATAGCTTCTACTTCAGCTGGTATTGCATCAGCATAATTATTGTTAGTTAAAGTAATGGTAAATGAACCAGATTTAAGATATCTAAATATATTTTCTATATTAGCCAAGTCTAGTGGACAGTATCTTAGACTAATATTTTGACTAAAGCCTGTTTGATCAGATGATAATCCTGGGAATTCAAAATGAGCTACATTATAAGCGTTACTAAATAAACCTGAATAATCCCCACTGTCATTTGCTGCGTTAAAAGGTAATCCGATTATTTTACTTAGTAAATAATTTTGATAAAACATTTGATAATACTCACCATTTCCAAAAGTTTCATCGACATCAAACCCTGAAAATGTAATAGTTTTTAAACTTCTAT
>Ga0209535_1002627_pt1 | contig 11710 bp, 11 predicted proteins | sample LinPmetageLP28_FD_184041 | JGI IMG/M metagenome (GOLD analysis project Ga0209535, IMG submission 184041) | Marine viral communities from the Pacific Ocean - LP-28 (SPAdes) (version 2) | ecosystem: Environmental > Aquatic > Marine > Oceanic | place: Pacific Ocean | collected 2009-08-22
CATGACAAGATACTTAAACTTGAAACCCAAATTAATAGAGTTGAAAGTATATTACTGGTGTCAGTCGGCACTTTGATTGCTGGTATGGCCAGCATGATCATTATGTTAATCACACAATAGGAGATCCATGAATCTTAGTAAGAATTTTAGTAAGGCAGAGCTTTGTAAGTCACAGACAGCAACCAGGATGGGCCTTAACAACAACCCTACGGACGATCAGACAGAAAACCTACGATTGCTCTGTGAGAGGGTCCTACAGCCCGTTAGAGACCATTTTAACCAAGTTGTTACTATTTCTAGCGGATTTAGAGATCCAGTTTTGTCACGTAAGATAGGTAGTTCTGAAAAATCACAGCATTGCCGTGGTGAAGCCGCTGACCTAGAAATATTTGGGGTTGCCAACAATGAGCTTGCGGATTGGATCAAAGAAAATTTAATGTTTGATCAATTAATTTTAGAATACTACACACCAGGTGAACCCAACAGTGGCTGGGTGCATGTGTCATACACAAAAGAAATTAACTCTAACCGTAAGGAATATCTCATGGCAACTAAAAACGCTTCAGGGAAAACGGAATATAAACAGATCCTAGGTCTATCAACTGACCGTTATGCTAAATAATTTATTAGTACATAAACATCTTATTATTCGTGCAGAAGCAATGCGCGCACCAACAGATGAAAAAAAATTAAAAAAATGGTTTGAAGAATTTATAAGATCAATTGATATGAAAATATTTATGGGTCCTTACGTTAAATACTGTGATATGCCAGGCAACCGTGGAATTACAGCAGTTGCAATTATTGAAACTTCACACATTGCCATGCACATATGGGACGAAGTTAATCCTGCATTGATGCAGTTTGATGTTTACAGTTGTGGTGAACTAAATGTAGAAAACATATGTAACAAAATCAAAGAAGATTTTGAAATTACAAAAATAGAATACAAATTTTTAAATCGAGAAACAGGACTCCAAGACATTTCCTAAAACAAAATTACAGCGCGCCTCGTGTGTATATCCTACTTTTTCTAGGATTAAAATATTTTACTTACTAACATTTGACTATCATAAAAGTAAACATATTCTAATTTACTATTTTCTAATGTAAATTTTATATCATCTAAAGTTTCAACAATTGGTTTACCTGCTAAATTAAAGCTTGTATTTAAAACTAAAGGTATATTTGTTAATTTTTCAAATGATTTAATTAAATCATAAAAATATTTATTATCATTTTCTGACACCGTTTGTAATCTACAAGTATTGTCAACATGTAATACAGCTGGTATTTTATCACTAATTGATTTTATAGCATACATCATATAAGGAGATTTTTTAATATCGGTACTAAAATATTCATTTAATTTATCCTCTAATATAGAACAAGCAAAGGGTCTAAAACTTTCTCGTTTTTTAACCTCATTAACTTTGTCTTGGCCACTAGGGTCGGTAGGATTATAAAGTAAACTTCTGTTCCCTAAAGCTCTGGGTCCTGATTCAGATCTATTTCCAAAAACACCTACTAAATTATGATTTTTTATAAGATAGGCAATTTCTTTAATATTTGATTTTTTTAAATTATACATCCCTAATTTATTTTCAATTTCTTCTTTCTGATACCCTCTATTAATACCATAATATATTGATTTTTGTTTTCTAATGGTTTTATCTTTTGTTAATGAATGCCAAAAATATTTAGCAATACCCAACGATTGACCGCTATCGTTTGCTAAGGGTTCAATGTAAATCTCTGCGTCTAAATTTTCTTTTATATAATTATTTGCAACACAATTTAAAAAATACCCACCAGATAAACAAACTTTTTTAATTCCAGTTTTTTTTATCATACTCTTAATATAATTAAGAACACTTTCTTGTGATTGTTTTTGTAGTTCAAAACAAAAATCGTTATCTACTTTTACCTCATCATTAAATTTAATTTTTCTTAGATCGGAAACATCATATAATTTTTTGTTACCAATCAAATGTAAATTTTTTTTTTTACCATAAGCAGCTAGTGACATAACCTTACCCGCATCTAAAACGTTAAAACCTAATTTAAGACAGGTTAATTCAAACATTAATGCCTCACTAATGTGATTACTAACGTTAACATGCCCGTGTTTATCTTCATAAGGAAAATTAACTAATACATCTTTATGTATTTCTTTAAATTGATAAGGGTACTCTGCAATAAAAGACGATCTTTGTTCTCTACCGTATGTACCTTTATAAAAAGGTTTTTCATTTAAATAATATTCTGAACCCATACCATCAATAATAATGCATAATGCTTTTTTAAATCCAGAATTATAAAAAGAACCTGAAGCGTGAAATAAATGATGTTTAGACCATACATTATAATATTTAAAATTTTTACCTTTTTTTATAAGATAATCTTTATAGTTATGATTGTAATCAGGATTAGGCGAAAAGCCAGAAACACATACATAATCTAAATCATCTTTAATACAATCTAAAGCAGTAAAACATTCTGTATTTCTTTTAATTCCCGAAACTCTCTCATCATCTAAATGTAATTTAATATCACCGTCTTCAATTAAACACATAGACGAATTGTGATGTTGACTAATACCTAGTATTTTCAAATCCACTCCTTTAATTCTTCACCCAATACTTCAGAAGCAATATCAATTTTTTTACGTAAAGCTTTAACAATTTTTTCATCGACCGTATCTTCAGCATTGATATCGACATAAGTTACAGGTTTTTTCTGCCCGATACGATGAGCACGGTCCTCGGACTGTAATCGTTTTTCTAAGTCATATCCGTTAGAATAGTAAATAACGGTGTTTGCAGCTGTTAAAGTTATCCCATAGCCGCCCGTAGCAGGGGTTCCAACAAAAAACCGGCACTTAGGGTCACCTTGAAATTTGGTAATATTGTCTTGTCTTTCATCTTTAGGAGTTAACCCATAATAGTCAACCACGGATCCCGGACCATAAACTTTTTCTACTTCTTTAATTATATTTTTAATATCATATTGATAGTGAGCCCATATAATTGCTTTACCTTTAACATCTTCCAACACAGATAATAATTCTTTTATTCTATTATTTTTAATAGGCTGAGTTCCTCCATTATCATCAGTAAAATGACCACAAGTAATTTGATGTAATCTCATTAATTGAGTTAGTGTATTGACCGTTGTACTTTGCTTGCCATTAAGAATAGCTAAAGCTTCTTTTTTCATTTGATCATACAATTTCCGTTGTTCTTTACTTAAAGTTATTTGACGTTTAATAAATATTTTATCTGGTAAGTCTAGGCAATCTTCTTTTAATACACGGTAAGAAAAAGGATTTAATTTTTCGGATAATTCACCTAAATTTTTAAATCCATTAACCAGTTGTATTTGACGGCCAGCAATATTTGCTGTTTTCATAATAGCATATCTCATTCTAAATGAATAATAAGAGTCATGATCTAAATGAAAAGGATCTAAAAAATAACACTGGCTAAACAAATCTAATGGATTTTTAGTAACGGGAGAACCTGTCATTATTCTTCTATATTTAGTTTCTTTAGCTAAAGATAAAATATTTTTAGTTCTGTTAGCTTGTGGATTTTTAATAGTAGTAGATTCATCAATAGCCATTATAGTTTCATGGCATGATAAAAATTTTCTAGCAAAATCAACACCTTTTTCTGTACTTAAAGCTTCTACATTCATAATAATAATATGAAGACCTTCACCTTCAGAAAATAAACTATCTAAACTTTCTTGTTGTTTTTTAGTTATATTTGCTTGCCACAATACGGTCACATTTTCTATGTGATTTGGTAAATGAGTTGGTAATTCATTTGTATACCAAGTACCAACAACACCTTTTGGTGCAACAATTAACGCACCATTAACTTTACCTTTATCATAAAGCATAGCTAAATTGTCTATTAATACTTTTGTTTTACCAGTACCCATTTCTAAAAAATAAGCATAGCTTTCTTTATTCCATGATTTTTCTAATGCAGTCATTTGATGTGCATAAGGTTTTGTTTTAAATTTATAGTTCATAATTTTTCTTCTTTCTAGTTGACAACATAACATTTATGACTATATTGTCAAGCATGAAAGAAAATAAAGTTTACGTCATTCAAATGATTGCTGGTACTGCGGAAGGTAGACCTAAAATAAATATTATGGGCGCATCAGAATATGGTGAGTTTGTTTTTTTATTACCGGAACTTTCACAAATAATATTTTCTCCTGGTCCATTAATTTTTAAACTTAGAAAAGCTTTAAAAGATTTTACATCAGAAGATTATTTATTATTAACTGGAGATCCTGCAATTATTGGTGTAGCGTGTTCAATAGTTTCTGACATGACAAATGGTAGATACAATCTACTTAAATGGGATAAACAAGAAAGAAAATATTATCCTATTCAAATTAACTTATATGAAAGAGGAAAGATAGATGAATAAAATAGACTTTGAAGCAGACCAAGAAAAAATGTTAAGTAAAACTGAAAATATTCAGTCCTTAGCTGACCAAGTAGAAAAACTAAATATTTTAGATCAACAAGTACAATTATTAGAAAAAGATTTAAAACAAAAAAAGAAAAATTTTGAACATTTATCAGGAGAAGTAATTCCAACGATGATGGCTGAGATGGGTTTATCTCAACTTAAATTAATGGATGGTTCTTCAGTAGATGTTAAACCAAATTATAGCGCAAACATTACTATTGCTAATAGAGATGCTGCGTTTAACTGGCTTCGTACCAATGGACTAGGAGATATAATCAAAAACGAGATATCCGTATCTTTTGGTCGCAACGAAGATAACAAGGCAGCTGATTATGCTGCTCTTGCATCAGAGCGTGGGTATCAACCGACACAAAAGTTGAAGGTTGAGCCCATGACTCTCAAAGCGCTAGTTCGGGAGCGTATTGAGGCGGGTAAGGAACTGCCGACCGAACTTTTCAACGTATTCGTTGGAAATAAAACCACAATAAAAAGGAAACAATAAACATGAACCAAGTAATAAAAAAAGAAGAAGCAGGCGCATTAGCTACAAATATGTTTGAAGCAGATGCAAATGCCGGCGTAGAAAATATGTCGCAAGAAGATCTTGCATTACCTTTTCTAAAGGTGTTAGGACAACTATCACCAGAAGTTAATAAGGCCCATGCAAAATATAAAGTAGGTGCTGAACCTGGTATGATATTTAATACAGTTAGCGGTCAATTTTTTGATGGCGCTAAAGGTGTTGAGATTATTCCTGTTCATTATCAAAGACAGTTAGTAGAATGGCAAGATAGGGGAGCCAGTACTGGTGCTCCAGTTGCAATTCACAACGCTGATAGTGATATCATGAGTAAAACAACTCGTGATAAATCTTACAAAGATAGATTACCTAACGGTAATTATATTGAAAACACAGCAAATCATTTTGTGCTTATGTTAGGAAAATCCCCTACAACAGCATTGATTTCTATGAGAGCTACTCAATTAAAAATTAGTAGAAAATGGAACTCAATGATGATGGGAATTAAACTACAAGGTAAAAATGGTATGTTTACACCGCCAACATATAGCCACATTTACAAACTAAAGACTGTTCAAATGTCAAATGACAAAGGAACATGGTTTGGATGGGACGTATCACAAGTTGGTCCGGTATCAGATAAAGGTGTTTATGATATGGCTAAAAATTTCGGAGAGCGTGTAAGCGCTGGCGATATTGCAGCTAAACCTGAAAATCAAGAACAACCAAAACCTGAAAAAATAGTTTTATAAGTTCCTAGGGAATGGGCGGCTAAGCGAGAGTGGATCCGCCCGTAATAAAATTATGCAAGAAATTAAAAATATAAATAAAGGCCCAATTACTTACGAAGATTGGTACAATCTCGGATATATTTTGGTTCCATGTGAGGTAGGGAGACCTACCGTAAAAAAATGGAGTGATCCAAATTTTAAAATAACGAAAGAAGAATGGAAAAACAAATACTCAGACAAAGAAATAGGATTAAGGTTAGATAACACAGTTGATTTAGATCTTGATAATAGTCGTGCAAAAGTTTTTGCAAATAAATATTTAACAAATTGTGTCACTATATCCGGTAGAGAACATAATCCGGCTAGTCATTACTGGTTTAAAGGAAAATTACCTGCACAAAAATTCTCATTACCAAACGAATTAAAAAGATATGTTGAACATGCTGTACATGGACAATGCTTATGTGAAATAAGAAGTACAGAAACATGTTACACAATAGTTCCAGGATCATTACATAGTAAAGATAGAGAATATGTAAGATGGGAAAAGTACGGAGGTTTCAATGAATATGTTGGTAACTTAAATAAAATTTTAAGAAAGATAGCTTTAGCTACTGCTCTATCTATTTTATATGCACCTAAAGGTCAAAGAGATGAATATTGTACGGCTATCGCTGGAGTTTTAATTAAGCAAACCGATTGGGATGACACTGAAATTAATGATTTTATTTATGACATTGCAGTAGAATCTAATGACGATGAATCTGAAAATAGAAAAACTAAAGGGTCAACAACTAGAAAATCTAAAAAACCTTTTGGTATGCCAAAACTTGCAGAAATAATTGAATGTCGAACTGAAAGTATTGCAACAATATTTAGTTGGATTGGTGTTCAAGATAAATCATTAGTTGAAGTTAAACAAATAGCTGATGACTCCATAGGCGAGATTGTTGAATATGGCCAAGACAGATACAAAATAAAAGTAAAAGGTAAATTAGAAGGAGAACCTTTTACTAAGACAATTGTTGTTGATGGACCAACGCTTATGAACCAGGCAAAGTTTTATGATGCTGTTGTAACTCAAGCTCAAGTTTGGCTTCCCAAAATGAAGGCTACTCAATTTGAAGAAATAATGAGAATGAATTTTGAATCTAGGACTAAATCAAAAGATTATGTAGATGAAGCAAATAATAATTTAGTATTTAAAAAATATTTTACTAATTATATTAAATTATCAAAAGCGTACACTGATAAAAAAGAACTGGCTAATTACAACATGCCTTATTTAAATCAACTAGCAGATGAACTAGAATTTAATTTAGACAGTTTTGAAGATTACTTACAAGTTCAAAAAGTAAATTATAAAAGAGTAGATCTTGTTATGAAAATTCAAGACATATTAAAAGCTAGAAAAAAAACGGGAAAACACAAAAATAAATCTTTAGTTTCTTGGGTAATAGAAGAGCCGGAGATTGAAAATGAAGATATAATTTTGGAAGGTAAATCAACAGAAAACAATAAGGAATTAACAAATGAATTTGAAAAAGATAGAGCCTAGATTTATAGCTGGGCCTCCAGGTACAGGTAAAACCCACGAATATATAGTGGACCTTTATCAAAAGGAGTTACTACCTAAATATCATCCAGATAAGATAATTATATTATCTCACACTAATGTAGCAGCTAATGAAATTAGAGCTGCAATTTTAAAAATACCAGAAATGAAAGAAAGAGGTTTTACAGATAAAAGTATGAAATATAAAATTTGTACTATTCATAGTTACTGTAAGAAAAGACATTTAAAAAAAGAAATATTTGAATACGAGGATCATAAAAATTTAATTTTACAAAACAGATTATTTGCGAAAGATTCTTCAGGAGATGTAGATAAGCATTCTTTATATAAATTTAGATCAGATGCAGCTGGAAGAGGTTTAACTTTAGATGAGTATTGGAGGATTTGTGATCAAACAAATTACGCTCCTTATTCTCTCCCAATGATTAAAGAATTACTTCCAATTTATGAAGAATATAAAGAAAATTCAATTCCAAAAAGATGTGACTTTACTGATATGGTTGAAAAGTTTTTACATCCAGATGTAAAGTGTCCAGATGTAGATGCAATTATTATAGATGAATGTCAAGATAGTAATGTACCTCAAAGAAAAGCTCTTGATAAGATGGCAACTAATGTAAAAGAAGGACATTATTATTTAGTTGGAGATGCTGATCAAACTTTATTTGAGTATGCAGGATCAGATGCAGAGTATTTTCATAAATTAGCAGCAAATCCCTACCACGAATTAGAAGAAGGTAAAAGATGTAGCGAAGCTATAAATACTCTTTGTAAGAAGATCATAAAACCTATTTGGGACCATTATGGGTCTCATAGGGTATGGACACCGGCCACATACACTGAGAGGCACGCTATGGGACATATAGGAGAAGTTATTAAAGGAAACAGTTATTATTTAGCTAATCTAAAGGGTTCGAGTCATTTAGATATATTATTAGATAAAATACGCAATACTAATCAAACATTTTTATTTACTTTTAGAGGTACACCTGGAGACACTCGTTGTAGAAAATTTTTTGATTATCATGGTTTAGAATATGCCCATGTTAGCAACACAGCACACGTATCCAAAAAAGAAATAAGAGCCCACCATGTATGGCCAGAGTTTATAAAAGGTAAGCCGGTCAGTCTTACACAAGTAAAAAACTTTTGGGACTACATGGGTAGTAAAGTTATTGTTAGAGGAAAAAAGGATCCTAAAGTTTTTGAGGGATGGTTAAAAGAGGATTACACAGTTGATAATTTAATTAGTAAAAGTCTTTTAAAACCTGAATGTAAACAATACACAGATTTTGATTTAGTCAGAGTTCCATCTAAAACAACTAAAGAAAATTTAATTTATATTAAAAAAATAATAGCTAAAGGTTTTGACTACGATAAAAAAATTCAAATTAAATATGGTAATATACACCAGGTAAAAGGTTTAACATTTGATAATGTTATTGTAGACCACACTATGACCAGGCACGAAAAATGGTTTACTCAATTAAGACTAGCCTACACAGCCTACAGTCGAGGAATATTTGATTGTTGGAGTTTACAAACCCAAAGAAAACTAACATTAGGAAGGAAGAATGAAAATCAAAGCATCCGATAGACAAGTAGGAGGAACACATTATAAAGATATGCTGGTTCAACCAGCAGAATTTATTAATAAAAATAAATTACTTTTTGCAGAAGGAAATGCAATTAAATATATTTGTCGACATAAGGCAAAAGGAGAGTTAAAAGATATAGAGAAAGCTATTCACTACTTAGAAATGATAATAGAAAGGGATTATAAATAATGTGTACTGTTCCACAGCTCAGTGAGTTAAATTTAGAAGGTATAGATACTGTTGCAATTGACTTAGAAACATATGATCCTAATTTAAAAACAAAAGGATCAGGTGCAGTTAGAAAAGACGGTTTTGTTACCGGCATAGCTATAGCTACCAAAAATCAAACTTTTTATTTTCCTATTGCTCATCACATGACAGATAATTTAAATACAAAAGAAACTTGGAATTATTTGAATGAAAAAGTATTTCAAAACAAGGACATAACTAAGGTATTTCATAATGCTATGTATGATGTCTGTTGGATTAGATCGGCTACAGGACAAATGTTAAAAGGTAAATTGTTAGATACCATGATTGCAGCTTCTGTTATTGATGAAACTAGAATGAGATATTCTTTAGATTCTATAAGTAAAGATTATTTAAAAGAATCTAAATACAAATATGATTTAGCTGAAAAAGTTTTAGAGTGGTCTAATGGAATGATAAAAGATCCAATGTCTAATATGCACAAACTACCCCATCATTTAGTAAAAGATTATGCAGAGCAAGATGTTAACTTAACATTAAAACTGTGGGAGCTATTTGAAAAAAAACTAGACGAAGTATTATACACAAAAACTAAAGCAGATGGAAGTAAAGAATTTAAAACATGTAAAAAAATATTTGAATTAGAAACTAAATTATTTCCTTGTTTAGTTGACATGAAGTTTAAAGGCGTTAGGATAGATGTCGAAAAAGCTAAGGTACTTGGAAAACTTTTAGAAAAACGTAGAGATAATTTATTAAAAATTATTAAAAAACATACTGATGTTGATATAGATATATGGGCCGCTTCTTCTATTAAAGCTTTGTTAGAACATCAGAAAATTACAGATTACGAAAAAACAAAAGACAGGAAGAAAAAATTAAAAGGTAAAGATGGTAAAAATATTCTTGATGACAAGGGTGAACCTAAAACAGAATTAGTTCCATCAACAACTCCTAAGCTTCCAAAAGATTATTTAAAAACTCACAAGAATCGTTTTTTAAGAATGATTGTAAAAGCAAGAGAGTGTGACAAAGCTAAAAACACTTTTGTTGAAGGCTTACTAGATTTTGTTCATAAGGGCAGAATACATGCAGACATCAATCAAATTAGATCTGACCAAGGTGGAACGGTTACAGGTAGATTCTCGATGTCTAATCCTAACTTACAACAAATTCCATCTAAAGGAATTATTGGTAAAAAAATGAGAGAGCTTTTTGTACCTGATGAAGGTTGCGTATGGGGTTCATTTGATTATAGTCAACAAGAACCACGTATAGTGGTCCATTACGCTTTAACTCTCTACCCTTATAAAAACTCTGATGTTGAAATGCCTAATAATTTAAGGGAAAGTTTAGAACGGATTGAAAAATCTTATAAGACATCAGATGTAGACTTTCACCAAGTTGTAGCAGACATGGCTCAAATACCACGGACCACGGCCAAAACAATTAACTTAGGACTCTTTTATGGGATGGGTAAAATAAAATTAGCTAGTGAATTAAATTTGACTAAAGCTCAAGCTAACACTTTATTTAATACTTATCATGAGAAAGCTCCTTTTGTTAAAAAGTTATCTCAAGATTTAATTGAGTTTGCAGAAGATAATAAATTATTATTTACATTGGGAGATAGATTTTGTAGATTTAATCGATGGGAAACTAGAGACAGGGAATGGAACAGTAAGATTAATAGATACGAACCTGTAGACATCTTAACGGAAGAAAAAGCAAAGATAGCTTTTAAAGCTGAGTTATTAGATAAATTTAAAGACAGTATAGCAGATAATTATATGAAAGATTTTACTAATTATTATAAACCTGCATTTACATACAAAGCTTTAAACAGATTAATACAAGGTAGTGCGGCAGACATGACCAAGAAAGCTATGGTAGATTTATACGAACAAGGAATTTTACCACAAATACAAATACATGATGAATTGTGCCTATCTATAAAAAATGATAAAGAAGCTAAAAAAGTTGAACAAACAATGAAATATGCTATTCCTCTTAAAGTTCCAAATAAAGTTAATTATAAAAAAGGGCCCAATTGGGGTTCAATAAAATGATAAATTATGGCTTACTTAAACGCAAATATTCCTGTACAATACTCACAAATAAAAAAGGAGTATTTATATGACCTTAAAAAACATCATGGCGAAGTTGAAGACTGTATCATCTTCGGTATTACATCACTTACAGGACGTGCTATCTTATTCCATGCCATCATGGAAAACGGTGCTATCTTTTATCGTCTCCCCATATCGGCTTTTATTCAACGTGATTATGACCCCAAGTCTGTTCCGACCCAAAGACTTGATGAACTGGAATTGTGGAATAGTTTTTCTTATTACCCTACTATTACTAATTGGGATATTTTAAACGCTGCATCCGGCAAATACATTGGTAAAGATAAGAAATGGTATCACGGTAAGTATTTATTTACAGTTGACTGGGGACACCCAGATGCTAATATACTAAATTCTGATCATTCAGAAATTCCGCACGAACACAAGTGCGCTCACATAATTGCATTAGACAATGGCAACTATGCTGCTCAACCAAACAACAGATGTATA
>Ga0209535_1002630_pt1 | contig 11697 bp, 8 predicted proteins | sample LinPmetageLP28_FD_184041 | JGI IMG/M metagenome (GOLD analysis project Ga0209535, IMG submission 184041) | Marine viral communities from the Pacific Ocean - LP-28 (SPAdes) (version 2) | ecosystem: Environmental > Aquatic > Marine > Oceanic | place: Pacific Ocean | collected 2009-08-22
TGTCATATACACGTGACTGCATTCGCCACATTGCATTTCAATTTCTTTTTGAATGCCACCGTTATTGATTTCACTGACATGATCATTAAGTTCCATGCCAATTTCTTTTTCTACATTATTTAAAAATTCTGAAATATGCTCAATGTCGGTAACAGTTTCGCCTCCTGGTATTGAAATACTTTGGATGCTTCTAACTATTACCTCGTAATTCATATTACTGAGTTTTTCTAATGCGTCACCTAGTGCCTTTAATTGCTCGTCACTGTTTTCGGCCTGTATAGTTCTAAACTGTCTATTTTGTTCTATTACTGCTTTGGCACTTTGTATAGTGTACAAATAATTAGTAGGTGTAATTACTACGTCTAAACCATTTGATAAAGTGATTGTCTTAAATGGTTCAATGCTTTGTGATTCTGCAAGTGCAACAGATAAATCTAAATCAAAAGAATTTAATTCGTTGCATTCTGGACAATCTCTATTTATTTCCATGGTGTTACCATCGGAACTTGCTTGCCTGATTGCAATGAGCAATACTTCCATATCTGGTGCAAGTAATTCTGCAGGATTCTTTACAGCAGGAACACAACTCTTAACTAATTTAATCACTGCATCGCCGTTAAGTAATGCATCAGGGTTTTTTGTGAGTATATCATCTTTTGCCGTCATTGGATAAACTGGTAATTCGTCTACTTCTGTTTTTTCAATGATATCTTCGCTATAATGACCTGCTCCACTTGGAAGTGCTACATATAGTTTAGGATTTCTATAGAAATCCGCTAAAGGGTTTGTATTCTGTGTCATATTCTCTCCAATATGTGATGTTTTAATAAAAACGATAAATATTAGTTATCGAATCATCACTTTTTTACTAGTGTTATTTATCGAAGAGAAATTGAGTAGTTTACAGGAATTGAAATGGCAGAAATTGTAATAAACAATACCGAAGGTGTAACAAGCACTATTAATGCACCTGCATGGGCAACAGAAGCCACACAGGCAAATATTGCTAAGTCACTTTCAGGTTTAGGAACAAGCAGTGGTAAGATCGAAGCATTGCTGAAACTTATGTTCAAAGGATACGAAGGTGTAACAAAAGCAACTAAAGAAGGTGATAAAGAAATTGCAGATTTACTTGCAAAAATTGATGAAAAAGAAGCAGAAAATTTAAAAGAGCAAAAAGTAATCAAGCAGGCAACTGTGGCACAGACAAAGGCTGTTGATGATTTAGAACAATTACAAAAAGATGCCATAAACGAATTAGGGAAACTTAATACGAATACAAATCAGCAAAACAAAGACTTAGACAAAATTCTTAGTGATATGAATTCTGGTAGCGATGGCTTAATGAGTTTTGCTGGGGGTATGGGTAAAGCAGGTAATGTATTAGGAGTAGGTGTTAAAGTTGCAACAGCGGCTTTAGGATTATTTGGTACTGCTATTTTAGGTGCGGCAACATATATTACTAGTCAGTTTACAGAAACATTCCAGTTTTTAAACAATGGGTTAAAGCAAGGAACCGGTGGTATAATTGGCTTAACACATCCTGTAGAAAATATTGCTATATCGGCCAATCTTGCAGGAATGAGTTTATCTGAGTTTGGAGAATTTGCACAGGCTAATAGTAAAATACTCAGACAGTTAAGTGCTAGAGGATTTGCGGATCTATATTCTAAATCATTATTAGCCAGTGGCGGATTACTTGACATAGGCATGACGGCTGAAGATGCCGTTGAAAGTGTTATGACTGAATTAGAGTACAGACGTAGATTTGGTATGGTACTTAATCAAGATACTGCTCTTTTACGAACAAGTTTAATGACTTCTGCTAGAGAATTAAGAATATTTGCTAATGCTGTTGGTATGTCAGAAGATGAATTAAGACAGCAATCAGAAATACAAGAAAGCCATGTTGATTTATTACAGTTACAAGCAAAGGCCATGGGTGCTAATACAACTGAATTAGTGCAGAGCACACAAACAATTAGTAGGCAGATGGGTGCGGCAGGATTAGGCGATTTAATTAATCCGCTGTTTGAAGCAATATCTAAAGGTAGTACAGGACTATCAGAAGAATTTATAGAAATAGGTAAAGTAGCACCTGAACTTATAGAACTGGTAGAAGCCGAAGCGGCAAGTTTTGGCCAAACAGGCAAACTTAATGCAAAATTAGGTAAAGATATGTTTGACTTGTTTAGGAACCTAAGCCAAGAGCAAATGGATCAGATTGTTGCCTTACAAATAGCAGGTGACGGTGGTGCGGTTGCATTTAATAATTTAGCAAAAAATATTAACAAACTTTCATCCGAATCAATAGCAAAAATATTTTCAGATCTTGATGTGAAGTCATTGAGTTTGTTAGACACATTTAATAGATTAGGTTTTGTTGTAAATCAAGGTACATCAAGTATAGGTGACATGGGTAAAACTGCAATATTAGCCGCATTGGGTTTTGAACAGTCTAGTGATGAATTTGGTAATACAACCTTTGATTTTAACCAAGGTGTAGCAAATATGTCATCTGGTATATTGGAATTTACACAAAGTATATTTGGACATAACAGTCGAATAACAGATAGTGTAAAACTATTTACTGACTATATAAGTGCAATGTTTGGCGGTCAGAATGAAGGCGAATCAGATGCGGATTTTAAAAAGAGGGTTGACGATGCAAGAACAGCCTTTGTTGATACTGTAAGCAAGTTTGCACAGGACATAGGCAAGGATCTAAATAGACAACTACAAGAAGGCACACTTTTTGATTCAGTTAAAAATTTCTTTAAGTCATTTTTTGATGATTTAGTAGTAGCAATTAATGATGCAACGGGTGGTGTATTGTTTGATAATGCGGCACATGATATACAAGCAAAACGTTATTTAGGCGGAGAATTAAGTGCTCAAGATTTTGCAACATATACTGGTACCCTATCAGGTGAAGAAAGAACGGCGTTAGGTAACAATTTATTCAGAAATAACGTAACGGACGAAGCCTCAAGATTAGGCATTACTAATGATCTTTCACAAGCCGCTTCAAGTAAATTATATGGCGGAGTTGGTTTTGACAGGCAAACAAATGTTTACACAAAACGAATCATGAAAGACCTCAAGACAAACGTACAAGGTTTTGATCAACTCACAGAAGGTGAGCAAGAAAAATTATTTAATGCCAGAGTTGCAGAAATAAAAGATTTTAATAACAGAGTAAACGCCTACATAGCAGAAGTCGAAGATCAAATGCATGCCAGTGGCGTAGAGACAAAAAGACAAAAGTACACTGATGATGCTGGTGTTTTAGGTAGATTGAGTACACTTAATATAACAACAGACATCAATAAGGACACTATGCACTTATTCCAGGGGTTAAGGGGTATTGATACTAATGTTGCTCCAGGTAGTGTATCTATGTATGACAATGAAGAGAATGCAAAATTAGTTTTAGAATCAATTTCTAATCAAATGACAAATGACTCAGGTGGCATTTTTGCTCAAGTAGGCGATGCAACTAGAAAGTACGGCAAGATGGCGCCTCAGTCAATTGCTAACAATGTAGAATATAAAGCATTAAAAACAGCATATGAATCAGCGGTAGAAGATGGAAGAATGACATACACCGAAAGAGACGATCTTGTAGCCGCACATAGTCGACTAGTATCAGAACAAGGGTTTAGCAAGGAAACAAAAATATTACTTGACGAAATATTAAACTTGATTAATCAACAAAAACTATTAACTAATGCAATCAAAAACGACGCCGATGCAACAGGACCATAGTTAATTGCCCATAACAATCATTTCGATTGACTTCATGAGATAAATATAGTATTATAACATAAACATGAGAACTATATGAGTTGGAAAAAATATTTTAATCCAGTAGACAACGCAGGTTTACCGTCGGGTGTACAAGGCAGTGACGGTAAAGCAGATATGTATGCCAGTAGGTATAGCAGTTGGCTACCAGAAGTGTACAGCGGATCTCCAGACAGAGTTATGCGTTATTATCAATATGATGCAATGGATAGAGATTTAGAAATTAATGCGGCTTTAGATATTATTGCAGAATTCTGTACGCAAGAAGAAGACACTAAGTTGCCTTTCAAAGTTGAGTATAACGACACACCTAGTAATCCAGAAGTAAAAGTAATACAACAAGGATTAGAAAAATGGTGTAAACTAAATGAACTTCCAAGACGTGTATTTAAAATTTTCCGTAGCACATTAAAATATGGTGATCAGTTGTTTATCAGAGATCCAGAAACTAAAAAACTATACTGGGTTGATCCATACCAAGTTGAAAAAGTATTAGTAAACGAAAGCAACGGTAAAAAGATAGAACAGTACTTTATCAAGAACTTGGATCTACATTTAAAAGATTTAGCGGCAACCAGTGTAGCGGCTAATCAAGATAGACCATATGGTACAGGTGCTATCATGAGTGACTACACTAATCCACAATCAAGTGCAGGATTTAAAAGCAGTAGTTCAGGATATGGCCCAGATGCCAATAATGCAGTACCAATTGATGCACAGCATGTATTACACATAAGCATGAGCGAAGGCATGGAAACAACATGGCCTTTTGGTAACAGCATACTAGATCCTATTTTTAAAGTTTACAAACAAAAAGAATTATTAGAAGATGCAATTATTATTTACAGAGTACACAGAGCACCTGAAAGACGTGTGTTCTTTATTGACGTAGGTAATATGCCTCCACACAAAGCACAACAATACTTAGAACGTGTTAGATACGAAGTACAACAAAAACGTATACCTAACAAAACAGGTGGTGGGTCAAATGTTGCAGACAGCAGTTACAATCCAATGAGTATGTTAGAGGATTACTTCTTTGCTCAAACGGCAGATGGTCGTGGTAGTAAGGTTGATACTTTACCGGGTGGTACAAACTTAGGTGAGATTGATGATTTAAAATTCTTCAATAACAAACTTATTAGAGGATTAAGAATTCCAAGCAGTTACTTGCCTACTGGACCAGACGATGGATCAGCACCATATAACGACGGTAAAGTTGGAGTAGCATATATTCAAGAATATAGATTTGCAAAATATTGTGAAAGACTGCAAAGACAGATTATTAAAAGTATGAATGAAGAATTCAAAGTGTACTTAAGAGCAAGTGGCGTAGAAGTAGATAACAGTTTATTTGATATATCATTTGCAGAACCACAAAACTTTAGTTCATACAGAGAATTAGAATTAGATCAAGCAAGAACACAGTTGTTCGGTGCATTAGAAGGCATACCATATATTAGTACACAATTTAAACTTAAAAAGTACTTAGGTTTAAGTGAAGACGAAATAAGAAGAAACGAACTACTTTGGGCAGAAGAGAATTCAGTTGATGTCAATGACATGGACGACACAACTACAGCAGACTTACGTCAAGTAGGAGTTAGACCGCAACCAGGTGGTGATGTTAGTGTAGCACCAATGGATATGGGTCCTGTTGATCCAGTTGATGCGGCAGGAGCCGTTGACGACTTAGGCGAACTCGGTGGCGAGGGCGGAAACTTAGGAATATAAAATGAAAATAGTAGAATTTTACGAACCAGCAAAAGACACAATAAATCAAAGGCACAAGACAGACACCAGAAAAAAAATGTTGAGTTTAGAAGAATTAGGTAAATTAAGAAAAATTAGAGAACTTAAAAAAGCAGAAGCAGAGAATCATAAAAAACTTGCGTCTGTTATGTATGCTAAACCTAGCGATGATGGTGGAGCCGGCTCACTCATCTAGATGAAAAACCTTATTGTTTGCGGTTGCAGTTGGAGTAGCCGCGATCCACTCTATCCCAATTTTGAATACGGATACCTAGTAGCAAAGGAACTAGGCTATAATTATATTAATTTAGCACGGTGTGGTATGAGTAACTTTGGCATACGCACACAAATAGATTACGCACTAGAACACTTACAACCAGATTTAATGATCATTAATGCAACTGGTGTAAACAGATTTGAAATACTAAAAGACTTAGACAATACATACGATCATGATAAAGCATATGATCAAATATGCTTTGGTGACTTTGATTGGGATCACTTCGATCACGAACATCATATCAACTATGGCAAAACATATGACCCGCAAATTTGGTGCGACAGCATTTATACTGTTATAAGCCAAGAGGCTAGACGTTATCAAGACATGGACCCAGACAGAGTAAATGCATTAAAAGACTATGCATACTATGTGTTTGATGAAAACATTAAAGCACACAATGATTACTATGTATTACAAAGTGGTTTACTGAGTGTTTTAAATCATAATGTGCCGTTATTATTCTCGCCTAATACCTTCGAATTCAGTGAGTTCGATAAAACGGGTTTGATAGAGGATCATCACCAAATAGGCAGTTTTAATTGGGACTTCGTTCCTGATAAATATATGTTACAGAATGGCGCAGGTTTTTACGCACAATTTAATCCTACGCACTTAGATGAACAAGGAAACGAAACTACACACTACCCAGTAAGCAATCATAACAGTCCATACGCACATAGAAAGTATGCAGATCACATCATAGAGGCAATTAAAAACAGGTCTTTATAACTTGTTTTAATAAAAAACCTCAAAAAAACACCGTTTTTTACATAAAACAGTACATTATACTTAAATACAATTACGATATATCAGGCGTTGCCTGAGTTTAAAGGAGAAATTACGATGTCAGATAAAAGTGTTTTAGAACAAGTACTGGAACATCTTTTAGCAGAGGACGATGCTCAAGCAAAAGAACTATTACATAGTTTTATGGTTGAGAAGTCCCGAGCAATCTATGAAGAACTCTTAGATAAAGATGCTCTAGAAGAAGCAATCGACAACGAAGTTGTTGAGGAAAAAGACGAATCTGAAGAAACTGTAGAAGAAGCAGAAGAATCCGATGAAGAAGCAGTTGAAGAAACTGTTGAATCAGACGATGAGGCTGTTGAAGAAACAGTAGCAGGTTCACCAAGTGAAGACTTCTACGACGAAGTAGAAGCAGACGTTATGGCTGATGAATCAGGTGTCAACGAAGAAGAAGACGAAATGGAAGACGAAATGGAACCAGATATGGAAATGGACGGTGAAATGGATTCAGAAGAAGAAGTCGAAGACAGAGTTGATGATTTAGAAGCACAATTAGACGATCTTAAAGCAGAATTTGAAAAGTTAATGTCAGACGAAGACGGCGAAGAATCCGACGAGGCTGAATCAGAATTAGAAGATGAAATGGAAATGGAATCTTTTGAAGAAGAAATTGACTTAGATGAAGAAGTTGCGGAAGAAGAATTAGACGAAGCAACTAACTTTAGCAAACAACAATCTGCTAAAAACGACTCAAGTTCAGACAATAACAATGCAATGAAATTTCCAAAGAAAGAAAGTTTCGGTACAGACGAAAAATCTTTATTTGGTAAAGACGGCGCAGATGGTAAGAAAGGGGATTCAGCCAAAGATAATCCAGCAAGTGATAACATTGGCGAAAAACCAAAGGCTCACCCAGCACCTAAAGTAAGTGCTGATAAGTCTGAGAGTCCTATAGCAGGAAAAGTTAAGTAATTAAGGAGATATAATGTCAAGACAGTTATTCGAATACTATAGTCCAGATAAAGCAAATATCATAGTTGAGTCATCTAAGGATGGCAAAGATATGCATATGAGCGGTCTGTTTATACAAGGCGAAGTCAAAAACCAGAATGGAAGAGTATATCCAAGAGACGAGATACAGACGGCTGTTGAGTCTATTGGTAATAGAATTCAAACTGGAGAAACTGTTCTTGGAGAGTTAGATCATCCAACAGAATTACAAATTAATTTAGATAGAGTAAGCCACATGATTACAAATATGCGATGCGAAGGCGCAGATGGTTTTGGGAAATTGAAACTATTGGATACACCGATGGGGTCGATAGCAAAAACATTGCTAACAGGCGGCGCCAAACTAGGTGTAAGCAGTCGCGGTAGTGGTAACGTAAATGAAAGCGGTAGGGTAAGCGATTTTGATATAGTAACTGTTGACATCGTAGCACAACCAAGTGCCCCAGATGCCTACCCTAAAGCAATTTATGAAAGTTTATTTAATATGAAGGGCGGAGCTCAAATATTTGAGACTGCTCGAGAAGTAACAAGTGACAGAAACGCACAAAAACACCTATCTCGAATGTTAGAAAATTTCATTCGGGAATTGGAACTCAAATAGGAGAATGCACATGGCGGATAAATTCGTAGAACTTCTAGAAAACGGCGACTTGACTGAAGAGACAAGAGTTAGTATTCAAGAAGCATGGGAAACACGCCTTGCTGAAGCAAGAGAAGATATTACTGCTGAATTGAGAGAAGAGTTTGCACAGAGATTCGAACATGACAAAAGTCAAGTTGTAGAAGCAATGGACAAATTTATTACTCAAAATTTAGAAGAGGAATTGAAAGAACTTGCAGAAGATAAGAAGGCAACTATTGCTGAAAGAGTTAATTATAAAAGATCAGTTAGTGAACATACTAACGTTCTTAATAAATTCGTTTCAGAAACGTTAGCGAACGAAATTAAAGAGTTAAAAGCAGACAGAGTATCACAAAGTGTAAACTTTGAGAAACTAGAAAACTTTGTACTCGAAGCGGTCGCAGACGAAATTCGTGAGTTCCACTCCGATAAGCGAGAACTAGCAGAGAAAAAAGTTCAGTTAGTTCGCGAAGGAAGAGAGCAACTTGCGGATGCTAAAAAAGAGTTTATTAGAAGAGCCGCAGAAAAAGTTGAAGCAACTATTTCATCTGCTTTAAAAAGCGAAGTATCGCAATTTAAAGAAGATATTACACAGGCTCGTGAAAATGAATTTGGTAGAAGAATATTTGAAGCAATGGCTGGTGAGTATGCAACTTCGTATTTAAATGAGAATACAGAAGTCAGAAAACTAAAATCAGAAATTACTGGATTAAAATCCAAGGTTACTGAAGCAAAGGCTACAGCAGATGATAGTTCTGAACAAAAGAAATTAGTTGAATCTAAACTGCGTATAGCAGAAGACAGATACAACAGAAACAATGTTATTAGTGATTTAATTGCACCTTTAAGTAGTGGTAAAAAAGAATTAATGACAGAACTTCTAGAATCAGTGAAAACAGAGAAACTTGAAGAATCATTCAACAAGTATCTTCCAAGTGTTATGAACGAGGAAGGTTCTGTAAGAACTAAGAAAGAAGTTATTAAAGAATCAGTGAAGACAGAACACACTGGTAATAGATCGTTGGACGGACAAACCGGCCCAGACAACGAAGTAGTTGATGTCGTCGCTTTAGACGAAATCAGAAAACTAGCCGGACTTAAATAATTAGGAGATTATAATGGCAGAAGCATTATTTGAATCAAATTGGTCCGCAACCAAGGACGCACTTCTTGAGGGTTTACAAGGTTCTAAAAAGTCTACAATGGACGTAATTTTAGAAAACGCGAAAACTCAATTACAAGAAGCCGCGACAGCAGGGTCAACAATGGCAGGAAACGTCGCATCACTTAACAAAGTTATGCTACCATTGATTAGAAGGGTTATGCCTTCTTTGATCGCCAACGAATTACTTGGTGTGCAACCAATGAGTGGACCAGTAGGTCAAATTCACACATTGAGAGTAAGATACGCAGAGTCAAAAGACTCAGTCGTAGCAGGACAAGAAGCATTGTCACCATTTGCATTAGCAACAGCATATTCTGGAACTCCAGACGCTACGGCGGCCGCTGAAGGTACTGCAGGTAGTAAAATGTCTATCCAAATCCTCAAGCAAACAGTCGAAGCAAAAACAAGACGTCTATCAGCAAGATGGACTTTTGAATCTGCTCAAGACGCCAACGCAATGCACGGTGTAGACATCGAAGCAGAAATTATGCAGGCATTAGCACAAGAGATCGCAGTTGAAATCGATCAAGAAATGTTAGCGAAGTTAAGAGCACTTGCTCCTACAGTTGACACTTTAGACTTCAACTCAGGTATCACAGGTACACAAACGTATATCGGTGAAAGACACGCAATCTTGGCAATTCTTATTAATAGAGTTGCAAACTTGATTGCCGCTAGAACAAGAAGAGGCGCAGGTAACTACGTTGTTGTAAGTCCACAGGCTTTAACAATATTACAATCAGCGACAACTTCAACATTTGTTAGAAGTACAGAAGGTCCTTTTGATGCTCCAACAAACTCTAAGTTTGTAGGTACATTGAACGGTACTGTTAAAGTATTTGTTGACAACTACGCGGCTGATGGAACATCAGTACTAGTAGGATATAAAGGTTCATCAGAAACTGATGCACCAGCATTCTACTGTCCTTACATTCCATTAATGAGCACAGGACCAGTAATGGATCCAGCCAGTTTTGAACCAGTAGTGTCATTTATGACAAGATACGGTTACTTAGAACTTACTAACACAGCAAGTTCATTGGGTAACGCGGCTGACTACTTAGGCGAAATTGGACTTTCAAACGTCTCATTCAAGTAAGTATTAGTTTTACTTAAACGAATTAAGCACCTTCTTCGGAAGGTGCTTTTTTTTGATCGAAACAAAAACTACCATGATCTGATAAATATGTTAAAGCAAGTTGCAATCGGAGTAATTAATGGCAGACAAAAAAGGTATATTTAGATCCCCGGGTGATATAGTATTTAACGCCCAAACAATCAGCGAAAGTGCTGATGAACTAAGAGTAGCAGACGACAGTATAATTGTCAACTATGATAAAAGTGGATCTACTGCAACATTACAATTAAGCCACACAACAGCAAATGCAAGTATAACTTGGAACGGTACGGCACTAACAACTTCAGCACCAATCAGCGGTGCATTAAGTGTCACAGACGCAGGTGGAGACGGGAGTCTAGCATACTCAGGTAGCACAATAACATATACAGGTCCAAGTGCAAGTGAAGTAAGATCTCACTTTAGTGGTAGTACAGGAATAACATTAAGCAGTGGTGCAATAAGCATTACTAACAGTGGCGTAAGTGCCGCAACATACGGAAGTGCATCAGCAGTTCCACAAGTAGCCGTAAATGCACAAGGACAGATTACAAGTGCATCAGCAGTAAATATATCAGTACCAGCATCAGCAATAACAGATTTTTCAGAAGCAGTTGACGACAGAGTCGGTGCAATGGCTAGCGGTGGAACAGGCATATCAGCAGTTTACAATGATAGTGCAAACACACTAGTTTTTAATTTAGATAATACAGCAGTCACACCTAACACATACGGAAGTGCAACTGGTGTAGGAACGTTCACAGTTGATCAACAAGGTAGACTAACAGGTGCATCAACAACAGCAATAGCAATACCTAAATCACAACTAACAAACTTTGATAATGAAGTTAAAAATTTATTTGCTAGTAGTAGCACAATAACGTTTACAAGCGGTAGTGGCCAATTTAGTTTACCAACAACAATTACGCAAGGAACAGATTTTAGTGTTGGCTTAACTGCACCAACAGTAGGAAGTAGTGACGATAGTACAAATGTAGCCACAACAGCATGGGTCAATGACAATGCACCTCCAACCGGTGTAACAAATATTGCATCTGGTACAGGCATATCCGGTGGACCTATTACTAGTTCAGGAACATTAAGTATTACTAACACAGCCGTTAGTGCAGGAAGTTATGGTAGTGCTACAGCAGTACCAACATATACTGTAAACGCACAAGGACAATTAACTG
>Ga0209535_1002631_pt1 | contig 11693 bp, 10 predicted proteins | sample LinPmetageLP28_FD_184041 | JGI IMG/M metagenome (GOLD analysis project Ga0209535, IMG submission 184041) | Marine viral communities from the Pacific Ocean - LP-28 (SPAdes) (version 2) | ecosystem: Environmental > Aquatic > Marine > Oceanic | place: Pacific Ocean | collected 2009-08-22
TCTCTACTGCTGACCAAGATATAGATATTTCACTGGCAAAAGACAAGATACAGTGTATTTCAGTTGTCAACGACAAGATATCTGCAGAATACAAGAAAGTTTTTACTACTGTGGTCGTTCCTGACAAGCCAAAGATCATCGTATAATGTCGCATTTTGGGAAACACAGCAAGAGCATAGAGACGCTTATCGATGTGACCGAAGCCATGCTACATGTCATGGAACAAAAAGGCATAGATCCAGAGAAAGTGTCCAAGAGCACCGAGTTTTCTGTGTTGATACATTTTCTTAAAAGCATCATAGACGGCGAGTTAAATATACCAAACGAGCTCACTGACACACTAAGACAGAAATCGGAAGAATTAGGATTTGATCTTGAGGATATCAAGAAAAGATTGAACTAATGAGAGGACTTAAAGGCTTTCATCCCTCTATAAACACTCTGCAAGTCATCAATAACAGGAGAAAAGATGACTTATCAATCAACTAAAACATACGGACACGACACAGGCCTGGCCTGTGTTTTCAGACAACCCAACGCAGATCACTCACACTGCCATTTGTTACACGGATACTCACTGGCATTCAAATTCACATTTGGTTGCAAGGAACTTGACAACAAGAACTGGGCGGTGGACTTTGGCGGACTCAAACCGTTAAAGGCATGGCTGGAGGATCATTTTGATCACAAACTTGCACTGGACATGAACGACCCACATCTCGAGAAGTTCAAGGAACTGGAGCAGTTGGATCTCGCAGAGATTAGAATGTTTGACGGAGTAGGTGCAGAGAAATTTGCCGAACATGCCTACAGGTTTGCAGATAATCTTATAACTGTTATGACAGACGGTAGATGCTGGATGGAGAGTGTGGAATGTGCAGAACACGGAGCAAACAGTGCCATCTACAAAAGACCAGAATAAATTTTTATTTGAACTAGTAAGGGTAGGCCTCGATGACAGGGCCTACTACATACAGACCTACGACACACCACTGGGCAAGAGATGGATGGAAGCACTGAAAGACAACCTCAGACAAAAGAGGATACTAGAGAAGAACTTCTGCTTCTTGGGATTTGCGGATTCAAAGAGGGATCTAACCCACTTGGTCAAAGAACTGAACAAGTCGGTGGAACAGATAAACTCATTCACATTCGATCCACCTTACGAAAAGATACACCCTTTCGTCAGAGATGACTTCCAATATTCTAGAAATCTTCCTATAGGAAGAAATGATGATGGGAAACACCTAGGTTTGAAACTCAAACACGAATCATGCAATCTATTACATAGGCATTTCGAAGAACTGCAAGGTACTGCATGGGACATATCAAAATACTACAAACAAGCAGATATTGAAACCAAATATGCAATAAGACAGCTGAACAACATCTGCCACGAGATAGAAAGCTGGGTGAACGCAGACAGGAAGAAAGCAATCGATCCGGAATGGATCAGAGCCTCACAGATAACAACCTTCCTGAACGCACCGAGGCATGATCTACACGAAGAAGACTTTGAACTGTTCAAACAGAACAGATATGACAGGGATATGGGAGGGGTCTACCTGCACTGGTCACAGGTGGGCAAGACCTTGTACGAGGTGTTCAGGGACGAACATGCACCCAAAATGACTGACGCACTTTGTTCGGAGATCAATCATCAGAAATACTATTCGGGGGAGTTCGACATAGAGTGGGGGCAGACAATAACAGAACAAAAACACGACTTCAAGAAACAGGAGATGGACGAGTACCGTGCATGGCTGAAAGACAACGGCTATGACTGGGAGGATCCCAAACTGTCACTAGGCTATATAAAAATTGGGCAGGTAGACCTGCAGAGAACGTTCGGAGGCAGTGCTACATTCAAAGAAATATATGAGACCATGACAGATAATTTAAATATAACCAGCATCAAGACAATGTCAAACAGAACCATAGAGTGTGCATATCCATACACACTGGAGAGTGATGATTGGCGACAGATACAAATAGAAGGATTGAAAAAAGGATATGAATCACGTAGTATGTGTTAAGTGGGGAATCAAGTATCCTTCGCAGTATGCGAATGTGCTCAACAGCATGGTCAAGCGACACACCACTGTGCCTCTTCAATTCCATTGTCTCACAGATGATCCCGCAGGATTAGATCCGGAAATAAATGTAATAAAGCTACCAACCGACCCATGGGTGAAATCATGGTGGAGCAAGTTATGGATGTTCGCACCAGAGATGCCACTGAAGGGCAATATATTATTTTTTGATCTAGACGTGGTCATCTTTGACAATATAGATCCGTTATTCAGTCATCCAGGCAAGTTCAACATAATCAGAGACTTCAACAGATGCAGGATAAAGGACTGGAAACTGTCAAACTCCAGCTGTATGCGTTGGGAGGCAGGAACCATGGACTACCTGTGGAACGAATTCAAGGAAAGATCTGCACAGATAATGCAACAGAATCACGGAGACCAGGACTGGATAACCAAGAGGGCTAAGGATGACATCTCATGGTTCCCAGACGAATGGATAAGATCATACAAGTGGGAGATGATAGGATTAAAAGATACGAAACTACTGACTAAAGATGGCAAGAAATGGTTTAGGGAACCAGTTAAAATAAAACCCGACAACAAAGTGGCAGTGTTCCATGGATCACCGAACCCTATGGAATGCGGTGACCAGTGGGTCATTGACAATTGGAAGTGATGACCAGTTACGGAAAAATTAAAGTAAAGAGAAGCAATCCTAGATTGGATGAAGTACCTGAAGACTGTGGTTACATGAAACAGTTCGAGTTCAATGTTGACCTAAACAGCAATGGTGTAATGGCGGAATGCATCGACTGGTGCCAACTGAACTGTGAAGGCAAGTGGGGTTGGTGGTTCGAACCTGCGGGGGAGATAGAAAATCCTACAAACCACTGGGAGGACCAGAACGCATACATGAGTTTTGAAATAAAAAGAGATGCAACGAGATTCTGGATGGCAGTTGGAATACAAAACAGTGGCAACAAATAGGGATAATTACTAGTATGAAACCATTTGAAATAACAGAGGAAGCAAAGAACCAGATAGAAAAATTGCTTGAGAAGAATCCGGACAAGTACGCAGTGAGCCTGGCAGTGTTAGGTGGCGGTTGTGCAGGATTCAAGTACGACTGGGGTTTTGCAGACACAAAAGAAAGTGTAGCGGATGGCGATCACACAGAAGACTGGCACACAGGTAAATTTGTTGTGGATGAGACTTCCATGATGTATGTCATAGGAACAAAGATCGACTTCGTTGAAGAAACATTCGGATCACAGTTTGAAATATCCAATCCCAACTCAACAGCATCCTGTGGATGTGGCGAGAGCTTTGGTGTCTAATGGACACAGCATTTGTTATAGGCAACGGAGAGTCAAGGAACATTTTCCCAATAGATAATCTAAAAGGTAAAGGCGTCATCTACGGTTGCAACGCCATCTACAGGGATCATCCCATGTTGTGTGATCATATTGTGGCTGTGAACCCTCCCATGTACGAGGAACTGGCTCAGTGGCACAACAGTGGTAAGGAGTCTCCGAACATCTACGGTCCAGCAGACATCAGTGAATGGAAATACATCTGCGATGGTGATAGTGAGATAGATGTGCCCGAGGGCTTGAAGATATACAGGATATGGAGTGGTGGCGACATCAAGAAGGGTGGCAAGATAAAGACCAATGATTTCTCCCTGGCGAGGGGATCTGGTTGCAGTGCCGTGTTGATGGCCGCCGAGTCGGGCATCAAAAATGTTGTGATAATGTCATTCGACATAATGGGAGCCCAACAATGGGAAATGGAAACACCCAGTAGGAAACAGAACAACATCTACAAGAATTCAATCAACTATCCAGACAGGACCAGCATGAAGGCATACCTCAAGTACGAGTGGATGTACCAACTGAGACAGATTTTCCGCAAATTCCCCAGCACCAACTTTCATTTCATCAATCGCAAGGAATACATAGAGGGGAATCCTTTCTTGCGTTGGTACTTTGATCAGCCAAATATAAAGTGTGGAATATATGCCGACCTACAGAGATGGATCACCGGTTCTCGTGATGACATCCGATGGAAACAGTTATAAGGTAGTGGTACTACTGGCATCCAGCTGATACACCTTACGCATCTTTACACCAACTTTTTGTGCATACTTTTTAGTATCACAATAGGAACAAACGTGTTTGTAATCGTTTGATGCCCTGTCTGGATCCACATGTGCCTTGGGTCTCAAGAAAGTGACACCGCATGAGTCACACTTGAATACGTATACGGTGTTTTTCCTGTGGAAGGTGTGATAAATCCCTAATTTACTCTTGCGTTCGTACAGTCTCATGGTCCTGAGTGTTTCTATGAACATATCTGTATTTAATAAATATGTACAACACATTATGACAAAACTTAACATAGACACAGGAACACCAGGAAATCCGGCAACAGGTGATACCTTACGTACCGCGATGACGAAAGTCAACACGAACTTCGATGAAGTGTATTCGTTGATCGGCGATGGATCCACAGGATTGATCACGACTTCAGTTACCAATGGAGACTTGAAACTCCAGGCAAACGGGGCTGGTGCCATAGAGATAGACACTTTGTCAATAACAAATTCCACAATCTCGAGTATCACAACCAATGCAGATATCACACTGACAGCAAACGGAACAGGTAATATTGTTTTAGATGCAGTGACGATATCCGATAATATTATCACAGCAAATAGATCCAATGACAACCTACAACTTGATGCAACAGGCACAGGTGCAGTTGAGATGATACCTATTAAGATCCTAATGGCCAATCTACCTACAAGTAACCCAAATGTTGCAGGTCAGTTGTTCCGATCCGGTAACGATCTTAGAGTAAGCACTGGTTAATAGCCACAACACACAATAACGTTTTCCACTAAATATTGCTAATATGACACAAGAAGTAATAGATGTAGGTGTAAATGCGGATGACGGATCAGGTGATTCCTTATATGTGTCCGGTAACAAGATCAACAGCAACTTCAGTGATTTCTTTGATCTGGTACCGGTCAAGGCGGACATCAAGTTCTTCGGCAACAACATCACGTCAAGGCTATCAAACGCAGACATCGACGTACACCCAAGCGGAACAGGTTCGATAGTATTCCCGGGTATCAGATTCAACGACAACAACATAGAAGTCCTAAACACCAACGATGACATCAAAATCAGTGCCAATGGCTCCGGTCGTGTGACCATAGCAGGACTGGCCTTCGGCGGGACAACCATAAGTTCAGACGATTCAACGAGTGTGAACATTAATGAGAATGTGATCGTGGACGGAGATGCCAGTTTTGGTGGTACATTAGCCTTCGGTAGTGCAAAGAATTTCTTAACTGGTTCAACTTTTGGAACACTTATACTGGCCAATGGATCTATAACAGATTCCAGTGGAGCTATAAGTTTTGGAAACGAGAATTTGACAACAACAGGAACCATGGCCGCAGGTGATGATTCCGTAATAGGTAATCTAACTTTGACAGATGGATCAATAACAGACTCATCAGGTGCCATAAGTTTTGGAAACGAGAATTTAACGACTACAGGTACTCTCAGTGGAGGAACAGGTTCAACACTGGGTAACCTGACATTTGCCAATGGCTCAATCACAGACTCGTCAGGAGCGATCAGTTTTGGCAATGAGAATTTAACGACAACAGGAACGATGACCGTTGGCACTCTAACAACGGCGAACGGATCAATAACAGATTCCAGTGGAGCAATAAGTTTTGGAAACGAGAATCTAACAACGACTGGAACATTAACAGCCGGAACTGGATCAACACTGGGTAACCTGACATTTGCCAATGGATCAATAACAGACTCAGGTGGATCCATAAGTTTTGGAAATGAGAACCTTACAACAACAGCAACATCTTTCGCAATAAACAGCACACTGACCGTGGCCAATGGATCAATAACAGATTCCAGTGGTGCGATAAGTTTTGGCAACGAGAACGTTACGACGACAGGAACCATAGCAAGGGCAACAGGTTCCACTATCGGTAACCTGACACTAGCGAATGGATCAATAACTGATTCATCAGGTGCCATAAGTTTTGGCAATGAGAACCTTACAACAACAGCAACATCCATTGCTATCAACAGCACACTGACTGTGGCCAATGGTTCAATAACTGACTCAAGTGGAGCAATCAGCTTTGGCAACGAGAACGTCACAACTACAGGCACGATTGCAAGGGCCACAGGTTCTACCATCGGTAACCTTACACTGGCCAATGGATCGATCACAGACTCATCAGGAGCGATCAGCTTTGGCAATGAGAACCTGACTACATCGGCTTCAAGCATGGCGATCAACAGCACACTGACGGCAGGCAGTGGATCAATAACAGATTCAACAGGTGAATTTACTTTCGTCAATGAGAACTTGACAACCACAGGAACACTGGATGTGTCAGGTTTGTCCACATTTGGTTCAATGACAGTGTCGGGTGCCACGTCATTCGCGGATTCCATAACGGTGGATAATCTTACATTCAACGATAACATAATTTCAACCAGCTCAAACGCTGACCTAAGGCTTAGTCCTGGAGGAACAGGTGTGGTCAATGTGTCAAACCTGACCATAGATTCATCATTGAACTTCAAAGACAACGTGCTTAAGGTAACGACTTCTAACGCGGATCTAGATCTAGAAGGAAGTGGCACAGGATCAGTACAGATTAACGGCATAGACCTGAATTCAGGAACCATTGACAACGTGATAGTGGGAGCCAATGAACCGGCCGCTGGTGCTTTTGATCCTTTGAACTTCACAACACTGGTGATACCGAACAAGATCACTTTCTCTGGCAACACCATGTCCACAAACCGTAGCAACGACGACATAGAATTCGAGGCCAATGGAACTGGTAATGTGATAATCAATGGTATATCTTTCCCGAACTCAGACGGACAGACAGGACAGTTCTTCCAGACCAACGGTAGCGGAGTCTTGGGTTATCTCTCAACTGGCTTTGCAATGAGTGAGACAGACATACAAGACGCTCTGACTGTGATTACATTCCGTAATCAAACAGTGATAGACCATGTAACCGCGGTGGGTGGACACTCGAGATTACAATCGTCGACGGCGGCGCAGGATCAATTTGCAACATCAAAATACGACAGTGCCTTCTATCTAGCAATTAACAGAGATGATGAGAGTGATGAGTTTGAGATAATAAAACATTCTCTTGCACATAATAATTCAGATGCATTTGTCAGTTCCAGCGGACTAGCCAAAACAGGTACAAATAATCATGTAGAAACCACCGCGGATGTGAATAGCTCCAAGGCGAGACTGCTAGGCACAGGGAACTCGGGAGCAAACTCCATGTCCTACTACAGGATTGGATTGGGAGATGATGACTCCACAGGATACTCGGGAGAGGACGAAGCGGCAACGGTGATCAATACAGATATTGACAGTGCATCGGAAGTATTTGACACTTGGGCACACGCAGATTTCAGAGGAGCAAAGTACTACATTTCTGTCAACAACGCATCCAAAACAGAAATCAGTAACTTGGAGGCATCGGTGGTACACGATGGTACAGCGGCATACGTTAGCATTTACAATGTAGTAAACTCAGGTAGCAACGATCTTGTGACTATTACTGCGGCGATCGACGGTGACAATGTAAAATTAAGTGCCGCGGGTCTCGAAACAAACTTGAGATTACATGCGTACAGAATCAGATTGGCCGATGACGAAGCAGACAGGAGTTCAACGAATGTCAACGTGATAGGCGAAGTCACGGTATCCAGTGCTTCAACAACATTAGACACATTCAGCACAAACACTTACCAAGGTTGTCATTATATCATTGTTGCACACAACTCAAGCGAAGGTGCATCATCTATTTGTGAGGCGTCGGTAGTAAGTGACGGAACCACTGCATTCATCACCCAGTATGGTATGGTCAGCACCAAAGGCACAGACCAAATACTGCTAACAGCGGCACATTCTTCAACAACAACCACAGTATCAGCAATTTCATCATCGGGTGGATCCACAACTGTTAATGCCTATAGAGTCAATCTAGCCAGAGGGGAAGGTTCGACCACCGCGGTGGCGACACTGGATTCATTTAGTGCTTCAACATTTAGATCAGCCAACTATTTTATGCAGATAGCAGATGACTCCGATGGAAAATATGAATTACAACAAGTGAATATCACCCATGACGGTACGAATGCCTTTATTAGTGTTTTTGGCTCTGCAGGCACCGATCAGGATCTAATCACAGTTACTGGAGATATCAACGGTGGAAATGTTAGACTGAGAGGTACAATAAATACAACTAATGATCACACAGTTACCGTAGTGAGGAGAATAATAAACGTATAGAATATGGCACAATTAGTATTAAATGTAGGTAGCAACGCAAACGACGGAACGGGAGATACGTTACGGAATGCAATGATCAAGGTGAACACGAACTTCACCGAAATTTATGCATCACCAGGATTCGACCTCACAACCATAGCAGTAACAGGAAACGAAATCAGGGCGACAAGGACGAACGATGACCTGGTGTTCTCACCAGCGGGCTCGGGTGCTGTTAATTTCCCAGCACTCAGGATCAACGGAAACAACATCGAAGGCACAAGAACAAACGAGGACATCAACCTAGTACCATCTGGTACAGGAAATGTAGTTTTTGGAGCCATACAGATAGCAGGAACCTCCCTGAGTTCAACAGACTCAACTGCGATCAACATCAATGAAGGACTTGTAGTAGACGGCACGTTGAATGTGTCAGGAGCAATTACTTTCGCAGGAGCCATTTCGGCAGGAACAGGATCAACTGTGGGAAACATCACACTGGCCAATGGATCAATCACTGATTCATCAGGTGCCATAAGTTTTGGCAATGAAAACCTAACAACTACAGGCACACTAACGGCCGCGACTGGATCGACACTAGGTAACCTGACATTTGCCAATGGATCGATCACAGACTCATCAGGTGCAATCAGCTTTGGCAATGAGAATTTAAGCACAACAGGAACTATTTCAGCTGAAACAGGTTCAACACTGGGTAACCTAACACTGGCAGACGGATCAATAACTGATTCATCAGGTGCAATCAGCTTCGGCGACGAAAACCTAACAACAACAGGTACCTTAGTAGTTGGCAATGTCACACTTTCAAGTGGTTCCATAATAGATTCAAGTGGTGCAATCAGCTTCGGAAACGAGAACTTGACAACAACAGGAACTATTTCAGCTGAAACCGGATCGGTACTAGGTAACCTAACACTTGCAGATGGATCAATCACTGATTCATCAGGTGCCATAAGTTTTGGCGACGAGAACCTAACAACAACAGGTACACTTGTCGTTGGCAATGTCACACTTTCAAGTGGTTCCATAATAGATTCATCAGGTGCAATCAGCTTCGGAAACGAGAATCTAACGTCAACAGGAACAGTCAACAGTGCAACAGGTTCAACGATAGGTAACCTTACACTGGCAAATGGGTCAATCACAGATTCATCGGGTGCAATCAGCTTCGGCAACGAAAACTTGTCTACAACAGGTACCTTAGTAGTTGGCAACGTCACACTTTCAAGTGGTTCCATAATAGATTCAAGTGGTGCAATCAGTTTTGGCAATGAGAATCTAACATCAACGGGAACAATCAACAGTGGTACAGGATCCACAATAGGTAACCTAACACTTGCCAATGGATCAATCACTGATTCCTCAGGAGCCATAAGTTTTGGCAACGAGAATCTAACAACGACAGGTACTGTTACATCTGGTACTTTAACAATGGCGGGTGGATCAATAACAGACTCGTCAGGTGAGATAAGTTTTGGCAATGAAAACCTAACCACAACAGGTACTTTGGACGTCGGTGGATTATCCACACTGGGAGCATTGACAGTGACAGGTGCAATGACTTTCACCAGCGGTGGTGTAACGGTCGACAACCTGAGCTTCAATGACAACATTATCTCTTCAAGTTCCAACGCTGATATACGTCTGACACCAGGCGGTACAGGAGCAGTAATTGTCAACAAACTGACTATCGATGACAACATAAACATAACAGACAACCATATAAAAGCAACAGCTTCAAACTCCGACTTGATTCTATCTCCTTCGGGAACAGGACAAGTTGTGATAGCCAAAGCGGATATAAACAGTGGTGCGATCGATGGCACAGTGATAGGTGGAGCGACCGCGGCGGCTGGAACATTCACAACTCTTACAGTGGTACAGGCATTGACCCTGGAAGGAATAACCATAGATGACAACACGGTCAAGACCAATTCCTCAAACGCCAACCTCGAACTGTCAGGAAACGGCACAGGTGGGGTAACAGTTAGCGGCTTGGCTTTCCCAACATCGGATGGAAGTGCCAACCAGTTCCTAGCAACTAATGGCTCGGGTGGTTTGCAATTTGTAACTGGTAGTGCATCGCTAGATCACTCAGACGTTGCAGATGCCACAATAACAGTGGCCACTTCAGCAACTACTGTGTTGAACACATTCGCTGTTGCAACATACAGGAGTGCAAAATACTTCATATCCATAACGGATGCTACAAACAGCAGATTTGAGATAGTGGAAGCCAATGTCATACACGATGGATCAGATGCTTATGTTTTATCTTTTGGATCAACAACGGATCACACAGGGCCGTTGACCACTTTCAGTGCAGATGTTAATAGTGGAAATGCGAGATTGTTGGTAACCAACACATCAAGCGACAGCTGTGTGTTCAAGTTACAGAGAATAGCGATCGACGTATAGTTTTACGTTCGGTTCTTAGAATATTCCATAAATATCTACACAATAAAAATTTAACGGAGAATTAAGACATGGCCAAACAATCAATCGGCATAGGATCTAGTGCAAACGACGGTACAGGCGATCCATTAAGAACAGCATTTGACAAGATAAACGATAACTTTGACGAGTTGTACGGTGCAACGGCCGAGGCCAATGACCTAATAGAAGACGCATCACCACAACTGGGTGGGGATCTAGACGTCAACGGAAGAAGAATCACATCAGCAAGATCAAACGAGGACATCGTACTATTACCAAACGGCACAGGCGGAGTGATTGCTTCAGCTCTTAGGTTTGCAGGAACAACAATCAGTTCAGATGACTCATCATCAGTTAACATCAACGAAGGGTTGATCGTTGACGGTACTGCAAGTGTTTCAGGAGCAGTATCTATGGCTTCGACATTAGCTGTAACAGGTGTTGCGACTTTCACTGCCACTCCGGTTTTCAGTGCAGATGCAACTTTCTCAGATGATGCCAGTTTCCTATCAGATGGCGCAGTGGTAAATTTTGGTGCCAACTCAGAGATACAACTTACACATGTTCATAACGTAGGATTACTACTTACAGAGACAGGTGGCGGTGCGCCGACACTGACTTTCAGGGATTCAGCACTTTCGATCAGCTCTTCAGCTGATGGCCAACTGGACATCATTGCAGACACAGAAGTTCAGATAGCGGCCACAACTATTGACGTAAACGGAAACCTAGATGTTTCAGGAACAGTAGTTGGTGCATCTACAATTTCGGCAGGAACTGCTTTTGTTCCAGATGCGGCAGATGGTGCGGCACTTGGTACGACTGCTTTAGAATTCAGTGACT
>Ga0209535_1002632_pt1 | contig 11689 bp, 19 predicted proteins | sample LinPmetageLP28_FD_184041 | JGI IMG/M metagenome (GOLD analysis project Ga0209535, IMG submission 184041) | Marine viral communities from the Pacific Ocean - LP-28 (SPAdes) (version 2) | ecosystem: Environmental > Aquatic > Marine > Oceanic | place: Pacific Ocean | collected 2009-08-22
TTCTATGAGCACGATCTTCGCTCTGGAGCCTGACTTCAAGATTGTAACTGTTACTATAGTAAATAACATTCCTAGCAGCAGTAAGGGTAAGACCATAACCACCAGTAGTAGGGTTCCCAACGAGGAAACGACATCTATCATCAGATTGAAAACGTTCAACAGCCTTCTTACGAACATCCACTGAATCTTTTCCGTATATAGAAACCACCGCCTCTTTTCCATAACGCTCCTTTAATTTAGTTTTAATCATCTCAATATTGTAAACATAGTTAGCCCATATAATACACTTATCTTCTGTCTCCTCCAATATGTTAAGAAGCTCTTTTAACTTAGGGTTATTTTTAAATTCATGTATTTCACCACTATCAGTATTAAGAAAACCACAAGTAATCTGGTGTAGTCTTAATACTTCTGTAAGCTTATTATTAAATGACACGGTCTCATCATGTATAATAGTCATGGCTTTACGTTTTAAATCAGAATACATTTGTTTCTGTTCATCAGTTAATTCTATATATCTTTGAACATAAACCTTATCGGGAAGATCTAAACAATCTTTTTTTCTTACTCTATATGAAAATGTTTTTAATCTATTCTCAAGTTCATCTAAGTTAGTATAATATTTAGGAAACATTACAATCTTACCACCCATCTCAACTTGATGCATAACAGCATATCTATTTCTAAATACAAAATAACTATCATACCCTAATAAAGATCTGTCTAAAAAAGCACATTGAGTAAATAAATCTAAAGGTGATTTAGTTATAGGAGAGCCTGTAAGTATTCTTTTATATTTTAGAAAGCTTCCTAATTTAACAATTGCTTTAGTTCTTAATGCTGAATTATTTTTAATAGTAGTACTCTCATCTAAGATTAGCATAGATTGTAAACCATACTTAACTAATTTAGATTCTAACCATTTCTGGCCACTCTTATGTGATAGAGCTTCTACATTCATAAGTACAAAGTTTAATTGATCTACACCACCAAAGTTAAATAGCTTATCCGAATCAACTTTCCAGGTCCAAATATTATAATCAACTGATGCATGGGTTTCAATTTCTTTTAACCAATTTAAATAAACAGTCTTAGGAGCTATAACAAATACATGTTTTATTTTATTTTGAAGATACAACCAACAAGCATTATCTATTGCAACCTTAGTTTTACCGGTTCCCATCTCCATAAAATAGGCATAGTTCTTAGCTTCGGCTCCTTTAATAAGAGCTTGCCGTTGGTGTTCATAAGGCTGTGTTTTATAATTATACACAGAAACTTTTTATTTTATTTGTTTGCATATTGCAATTAATTAATATACTACTTTCCGAAATGGAGGTTCATATGGACTTAGAAGCAGAATCAATCATATCGATTGACACTGGCAATACCAACGATATTGCCGAATCTTGCAACAAGTTATTGGAAACTCAGGAACAAATAAAAACGGCTGAAGAAAAAGTAAAGAAACTAAGAGAAATAGAAACCGTTCTTTCTGAGCAGACAATTCCAAACTTGATGCAAAAAACCGGGGTACAAAAGATTGAACTCAACGATGGTACAAAAGTTGAGGTCAAACCTTTTTACGCTGCAAGAATACCTATATCAAAAACCGATGAAGCATTTACTTGGTTGAGAGATAATAACCACGGATCATTAATTAAAAATGATGTATCCTTAAGTTTTACTCGTAATCAAGATAATGAAGCTAAGGCTTTGGTAGAGGAACTTAAAAACAAAGGTCTCGATGTCAAACAAAAAGAATCAGTGCACCCTAGTACTCTAAAAGGATTTGTTAAGGATCAAATCGAAAGAGGACAACATGTGCCTGCTGACTTATTCGGGACTTATGTATCAAACAAAACCAAACTAACAACGAAGGAGTAAACATGCCACAAGAGCAAACGAAACCTCAAGTGAAAGAGGTTATTAAGAAAGCCGACAACTTACCAGCAAGTATGGATTTAGAATCCGCTTCTGGTGAAGGTCAAGAGTTTGTAACAGCTCGAGACCAAAAACTACCAATCCTAAAGATACTATATGCTAACTCACCAGTGCTTGATGAAAGTGATGGTAAACATGTGGACACTGCTAGACAGGGTGACATATGGAGTGAGACATCAGGATCTGTATGGAAAGGTAAAACAGGAGTGATAGTTGTACCTTGTCTTTACATTAATACTTTTAATGAATGGAAAGATAAAGGGGACAGTCCAGGAAGACCGGTAGGTATTCATACTGATCCAGCTATCATGTCTCAGACCACAAGGTCAGCAGACAACAAAGATAGATTGCCTAATGGTAATTATATCGAAGACACTGGTAACCACTTTGTTTATTTATTGGATGATAACTACAGTCCAATAGAGCAAGCATTGATTACTATGAAGTCTACTCAGAAAAAGAAATCTAAGACCTGGAACTCTATGATGCAATCAAGAAGAGTTCAAGGAGCTAAAGGTTTCTACAGACCGCCTACTTGGGCTACCACTTATAAACTGAGCACTACTAAGGAATCTAATTCACAGAATTCTTGGTATGGTTGGGTTGTGGAGTTTGATAAATACTTGAATGTAGAAAACAATGGTAAAGCATTGGAGACTACTAGAGCCTTTTATCAATCTGCAATGAAGAGTGATATCTTTGGTAAAGTAGATTTTTCTGATGATCTCAACAAAGCTCAAGAATCTAAGAGTCCTGTACCATTTTAATGGAAAAGGAACTCTTAAATTTATTTGAGGGTAACTCTGAACTGTTCATCACTACCTCTCTTACTGGGGAGGTAGATGAACGGGGTAAGCATGTTGCTAGAACGCTCACGCTTCACGAGCCTGTTACTCTTAAACTATGGAAGGATCACTTAGAAGGTGTTCAAAGAATAGGAATAAAACCTGAGAATGGCGATGTTGTTAAGTGGGGATGTATAGATATAGACCCTCAAAGCTATACTGGATTTAGTGAAAAGAAAATTGTAGATATTATTAGAGAGAATAACTTACCTTTGATAGCAGTTAGATCAAAGTCTGGTGGACTACACCTATTCTTATTCTTAAAAGATTGGGCTCCAGTAAAAGATTTATTAAAAAAATTAAATGAATGGAATAATAATTTCTTTCAATCCTTAGAAGTATTTCCAATGAACAAGTGTATGAACATGCCATACTTTAATATGGATGCTACTACCGAACATGCTTATGATAATAACAATAGTCCTGTACTTATAGGAAGATTTTTAGAATTAGCTAAACAGAAAACAATATCAATAGAGGATTTATTTAAAATTAAAGTTAAAGAATACGAACCAGAAAGTAATTGGAAAGATTATCCTCCTTGTGTTCAGAAAATGATTACAGACAAATGGAGAGGGGATCATAGAAACGATTTACTATTTAATGTTGGAGTATTAGAGATGAAAAAATCTGATGACTCTTTAACTAAAAAACAAATAGACGATATATTACAAGAAAGAAATAAAGAGATTTTCGTTAAGCCAATGGAGCCAAAAGAAATTACTAATACTATTGTAAACTCCTTAAGTAAAAAAGGTTATACTTATAAGTGTCCACCTAAATTAAATGCTATTACTCCTATATGTAATAAAGACTTATGTAAGTTTAGAAAGTTAGGTATTGGTTCTCAAGTACCAGACATGATAGAGGACTTTAAACAAATAGAGTATGTAAGAGATACCAAGTCTATTCAGTTTACATTTGAATACCAGGGCCATAAAATTTCCGTAACTCCAGAAGATATGAAAGATGAGAAGTCTTGGAGAACTAGATTATTAAGATATGGGATTTACTGGATGAGTTTACCTAGACCTAAGTCTGGTCCACCTCCCTTTGAATTATTATTAAGAGAGATAGTAGTTAGAGCACAAGAGAATATTCAAATGAAATATGAAGATACACTTGAAGAAGAGAAGTATACTTTCTTAAAAGACTTCTTTGAAAACCATATTGAAGAAGATGATTTTGATAAGCTTAAAGACAACTATGTTATACTAGATAGTAAAACAAATGAGTGTTATTTCAGGAAGATTACTTTAGAACGATTCCATGGTAACAAGAAAATATTTAAGAGTGTTAAAGAAGCTTTAGATGTTTTAAGTTGTCAGAGACTTGAGTATCATGAGGGTGTTAAGAATGTATGGAAAGTACAGATGCCTGAATTTGTTGAACATATGAAAATAAAATCTAAACAAGATAATAAAAATAAAGAGCCAACTGAAATGGATGATGACTACCACACAGGAAAATTCAGAACTTGAAAAACTTAAAAGCCTTTATAAAAAAACAATAAAGATTTTTGGACCACCAGGTACAGGAAAGACACATACCTTAATTGAAAAAGTATTAAAGGGTCATTTAAAAAAAGGTATTCTTCCTAGTGAGATGGCCTTCTTATCTTTTACTAACAAGGCAGTTAACACTGCAGTATCTAGAGCAACAGAAGCTTTTCCATTATATACTACAGAAGACTTCTATAGATTTAAAACACTACACACCTACTGTAGAAGATATTTTTCAGAAGATGTGTTTGATCCTAAAGATTGTACAATTGATTTTGCATTGCAGACTAAGATAATTAAAACCAGTGATCAAAGATTAGCTGATGATAACTTCTTATATAAGGATTGGTCTTTAGGTATATACAGTAAATCTAGAAACTTATGTGTTGAACCTAGTGAAGCCTACAAGAGAGAGTCTTATAAAAAAGATTCATTAGATGTATTTTTTAGAAAGATAAAAACTTATGAGCATTATAAAAAGCATGGTGGAGAAAAACCTTTTATAGACTTCGATGATATGATTGGTAGAGCTATACATGAAATAGATTTCCCAGCACTAAAAGTTTTAATTATAGATGAAGCTCAAGACTTCACACCATTACAATGGTCGGTCATATATAAAATGGCTGATAAAGTAAAAAGAATATACTTAGCTGGCGATGATGACCAAGGTATATATAAATGGAACGGTGCAGATCCAAAATACTTTACTACTTTTTTTCCAGGTCGAAAAGTAAAACTAAGAAAGACTAGAAGATTTGGTGCAGCTATCCATAAATTTTCACAGATAATAAGACGAGGAATATTAGATAGTGAAGAAAAAGAATATGAACATACAGAGAAAGAGGGTTCTGTTAAGAGTTATAGAAATTTTACTGAGATACCATTTAACGAAATAGAAGGCAGCTGGTTTATATTAGGTAGAGTAAATAGTAGTGTTAATGAACTTAGGATGTTAGCTAAGGATGCAGGTTTATATTTTAAGGATAACAAAGATGTTAAATGTTTTGATGTTAAACAATGGGAAGCTATTAAAGCCTGGACACATTTAAGTAATGGTAAAAAATTAAATAAGGGTCAAGCTAAAGTTATGTATCAATATATAAGAGAACTATCTAATCCTAAATTTAGATTAGAAAAGTTTTGGTCCAATCAACCGGACTTTCAAGAATATGATTTTAAAGAATTAAAAGAATGGTGTGGATTAGATTTACCAGATGAAGCTGAAACTAAACAATGGTGGTGGATCTTAAGAAGAAACTTTAAACCTAATCAGATAAGACACTTTATTAGATTACTTAAAAGATATGGACAAGCAGAACTTAATAAGGATCCTGTTATAATTATAGATACAATACACTCAGTTAAAGGAGATGAAAAGGATAATGTAGTACTATATGGTAAAGGTAACTACCCATCATCATTTAAACATAAGAACTCTGAAGAAAAGATTAACGAAAGAAAAGTTTGGTACACAGGTTCAACTAGGGCAAGAAAAACTTTACATCTATTAAGAACTGACTATAAGTATAACTACCCATTGGGTGCAGATTATTTAATATATGTACAGGAGAAAAATGACAAACAGTGATATATTTAAAGACGATTTCCCAGAGACTAAACAAATAGGGGGCAATCATTATAAAAACTTTACCATACAACCTTACGAATTTATTTCAAAAAACAATCTCTCTTTCTTTCAAGGGTGTGTTGTTAAATATGTTTGTAGGTATTTAAACAAAGATAAAATAAAAGATCTAGAAAAAATAAAACATTATTGTGATCTAGAAATAAAAAAACTAAAGGATAAAAAATAATGTACTTAAATGCAAACATACCTGTAATAGAATGTTGGGTAAGAGGAAACTTTTTAAGAGATCAAAAAGATTCACATGATAAATATTTTGAAGTAGGTATCTTTGGTTTTAGCTCTATACCTAATCAAGTACCTTTGTTTCATTTTCTTATGGAGGATGGTGGTATATGGTGGAGAGCACCTATATCTGCTTTTTGTAAAGAACCTGGAGTAAAAGAATTACCATTAGATGAATTAGTTATGTGGGATAGTTTTAGTTATAATGTTTCTGTAACTACATTTTATGAGATAGCTGGCTGTACTATGCAATATACATCAAGAAGAAAAGTAAAAAGAAAAGGTAAATATCTTTTTACAATAGATTGGTGTGGGGGCGATTTCAATGAACTTGCTTTTGGTTATTCAGAAAAACCAGATCAACATAAGTGTGGTCATGTTATAGAATTAGATGATGGTAATTATGCTATACAACCTAACAATAGATTAAAAATTTATGATCCCTCTATGGGAGTTAACCCACATGAAAATGCAATCAATAGACTTGTAGGTACTAGAAAATGGTCAGTAGAAAATTCTGCTAAATGGATTACAGATGAACATGAAAAAGGTAGTTATGATTATGATCTTAAAAATTTAGATGAGGATGAAAAATAATGGGTGGCTTACAACTTAACATGAATTTTAAAAAACATATCTGGTCTTCTCCATCAAAGTATAAAGATTTAACTGGAGCCACTGAAATAGCTATTGACTTAGAAACTAGAGATGAAGGTATAACTAAAGGATTAGGAGCTGGCTGGGCTTTAGGTAAAGGAGAAATCATAGGGTTTGCTGTAGCTGTAGAAGGATGGCAAGGTTACTATCCATTCGGTCATTTAGGGGGTGGTAACATGATACCAGAACAAGTTAAAGCATATATGAAAAGTGTATGTAGTTTACCTTGTACTAAAATATTTCATAATGCTCAGTACGATGTAGGTTGGTTACAACAAGTAGGAATTAAAGTTGAAGGAGAGATTGTTGATACTATGATTGCAGCAGCTCTTATAGATGAGAACAGATATTCTTTTTCTTTAAATAATTTATCAAGAGATTATTTAGGAGAACTAAAAGCTGAGACTGATTTGAAACAAGCAGCAGCAGACCATGGGGTAGATCCTAAAGCTGAGATGTGGAAGTTACCTGCAGAACATGTTGGTTATTATGCTGAACAAGATGCACGACTCACGCTTCTATTATGGCAAAGATTTAAGCAAGAGATCCAATCACAAAGTTTAACTACTGTATGGGAAATGGAATCTAAGTTGTTACCTAACTTAATTAAGATGAGACAACGAGGTGTTAGAGTAGAAGTGGAATTAGCTGAAAAACTACGAACAAAAATGAGGACCCAAGAAAAAGAACTCCTACTGGCAATACGAAAAGAATCAGGAGTAGACACAGACATTTGGGCAGCACGCCAGATTGCCATAGCTTTTGATAAGCTGAAAATAGAGTACCCAAGGACTCAAAAAACAGACGAGCCATCATTTACTCAAAACTGGTTGGTCAATTGTCCACACAAAATTGCTAAGTTGATTGTTCAGGCTAGAGAAGTTAATAAATTTCATAATACGTTCCTATCTTCTATCATGAAGTACCAGGTTGATTCAAGGATCCATGCAGAAATAAATCAACTTAGATCTGATAGTGGCGGAACTGTGTCTGGTAGATTGAGTATGTCTAATCCAAACTTACAACAAGTACCTTCAAGGAATAAAGAATTTGGTCCATTGATTAGAGCTCTATTCATTCCAGAAGAAGGATGTAGATGGGGTAGCTTTGATTACTCTCAGCAAGAGCCACGAATGACGGTTCATTATGCAGCAAGCATTGGAGAAGGTTATGAAGGATCAAATGAATTAGTAGAGTCTTATAAAAATTCTAATGCTGACTTTCATCAAACTGTAGCTGATCTAGTAGGTATTGAAAGAAACCAAGCTAAGACTATTGGACTTGGCCTAATGTATGGAATGGGTAAGAATAAATTAGCATTAAGTCTAGGGGTAACTAAGGAAGAAGCTGATGTTTTAATTAGTAAATACAACAGGAAAGTACCTTTTGTTAAAATGTTATCTGATAGATGTATGCAAACTGCTAGTGAAAAAGGAGTGATCCGTACTAAGAAAGGCCGTAAGTGTAGGTTTGATAAGTGGGAAACAAAAGACTTCGGTTTACATATGGCAGAAACATTTGATAATGCTGTAGCTAAATATGGTAGAGATGGAATTAAAAGAGCTTATACTTACAAAGCATTAAACAGATTAATACAAGGATCAGCTGCCGATCAGACTAAACAAGCTATGTTAGATTGTGTAGAAGGTGGTGATCTACCTATCTTACAAATACATGATGAACTTTGTTTTAATATAGAGAGTGGTGCAAAAGGAGAAGAGCAGATAAAAAGAATTAAAGATACTATGGAGAATACAATAGAATTTAAAGTTCCATTTGTTGTAGAGTATGGTATTGGAAAATCTTGGGGAGATGCTAAGTAAATGTTCTTTAGGGGATTAGAACCAGAAGCTTGGTGTGGGGGTTTGTTTGATGGAGAGGGGTGTGTTCAATATAAAAAAGATTATCCTAAAGGAGGCCATAAATATAAATGGAGAGTATCTATGGAAATTAATATGGTTCACTTAGATCCTATCGCAGAGTTCCAAAGAATAATTGGTGTAGGTACAATTACCCACAAAGCTAATTTAGGCTTTAGTAGAAAAGATCAATGGCGTTGGAGATGCTCTCATCAAAAAGCTTTGATAGCAGCTAAAAAAATTGTTAACTTTACTATTGAGAAAAAACCAAAATTGATAGCTATAATTAATCATTACGAATTTGGGCAGGCAAATACACTAAGGACTCCTGAACGTTTTTTACCGAGGTCTTAAGCGCTTTGTTGTATTCTACTTGCGTTTAAGTTTTCTTGTACATCTTGATATTTAATAGAGTTTCTTGTTGATCTAATATCTCTCTCTATTTTTAACATCTCAACATTACAGCCACCATGTGTCAGAAAACCTGCTGACCACTTATGCTCCAGGTGTTGAAGCTTCTTTAACATCTCTACTTTTTGCGGACTCAACATCTATTTCCTCCAAAGTTATGCTAGTGTAGTTAGACTTATAAAAGTTTGTATCTTCTTCTTCTATCTTACCTTCACTTGCAAGTTGAACAAACTTATCGAGAGCCTCTTTGTCAGTGGGTGCATCTAGTTTAGTTTCTAAATACTTTCCTCCCACACGAGCTTGGATACGATAAGCTGTCATAAGATATTATAAGATATTTTGAATGAATGGTCAACACTGTACCCTTGATTGTCAATAGCGTAACAAAATGCCTCATAAGAGGTCACAGAGCCACTTAGAGCTTCCATTTTTTGTTTAAAGGCCTTACCACTATGATTTGCTATAGCTATGCATGTCTGTTGATCTGAGACCGGATTTTTAATTTGTTGAATACATTTTTCTGTCATATTTGGCATTTGGTAACATATTGTTACTAATAATATATACTTTATAATCATTCTAAATTAGGGGCTTATTATCTTTCTCACACATAAATTTTATATAAATATCATATTCATTAACAGCTTCTTTACCTATTTCTATAGTTTTTTCAAGTGATTTTGTGTAGCCATCAATCATACACTCATATGTAGAATTATAAGGTTTATCAAAAGTAAAGGGTGCTAGACAAGTATCCGATACTGCTGAACACATAATAATAGTTAAAAGTATTTTCATAATTTTGTTGACTATCCCATCTATCCCATGTAATTAAGATTTATGCGATTTAAATGTAATAGTTCAGTAGCCAAGAGTATCATGAAAGACTTAGACCAACAATTATCTAAGATACCAAGTAATGATGTAGACGGTACACCTACTGAAGATTCAATGCATTTAGATAGTTACATCGATGCAATCACTATGATTTCTGCGTATGATATATCAGGGAAAAAATTTTATCCCTTTGGTAGAACAGCAGCCATAATTTTTGTAGAAGACGAAATACAAGAACGAAAAAATCAACCAACAGGAGATGAAAAATGATAGAAAAGATGAACGCTGAAAAGGCGAGACTAAATAAAAATGAACTAAGTAAACATGATGAAGTAAAGGATAATATTTTTCCCATAGACGTAACAGATAATGTATTGCCATTAGGACAACAACCAGAAGGCAACTTAGATCCTATGGGTAAATTAGAAGAAGCTAGAGATGAATTATTTAAAACTATAGATGTTCTTGATAAAAATTTAAAAATATACAAACAAAAAAATGCTGAATTAGAAGAAGGCGTAAAAGAATTAGTTAAACAAGTTAAAACATTGGAGAATAGAAATGGACATAAATAGATGGCGATCAGTTGCAATAGCTAAAGAAGATTACTCTTTACTTAAAGGTTTATGTAAAAATAAATTTAGAGCACCGGGTGCAATGGTTAGTAAGTTAGTAAATGATTATGTTGCTTTCTTAGCTAAAAAAGAAAAAGTACCTGTAGATACAATGAGAAAAAAATTATTGAATGGATCAAAAGAATAACAAAGTTGATTGTCCGGTTTGTAACGGCACTGCCTTAGTAAAAGTGCCATATAAACTTGCTATGGAGGATGTTATTGTTAAGTGTTCAATATGTAAAAAGGGTAAGGTAGATGAGGCTGAGTTGGGTGAAGTTTATACTGATACTGATGGTTTTAAACGGATGCTCAAAAATTGAATTTAATCCTTGGACTACTATAATGAAACAGATAATAAAAAGTAATGATAAACAATAAAAAAGCTTATAAAATTTTTAAGGGTTTACCTAAATTAAAAAGACAACAACTCTTTACCAGTTACGAAATTGAGAGGGTAGATAACTTTGAGAATAGAAAATGGAATAATAGATTCATGTCATTCTGGAATTGGCTATGGATGAAACACTTTAAAAAGGAGTATAAATGATTGAAACTATAATAGCTATTGAAATAGCTTTATTAATATTTTATTCTTTAACTAACTAAAGGAGAACAAATGCCTAAATACTATGTACTTAAAAAAAATATATTTGAAACTCTAGAACTAGAATTACCCTCAAAAGATTTTAGTGAAGAGGTATTAGAAACTCAAGAATTGGGATTAGATCCTTTTTCATATGATTCTAAAGAAGAAGCTCTTAAAGTAAAAAAAGCTTTGCAAATAATATTTAAAAAATCAACGTGTATTTTTGTTGTTGTAGAGGAGATTGAATAATGGATGATGCGATAAGAAATATAGAAGAGATGGAAGAAAAAATTAAAGTGTTAACTCGTAAAAAAGATTTATTAAAAGAGATCTGTAAAAAAGCGGGTAAAGAAATTAAAGCATTAAAACATGATAATAAATTATTAGCTAACGATATAGCTGACATGAATGAAGTTATAAAATCATTTGAAGAAAAAAATGAACCCTTGAGCCCTAAGCTCTGATACGGTATACTGAACACACTATCATTTAATCCTTGCATTAAATAAAATAATTTTATAGTTATGAGTAGAACGAAAAAATTACTAGAGTGTAATA
>Ga0209535_1002634_pt1 | contig 11688 bp, 17 predicted proteins | sample LinPmetageLP28_FD_184041 | JGI IMG/M metagenome (GOLD analysis project Ga0209535, IMG submission 184041) | Marine viral communities from the Pacific Ocean - LP-28 (SPAdes) (version 2) | ecosystem: Environmental > Aquatic > Marine > Oceanic | place: Pacific Ocean | collected 2009-08-22
CCTTTTGTGATACTAAAATATACGATGCTAAAAAACAAATTAATAGAAAATATGTTTTTAAAACCCTAAGGTGGTTAATGTTAGATGATGTGAAAAAAGCTAGAATTAAAACCAGTAAGATTATTGGAAACATAACTGTAGTTGATCCAATTACTGTATCTCCTAAACAAAGAGAGGTAATTGTGTTAAAAGTTAAAAACAGTATTAACAAAATGCCAGAAGAGGATAAGAAAATAATGAAGCTGTATATGTATGAAATTCCTAGCATCAGAAAAATATCTAAAGCTTTAAGCAAAGGAACTAAGACAATTCAACTGAAGATTAAAAATTGTAAACAAATAATAAAAAAAGAAGTATATGAGTTTAGACAAACAGCCTAAAGGATTGGGCGATCAAATTGAAAGATTTACCGAAGCAACAGGAATTAAAAAATTAGTCAAATGGGCATTTGGCGATGATTGTGGTTGTGAAGAACGTAAACAGTTTTTAAATAGATTATTTCCAAGAGGTCAAAAGCCAGATTGTTTAGTAGAAAAGGAATACAAGTATTTAAAGAAAGTAAATCTATATAAACAGACTACTCTTTCTGCTGCACATCAAAGAGGAATATTAAAAATCTACAATAGAATCTTTAAAAAACAAAGAGAGTTTAGTAGCTGCTCTAGTTGTGTTATCACTTTAGTTAATGAAATGAAGTTGGTTATGAAAGCTTACGAGAATGAATAGCATAACTATTCCATCCAAAGTACATAACGGAACTCTAGTTAACAACAAGGGTAAAATAAACAATGCTATAAAACACTTTGAAGGTAAAGAAATAGAGATAGTCGTTAAGCAAAGAAAGAAGCTTAGAAGTCATCCACAGAACTCCTACTACTTCGGTGTTATAATACCTCTTACTATAAATGCAGTTAGTGATGAGTGGGGAGAGATATGGGATGCTCATAAGACTCATGACTTTTATAAGACTATGTTTCTATATGAGGAGGTTACTCATTATGATACTGGAGAAGTAATTAAGATACCTAAATCAAGTACAGACAACTCTACAATTCAGCAAGAGCAATATCATTTAAAATGCATAGAGTTTTTAAAAGAGTGGTTTAATGTCTATGTACCATTACCTAACGAACATTTAAAAATAAGCTGATGAAAAAAATAAATTATAGAAAATTATATGAATCTCATTACAATATTTCAATACCTAAAGGTTATGAATTACATCATATAGATGCAGATAGAACAAACAACAATATTTCTAATTTAATTGATTTGCCTAAAGAGTTTCATAAAGCACTTCATAACTGGGTAGGATTAATTCCTAGAAAATATATATGCCATTTACTAGATTGGTATTTATCACAAGACAAATCATTTTCTGCAAAAGCTTTAGGTTATTATTTACAAGTACAATTTAAAAAAATAAATACTAGCAAAAGCTTAGAAATTGAATGTAAAAAATATTTAAGAAAGCAAAAATGGAATCAAGGAATGAGCGCATATACAAATGGTTATCAAACAGCATAACAAAAAAATAGCAATATAAAAGATTGATTAATCAATTTATTTCAATTATGGATAATAGAAAAAACAACGGAGGAAAAAGAGATGGAGCTGGTAGAAAGCCAAAAGCTTCAGAGCAAAAACTAATAGAGAGATTAGATAAAATAATAGATGAGGATGAAGTACTGCAAGTTCTTAAACAACTTATTAAAGATGGAGATTTAAGAGCAGTACAACTATATCTAAGCTATCGTAGAGGGAAGCCAAAAGATACTATGGATTTAAATACAACAGGCGAAGGAATAGGAATCAACTTCAAAGACTTAATAACTGCTATTAAGAAAAATGATTAATGACAAGTTCTTAATTTGGGATGAAGTAGATACTAGATATTTTATATTTACTGGAGGAAGAGGTTCTGGTAAATCATTTGGAGTAGCTACTAGCCTACTTCTTTTAATAATGACAGAGTCTGGGCATAATGTTTTATTCACTAGATATACTTTACGTTCAGCAAACATTTCTATTATTCCAGAATTTAAAGAAAAGATTGAAATGCTTGGTTATGAGAATAACTTTTATGCAACTAAAGATGAAATTATAAATAAATCCACAGGAAGCAAGATATTATTTAGAGGAATTAAAACTAGCTCTGGAGATCAAACAGCTAATCTAAAATCATTACAAGGCATTACTACATGGGTAATGGATGAAGCAGAGGAACTAGTAGATGAAGATATATTTGATAAGATAGATTTATCCGTAAGACAAAAAGGAAGGGATAATAGAATAATTCTTATACTAAACCCTACTACTAAAGAGCATTGGATATATGAAAGGTTTTTTGAAAGCAAAGGAATACAAGCTGGTATTAATGCTAAAACTAAAGACATCTGCTATGTTCATACAACTTATAAAGACAATTTAGAAAACCTATCTCAAAGTTATTTAAATAGAATAGCAGAGATTAAAAAGCATAGACCAGAAAAGTATAAACATCAAATGTTAGGAGGATGGCTAGATAAAGCTGAGGGAGTAATATTCTCTAATTGGAAACTAGGAGAGTTTAGAGAAGTAGCTACATCAGTATATGGGCAAGATTTTGGTTTTAGTAATGATCCTACAACCTTAGTACAAACTAGCATAGACAAAGCAAATAAAATTATATATGTTAAAGAATGCATTCATCAAACACATTTAACCACTTCACAAATAGCACACCTAAATCAAAGGTTTGCTGGAGATAGTTTAATAGTAGCTGATTCAGCAGAGCCAAGACTTATTAGCGAACTGTCAAGAGATTGTAATATAGTTCCAGCTATCAAAGGGCAAGGCTCAATAACTTTTGGAATAAGTCTATTACAAGACTTTGGCTTGGTAATTGATTCTAATAGTTTAAACCTAGTAAAAGAACTAAACAACTATTGTTGGCTTGAGAAGAAATCAAGAACTCCAATAGATAAGTTTAATCATTTACTAGATGCACTTAGATATAGTATTTCTTACCAACTTCAGAATCCTAATCAAGGTCAGTATCACATTTATTAATTTAATAAATAACAAATGAAAAAATTACTAATATTATTACTATTAATCAGCTCTTGTGCAACTCATAAAACTGAATATACATTTGTTAAAGTACTAGGAGTAACACCTACTGGAGATACAATATTAATTGATGTCAATTCTTTAAGACCAAAAATCTATAACAATTACTATAGACATTACGACAACAACTTATTAAGACCATACTTTTATAATCCACCTGTTATTATAAGACCACCTAATACAAATAGCAACAGACCAGTTGTAATGCCATCTACATCAAACCCTCCTTTATCAAAGCCATCAAAAGGTTTAATAAAAGATAACTAGTACTTCTTAAAATTTTACGTTTGTTAAAATAATTTACATATATATAGTATATATAGTATATATATTGTATATTGCAGTATAATTATTAATTAAAAACAAACAAAATGCAAATTCAAGATTATCAAAATTTAAAAAACAAACTAGAAACAATTAGTAGTAATCATAGTAAAAAATATGATAGAAATGCTAGTGGTTATTTAGATGCATCTCATATATCAATCAAAATGTATGGTAAAGATTGGAGATTAAAAAAACAAGTAGGATGTAGAAAAGATTACAACGGATGGTCTTTCTTTACTACATCAACTAATTCTAATGGTTATGATTTATATGAAGAAATACATAAAGCCTGTAAAGATTTTAAATTATTATTAGTTACAGAAAAACAACTTTAATAACAATGGGGTGTAAAAACCCCTTTTCAAAAACAAAACAATGAAAAAAATAATAGACATTAAAGAAGAGTTAATAATACCTCTAAAGGTTTTAGCTGTAAAGCAAAACAAACCTTTAAAAAACTATATAGAAGATGTATTGGATGATATAGTAAAGAAATCTAAATAGCGTAAACAATACCCCTTTTATACCCAAAAGAAGCCTATGTTAATAACACATAGGTTTTTTTTATATCCTATTATCAAACTTCACGACCACGCTTTTTAAATACCTCTTACTTATAGTATGAGTCATAAAAAGAAACATACTACCAAAGAAAGATTTGCAATACTTGAAAACGTATCTGCTCAACTATTTGTAGCTATAGAAAAGCTATCTAAAAGAGTAGATGGTATTGATGAATTCTTAACTAAAGCAACCAAAGATTTTAAGGAAGATGGCAAAGAAGGATGATGATTTTAAAATCCTTTCTAATCTATATGAAAGAAAATATTTGAGTGAAGATGAAACTCTGGTTTTAGCTGAAGGGTTTGATGATGCTATAATTGGAATTACTACATGCTTTCCTAAAAAGGTAGTCTATAACTATTGGGAATGCATCAATATACTACTAAAGATTGGAGATGAAGAAACACAATTAGACTTTGATAACTCTATGGTCTATTTAGATGAATACATAAAAGAGATAAGTACTATAAAAGACTTTGCTCCAATATTTATTAAAATGATATGAATTGGATTACTAAAATATATAAGCATCATAAAGAGTGGGTAGCTATGGTAGTATCGCTAGGAGGAGGTATGTATAGTGAGGATATAGTTTCAGAAGCATACATAAAGCTAGACAAGTATAACTGCGAACACAAGATTATAAGAAAAGGAAAAGTTAGCAAAGGCTATATGTATTTTGTTCTTAGATCAATATTTATAAACTACATAAAAGCAAAGAATAAAATTAGAACTGTGCAAATAGAGAAATTCTTTAAAGACTCTGACTTTATGGAAATTAAAGATTTAGAGAAATTTACAATAAGAGATACTATAACAGAAGAAATTGCATTTGGTAGATTATGTAATAAAATGGATTTAGTTGTTAATGGTTGGCATTGGTACGATAAGAAGATATTTGAACTATATAGAGATACCCCATTAAGCATAAGAGGTATGGCAAAAGAAACAGACATCAGTTCTGTTAATATATTCCATACTCTAAAAAAAGGTAAAAATATTATGAATCAGAAATTTGCAGAAGATTATGAAGATTTCAAAAATGGAGATTTCGATTTGATATAGATTTTGTTTTGTTTTGTTTTAGTAAGAAAGGAGCTGTGTTATACAACATGGCTCTTTTTGTGTTATATAAAAAAATAGTATATGCAAGTAGAAGTATCTGTTCCAAGTTCTCTTAGAGAGGTTAAACTTAAAAACTATCAAGAGTTACTAATTAAAGAAAATCCAGATAATGATGACATGCTTAAATGCATCTTAAATATCAATACTAAAGAATTAGGTAAGATAAAAGATAAGGATGTAGATAATCTACTAGCAATTATAAATAAGCTCTTTGATAAAAAACATGAGTTTATTCCCACATTTAAAATGAAGGGTGTGTTATACGGATTTATTCCAAAGCTAGATGATATTACCTATGGAGAAAATAAAGATGTTACAAACTACATAAACGATTGGGGAAATATGCATAAAGCTATGGCTGTTCTTTTCAGACCAGTAAAGCAAAAGCTAAACTCTAAATACTTAATAGAAGATTATGAAGGTAGCCACAAGTATAGTGAGATGATGAAAAATATGCCACTAGATGTAGTACTTGGAGCGATGGTTTTTTTTTGGAATTTAACAAGCGCATTGCTGAACTCTATACCGAATTATTTGGAGAAGGAGATCAAACAGGCACAGATGCAAGGAGTGGATTTAGCAGAAAGTGGGGAAGCTATTCAGAACTCTATACACTTGCTCAAGGCGACATTACAAAATTTGAACAGGTTACAAAGTTATCCCTTCATCAATGCCTAATGTATTTGGCTTTTGAAAAAGAAAAAGTACAGCTAGAGAATACAATGATTAAAAACAAATTTAAATAATATGCAAGGATTTTATAACCTATCTAACAAAATAAGAGAAACTCTACAATTAGATGCTTTTGTTAATACAGTAACCTATGGAGATATTTTCGAAGTAGATTTAAACAAGCAAACTATATTTCCATTATCTCATGTAATGATTTCAGGAGCAACTATGCAGAGCAATGTATGGAGCTTTCAAGTATCGGTATTATGCATGGATATAGTAGATGAGAGCAAAGAATTTCCAGAAGGCACACCAGCAGATTTTAGAGGTACTAGCAATGAGCAAGATGTACTTAATACGCAAATGGCTGTAGCCAATAGATTGCTAGAGTTATTACTAAGAGGAGATTTATATGTAGAGAAATATCAGCTAGAAGGCAATCCACAACTAGAGTTTTTTGTTGATCGTTTTGAAAATAAGTTGGCTGGTGTTACAGCAACTTTTAATGTATTAGTACCTAATGATATGACTATATGCTAAGAGAACTATCAGCTGAATTTAGAAAATTTGGAAGTTTTGTTATACAGGGTGCAAGAGCTGAATTAACTAAAGACAAAAAAGGAGGAGGAGAATTATTTAATAGTCTTAACTATGAATTAACAGAATCTGAAAATCTTTATGATATTAGTTTTTATGGTGTTGATTATGCAACTTTTGTAGATAAAGGAGTTCGAGGAAATGATCCTAGTAAAGTTTCTCCTAATGCTAAACTAAAAGGGCAACAAGCTCCACGATCTCCTTACAGATTTGGTAGTGGATCATCTAGTGGAACTTGGGATTCTTTTCAAGGAAAAATTAGAGCATGGGCAAAGCAAAAGAATATAAGATTAAGAAGATATAAAACAGTAGATGGTAAAAGAGTTCCTACTGGAAAGTTTGAAAAAGGCAATTATGATAGCATAGCATATATAATATCTAAAAACATATTCAATAGAGGAATAGCTCCTACTATGTTTTTTACTAAACCTTTTTTAAAAGGAGTGGAAATATATACTCCACTACTTCAAGCTGCATTTGGTAGAGATATAGATGAATTAATAAGACTCCGTATTGCATTAGAAAAACAAAATAATAAACAATGAGTAAAATAAACGTAAGAAGTCCATACTTCGTAAATCTTTCAACAACAAATTTAATATCTGCACAAATTGAAATAGATATATATTTTGGAGAAGCAAATACAGATTGGCAATCAGCTCCACAATATACTTTAGTTTCTACAGCAGTTAATGGTAAAGTTAATTTTGAAATAGCAGAGTTAATTAAAGATTATATAACAGCTTTATTTGATGGTTCATTTCCTACAAATCCAGTAACAGATTCTGAAGCTACTACAATTAATGTAGATTATAAAACTACAGAAACTTTATCGAGTGGTAGTCCAGTAGCAACAGAAGTTTTAGGACTAAGAGCTTTTTATGGTTATGGATATTTTGAAGATGGAGTAAATCCAAGTTTTGATAATATTTTTTCTTTACAATCAAATAATACAATATTAAAAAACAAGAATGCAACAGTAACAATTCCTGTTGATAATACCATTGCTACAAGTCTAGTTTGGAAATATCAAGGATCATCAGTTTTATCAGTAGCAATAACAGCACAAACAGATATAGAAGATCAAATAACTTATGTAACAAATACAGGAAACTTTAATGTAGATCAAGCAGAAATTAGTACTGGTCCAAAAAGTGTAACTATAAATATTGATTCATATGAAAAATGCAAGTACACTCCAATCAAATTAATCTTTATAAATAAGTACGGAGCATATCAAGAAATATGGATGTTTGCTAATTCTATATTAAGCATGGCAACAAATGAAGAAAGATACAAGTCTAATATACTTACTAACGGAACGTATAATACATATAATCCACAAATTAAACTACTTACTAAAAATGCTAATCAAACTCTAAAATTAAATAGTGATTACTATCCTGAATCTTATAATGAAGTTTTCAGACAATTATTTTTAAGTGAGAAAGTATGGATAGACTATGAAGGGCAAACCTTAGGAGTTAATATAGAAAATAAACAAATCACTTATAAAACAAGTCTTACTGATAGTTTAATAAACTACACTATAGATGTGAGCTTTGCCTTTGATACAATTAATAACATAAGATAGATGCAAGTAGTAGAGCTATATATAAGTAATACCAGAGTTGATTTGTTTAAGGATGAGAGCCTTACAATAACAGATACTATAATTAACGCTAAAGATGTAGCTAAAGTATTTACTGCATTTAGCCAACAATTTAGTTTACCAGCAAGTTCTACTAATAATCAGATATTCAAGCACTATTATAATTATGAAATTAGTGGAGGATTTGATGCTAGAGTTCGAGTAAGTGCTATACTTAAATTAAACGGAGTTGATTACAAGATTGGAAAAGTAAAGCTAAACTCTGTAGCAATGAGAGATAACAAAGCTTACTCTTACAAAGTAGTATTCTATGGAGAAACAGTAGCTATTAATGATACATTAGGAGAAGACAAGTTAAGTGCTTTAAGTGATTTAAATACTTTAAATTTAAACTATAACACATCTAAAATAAAAGAAAAACTTCGAGCTGATCCATCTACCAATGATATTGTAGCACCTTTAATAACACACACGCAAAGACTCCTCTATGATAGTCAAAATGGTGCTTCAGCTGGATCTGGTAATTTACATTATCATACAGGAGGAGGAGCAAATAATCATGGAGTATTATTTTCTGATTTAAAGTATGCTTTAAGAGTACATAGAATTATACAAGCAATAGAAGTTAATTACCCTTCAATTACTTTTAGCAATGATTTCTTTGTTAATACAAACGAAGCTTATTATGATTTGTTTATGTGGTTGCATCGAAAGAGTGGAGATGTAAGTAATGGAGATCAAGTTTCTACTTTCCCAACTTCTGTTAATGGCTGGACTTCAAGTGGTAGTTTTATTTGTGGTGCTGCTGAAGTTTGGGGTGGAATGAGTAGTGTATCTACTTTAACAGTATGCCCAGAATTTGCATCATATTCTGATTCAAGCACTTTATTTCAATTAAGTTTAGCCACAACTGATACAGCACAATATGCATTAGAAGTTTTGCAAAACGGAGTATCTATTTATGCTGCTTCAGGATTGGCTGGTAACACTACATTACAAAGCACATCAGCTGGTGCATTTTCAGACTTAGGTTCTCCATCTTTATCTGCTGGAGAATGGACTGTTATTATAACTGTAACAAGTGCGATTACTTTTAGTAATATAACTTGGACTTTAACTAATAATGAACCAAATGAAACACCAGTAACTCTTACATTTCCTACTGGTTCTTTTTTATGCGACACTAATTTTCAATTTGCTATTACACAACAAATACCAGATATTAAAATAATAGACTTTTTAACAGGTCTATTTAAAATGTTTAATCTTGTTGCTTATACAAAAGCAGATGGTTCTATCTATGTTAATACTTTAGATAGCTTTTACGCCACATCTAATACATACGACATTAGTAAATACATAGATGTAAATACTAGCTCTGTAGATGTAGCATTGCCTTATAGAAAAATAAACTTCACTTATGAAGGTTTAGGAACATTTTTAGCTGCTCAATGGGAACAATTAAACGTAGCTAAATGGGGAGCTGAAAGTTATGAAGCAGAAGGTGGTTTAGATGGAGGAATATATACAGTAGCAGCTCCTTTTGAGCATATGCAATTTGAAAGACTTTTAGATACAGGCGATTCAACAGGTGCAACACAAACCACAATTCAATGGGGATTTTGTGTAAATGATAATCAGCAATCCTATATAGGTAAACCTATTTTATTTTATCCTATTTTAAAAACTGGTGGTTCTACAACTTCGATTTCATTTAGAGATACTCCTACAACTCATAGTGAAATTACATCTTATATTTTGCCTTCTAATAGTGTTGCTTTAGCAGCATCAACAAGTACTGCTAATAAAAACTTTGGTTTAATGATTAATGAATATACAGGACTTCCTAATTATACAGGAACTCTTTATAATAATTACTACAGTAGTTATATAGAAAACTTATTTAAAGAAAGTTCAAGAATAATTAAATATACTGCTTACTTACCATTACACATAGTGCTTAATTATACTCTTGCAGACATCTTAATTATTAGTGGTAAACAATATAGAATCAACAGTTTAAACATTAATCTAATTAATAACAAAACACAACTAGAACTTATTACGATATGAGAATACTAAAATTATTAAATGTAGATAATTTCTATGGTCAAGATGAAAGTATAGAAATAGCAAAGGGAAAAAACAAATTACCAGAAACTTTAAAAGAAGGTTATAATCAAATAAAACGAAATAGAAGATGTCTAATACAGTAGTAATTAATGTACAGGCTAATACAGCAGCAGCAACAGCTGATTTAACTTCAACAACTGTAGCAGTAGATAACCTTACAAAAGCAGAGAAAAAGCTAAACAAAGAAACAGGAAAAACTGCATCGCAATTTGAAGAGGTAACGAAAAATGGTGGTGCTATTGCTATACTAGATCAGCTAACAGGTGGTCTTGCATCCAGAGTTCGTGATACTTTTGAAGCTACTAAATTATTTAATTTTAGTTTAAAGGGAATGCGAACAGCATTAATAGCTACAGGAATTGGAGCTTTTGTTGTTGCTTTAGGTTTAGTTGTTGCTTATTGGGATGACATCGTAGAATTTATAACTGGTGCAAATGCAGAACTACAAAAACAGATAGATTTAAAAAACGAATATATTGGAGATTTAGATCATGAGCTAACTGTAATGAAAGCTCAACAAGATTTAGCTATTGCACAAGGTGGGTATAATAAGGAACTTGCAGCTCAACAAAGAGCAAGATTAAAAGACTTATTAGAAGAGCGAAAGTTAGCAGTTGAATTACTTGAGTTACAATTACAAAATTTAAGACATAAAGATTATGAGCAATATATAGAAGTACATAAAGCTTTTGAAAAAGCTAAACTAGATGTAATTAAAACAGAAATTGCTTTACAAAACTCTTGGAATGATGTAACAGAAAGAGCAAAAACAAACAGAGAAAAACAAGCAGCCGATGAAAAGCTATTATCTGATAATAGAAAAAAAGCTAATGAGGATGCTTTAGCAGCTGAAAGAGAAAAGGAAGATGCTATAGAACAAATTACTGTAGGGCAAGTAAATACAGAAGCAGAAAAAAGAGCAGAAGAAATAAGGCAAAACGAAATCAAATACGAAAAGTTACTCGAACTTGCTAGAAAATACTATGCTGATGATTCCGAACAAATACAAGAGCTTGAACAAACACAACAAGAAATTGATACTGAAATAAAATTAAGACATGCTGAAGAAGATAGAGCCACGCAAAAAATTATAGATGATCAAATACTTGCTGATAAAGAAGCTGAAGAAAAAAGATTAAACGATATAAAGCAAAAAAGTTTAGAGAATGATATTGCTATAACAGAAGCAAGAAAGGTTTTACAATTACAATTAGTTGCAGCATCTGGTTCAGCTATTGGTGCGCTTGGCTCTTTATTCAAAGAAGGAACAGCAGCAAGTAAAGCAGCTGCATTAGCAGAAATTATTATTGGAACTGGAGTTGGTTATGTTCAAGGTTTGGATATAGCACAAAAATCTGCTAAAGGTACAGGACCAGCAGCTTCATTTGCATTTCCAATATTTTATGCACAACAAATTGCTGCTGTAGCTGGAGCAGCAAAACAAGCTAGTAATATTTTAAAAACTGTTAAAGGTGGTGGTGGTGGCTCTGCTCCAGTTTCTGCTCCAACTTCTACTCCTGTTCAAGTACCAGCATTTAATATAGTAG
>Ga0209535_1002636_pt1 | contig 11680 bp, 13 predicted proteins | sample LinPmetageLP28_FD_184041 | JGI IMG/M metagenome (GOLD analysis project Ga0209535, IMG submission 184041) | Marine viral communities from the Pacific Ocean - LP-28 (SPAdes) (version 2) | ecosystem: Environmental > Aquatic > Marine > Oceanic | place: Pacific Ocean | collected 2009-08-22
TAGACACGGAGGTGGTGGAGACCAAGAACAAGGTGGCCAAGGTGATGCAGATGATGGTTCAGGAACCGGAGGACAATTCTACGGTATGGGTAGAGGTGGTGCTGGTTATTTTGGTGGTGGTGGAGGTGGTTCTACTGACCCAAGTTGTAACTCTCCTCAGTATGCCGGTGGTGCCGGTGGTGGTGGAAGTTCTTATTACGGACACCCACAAGTAACTTCAGGTTCTACCGAAGAAGGCTCAGAAAAAGATGGTGGTGGTCAATCAATTCCAGGTTATATAACTAATACAAACAGAGGTACGGATGTTAACGATCCTACAAGTATTGTTGACGCTCATCCTTTAGCACACCCTGGTCCAACTCCCGGAGGTCCCTCAATGGGTGCCGGTGGTTATGGTTCTCCAAACTGTCAAGCAAATTATGGACAAGACGGATATGTTTTAATAACAGGTACATCAGCTCCTGTAGCTGCTTCAACATTATCTACAACAATTGTATCAAATGCTTTTGCTGCTGGTAGTGTACCAACAAGTACAAGAATAGTTGTATTTGAGGAAAATGTTGATACGCCTACTTTAAACACTGATATTATTGCTTCAGTAAGTAGAAATGGTGGATCAAACTTTACAAATGTAACTTTAGCAGATTCAGGATATGTGACAGGATCCTCAGGACAAAGAATTTTAACGGGCCAAGTCGCTGTATCTGGTCAACCTAGTGGTCAAAGTATGAGATGGAAACTGGCGTTGGCAAATAATACAGTTAAGATACACGGCGTAGCTCTACAATGGAGTTAAGCAAGTGGGATCAATTAAAAAATTAGTAAAATCAGCAATCAAAGACAACAATATAGAGGGCGATCCTTTAGAGGATGGTGTTGCTGTAACTGCCAAATTTGTTGCTGACTCTGTAGAGTCAAGTGAGATTAATAATGGCACCGTTACTGGTGATGATTTAGCTTCTACTTTAGACATATCTTCAAAAACTGTAACTTTACCAAACACAGGTATAACAGCTGCTCAGTTATCAAACACTTTAGATTTATCTTCAAAAACATTAACATTACCAGATGATAGTATTTCTTTTGCTAGAGAACAATTTAATGTAGCTTTACTCGGTTTTAAAATGGCCGTTACAGAAAATTTAACAGTATTTAATTTATTAGACGGTATAGTAGATGAGTTCCATGATGAATCAGGAACAGATGAAGGTGAGGGTTCTAACGATAATTATTGTGCTTCAAGTGATTTTTATAATAACAGAGCACCGGCTGCTATCTCTGCTGGATTTACAACAACATCAATTACAGAGGCAGATACTTCAACAGCAGGAACAAATCCTACTTATGGTAGTGGTGGTTTTGGAACATTTACAGTACCCTCATGTTTGACAGCAACAACGGTATATGCTTGGGGATCTGGAGGTGGTGCTCAAGGAAGTGGGACAGGTGGTGGTGGAGGATTTATGACAGGTGTTTTAGCTACAACACCAGGTCAGGCAATTAAAGTAGTCGTTGGTGAAGGTGGTCATTCAGGTGGTTCTCCAGGAAATGGTTTAGGTGGAGGTGGTTCAGGAGGTTCTTCACAAGGTGGTGGAGGTGGTGGATTATCAGGAGCATTTAACGATAGTGAGTTAGCAGCTTGGACAGACGCTACTCACGGATTATCAGCGCCTTTAATTTTTGGTGTTGCTGGCTCAGGTGGAGGTGGACAACAACCATCAACAGGTGGTGCTGGTGGTGGCCAACAAGGTCAGTCAGGTTCAGATTTACAAGAACCAGTTGGACATGGTGAGCAAGTTTCAGCAGCCGGTTGTGCTGGTGGTGGTGGAAGTCAGTCAGCAGGTGGTGAAGGTGGTGGGGGCCTTGCTAATAAAGATGGTGGTTTCTTATTTGGTGGTAGTGGTAATATTTCATTAGCAGAGCCTGTTGATGATACAGGTCCTCAATACTCTGGTGGTGGAGGTTCAGGATATTATGGAGGTGGTGCTGCTAGAAGACCATCTGGTGAACACTCAGCAGGTGGAGGTGGTTCATCTTATTTTGGTCACCCACAAATTACAAGTGGTTCTACCGAAGAAGGTAATGTTGCTGAAGGTGGAGGAACGGCTAATCCTAATTATGTTGCTTCTACAAATGAAGGAGGTGCATCTCCAAGTGGTGCTGGTGAAGATGGTTATATGTTATTTACAGGAACAGCACAAGCTACAGTTTCATCAACAATTATATCAAATGCTTTTACTGCTGGGTCAGTGCCTAGTTCAACAAGAATAGTGGTTTTCCAAGAAAACATAGAATCACCTACACTAAACACTGATATTATTGCTAGTGTAAGTAGAAATGGTGGATCAAACTTTACCAATGTAACATTAGCAGATTCAGGTTACGTTACAGGTAGTTCAGGACAAAGAATTTTAACAGGTCAAGCGACCATCTCTGGTCAGCCAAGTGGTCAAAGTATGAGATGGAAGTTAGCACTAGCCAATAAGGGCGTAAAGATACACGGAGTTTCTCTATCCTGGGCCTAGTATAAATACTTTTATATTATGTTTATTGAACAATATTATATTAAGAAAAACGTTTGTAATGATCTTGTGAATTTTTTTAAAACCACAAGTGATAAAGGACCTGGTAGAGTTTGGCATAAGGGTGATATGAATGTCAACAAATCAATTAAACAATCTACAGAGACCTCATTTTATCCTACATCTCCTCATCCGTTATTTGTAAATTACAAAATAGAATTAAAAAAGTGTGTTGAAAAATACAAAAAAAGGTGGCCTCGTTGTGATAAGGTTGCTAGTTATGCTATGACAGAAAGTTGTAATATTCAACATTATAAACCTGGTGAAGGTTATCATAAATGGCATTGTGAAAGAGTAGGATCAAAACTTCCCTCATCAACAAGACATTTAGTTTTTATGACATATTTAAATAGTGTAAAACAAGGTGGAGAAACAGAATGGTTACATCAAAAATTAAAAGTAAAAGCTGAAATAGGTAAAACTGTTATTTGGCCATCTGATTGGACTCACACACATAGAGGAATAACGGCAAAAAAAGAACATAAGTATATCATCACAGGTTGGTTAAATTTTATATGAACAAATTAAATATACAAAAAAGAGAAGGTATAGCATTAGGTACAGAATTTTATAATAAGCCTGGTGAAATACAAAGAAAAGATTTACCATTAAAAAGTTTTTTAACTACATTTGAAACTAAATTAAATGAACCTGAAATGGATAAAGATATTATTAAAGTAATAAACAAACAAGGTGATAGACAAAACCATAAATCTAACGTAAAAGCACAAATGACAGAATGGCGAATGTGGGATGAACCAGGATTTAAAAAATTGGCTAATGTTATTTGTGATATGTCAATACAAATTTCTAAACAACAATACAATAGAAAAATAGATCCTGTAATACAAGAAATGTGGGGTATGAAATATAAAAGTGAAGAAATCTCTATAATACACGATCATTGGCCAGCAACATGGAGTTGTGCTTATTATGTTAATGCTCCAAAAGGTGCTCCTGGATTATTTTTTCCAGAAATGGGAGAGCAAGGCGGAGAAAGACAATTAGAACAAGGTTTATTAGTGATGTTTCCAGGACACACAAAACATAGTGTAAGACAAACAAAATTTAAAGGGAGCAGATACGTTGTATCAGCAAATATAGAAACTCTTAAACATACATATATAAATAGAAGTAAGGAGATAAAATAGTATGGCAAAAAAAACAATAGTACCTGAAAGTTATAATTGGGAAGTACACAATCTTTTCACATATGAAAAACGAAAAAAACAATTAGCGGCCGGTGAAATTACTCAGGTTGAGTTTGATGAATTTTGTTGGCAATACAGAGAATCTGCTGAACAAAGAGAAGAAAGATGGCGTAGAGATCATGTTATCAGAGAAATGGAAATTGATAACGCCAAAAACTTTAGAGAATTTAAAGATAAACCTAAAGAGTTTGCTAAAAAAATGTTTGATATGGGTCAAGGCATATCACAATGGTGGTATAGAAAACCTAAAAAAGGTGCTGGTAAAGGTAAGATGATACAACATCCTATTACAGGCGCTTGGCAACAAGAATATAAACCTAATTCTTCTATGAATATGAGAGCTTGGTTAGACAAAGCTAATGAGGGTAAAGTTATGCCACACATGAATCCTAATCAACAAAGATTAGATAGAGAACCTACTGAACAAGAAAAAGGTTTATCCGAAGAAGCTAAAAAAGCAAGAGGTAAAAAAGTTTGGGAATGGTTACTAGGTGAAACTAATAACTTTGGTAGAGGTTTTGATGATCCTAAATGGGGTAAAGCATATAAAGGAAGACCAGGTAGAGGTGGTCAAATAATTAAGACAGGTAGATATACAGTAAAATAAAAAGATTTTTATTATGAATTTTGTTATGATAGAAGATGGCTTCTTAAGCCTTAATGAATGTAATACTTTAATTAAAAAGTATAAAAATAAAACAAATAAGGAAACTTTAAGTCAACATGTTTCTTATGCTATGTGTGATATTATAGGTGAAGATAATTTAAATAAAAAATCTATAAAACTCATAAACAAATACCGTAAAATGTATCCCTCTTTAGAGATGACTGCTGAGAAATGGGGTATGAAATCATATTTTTTTAAACATTTTCCACCAGGTTATTCTTTTAGTGAGTGGCATAGTGAACACTGTTTAACATATCCAAATAGAATACTTTGTTGTCAAGTTTATTTAAGTGATCATAATTGTGGTACAGAATTTTATGACCCTAATGAAACAGTTATGTCAAAGGCTGGTAGAGCAGTTATATTTCCTGCTTTTTGGACACATACACATAGAGGACAAGTTTGTCCAGATAGAAAAGATAGATACTTATTAGCAAATTATGGATTTTTGTTGAATGATAGTTAATATATTTAAAAAGAAAAAAATAACAGTAGATTGTTTTACATATCATACTGCTGTAAAAGAATTATTTCCAATCAAAGAAATAAAGTATTTTTATCCTGAATGGTTTAAAAAATTAAAAGAAACATATACTCAAAAATCAGAGGGTGAAAATAGTATTGAATTTGAACGATCTACTATGAAAATGTGTGAGGGTTTTAGAAATCATTATAGTCATGGTTTTATAATACCTTTATGGTCTGATTTAATTATAGATGTTAAAAAAGATCAAGGATATAACTTTTTATTTTCATCACAAAAAGATATATTAGGCCACATTGAACATCATAATCATAATGAATATGGTAATATGTTTAATAAGTTTATACATGGTAAAATTATAACGCCATGGATGTTAAAAGAAAAGTCTGGTGTAAAATTTATGTGGACAGAACCAAGATGGAATACTGTTAAGTATTGGGACAAACTAAATGTGGTTCCTGGAACCGTTATATATAATACACAACATACAGCACATATTAATATGTTTGTAAATAATAAAACACAAAAGATAAACTTAAATGCTGGACAACCTATAGTACATTTAGTCCCTTTGACTGAATATGATGTAGAGATTAAAACACATTTACTTGAAAAGAAAGAATATGAAAAGATGCAAGATTTAGACAACTATGCCTCAAAGTTTGTAGGTAAGTATAAATACAAGGAAAAGGTGATTACATAATGAGTAAAGATAGTATATTTGTTTCGGCACAAAAAGAAGCCGCTTTACAACCAAAAGATCAATTACAATTTAATGTCGAGGATATTTTCAAATCTCCTATTTACAGAGCTTCAAAACCTGAATGGGTAAATGAGCTTAATAAAGCTTCTGATCCAATTATTAAAAGATTAAAAGATAATTGGAAGAAAAAAATTAAAGATCCAAAAGACCCAACTAAAACTATGCCAAATTCACTTCATAGTGAATTGCTATGGCAATATCCAGCATTTAAACCCTTAGCTAGTGTTATCTTACAACAATCTTGGAATATTTTACATTGGCAAGGTTACAATTTAACTAATCGTGTACCAATGTTAACTGAATTGTGGGTACAAGAGTTTCCTGAAGAAGGTGGTTTCCACGATATACATACTCACGGTAATAATCATATATCAGGTTTTTATTTTTTAAAATGTAATAAAAACACATCTCATCCTGTTTTCCATGATCCAAGACAAGGTAAAATAATGAGTGATATGATGATGAAAGATCCAAGTAAAATTAGTTATGGGTCAAGTCAAGTACACTATAAAGCAAAACCAGGCGATTTTATGTTTTTTAATTCATATTTGCCACACGCTTATGTACATCATAAAGGAAAAGAAAAATTTAGATTTGTACACTTTAACTTACAAGCAGTTATTGATCCATCTAAAACCAATTTAGACAGTGAAAAAAAGGAGTAAATTATGGCTAAAACAAAAAAGAAGACTAAAACAGTAAAAAGAAAAAAAACAACAGAGTTACCAAAAAAGGTTGAAACAGCACCTCAAAAAGTAAATTTACAAGCAAACAATCAATTTTGTTCAGTATTACATACATCATTTTTCGATAAGAAACAATGTGACGCTATGATAAAAGCAACAGTAGAAGAATTATGGATGTCGGGTGAAACTGTTGGTGGTGGTGTAAATAAAAAAGTAAGACATGTAGAACAACAAGTTTTACCAATCAATGATAAAGGTTGGCCTTTAACAAGAATATTAGAGTTGGCTAAACAGGCTAACAATGCTCGTTTTAAGTTTGACATGGCAGGATTTTTGGATGTAGATGCACCTATGATTATGAGATATGAAAAAGGTGGTCATTATGATTGGCATGTTGATAGTGGTAATGATGTTTGTCATAGAAAATTAAGTTTCACTATTCAATTATCAGATTCAAAAGATTACGAGGGTGGTGATGTAGAATTTATAGGATCAAAAGTAGATACAAATGCATTTAGACAAAAAGGTGTTTGTATAATATATCCTTCTTTTTTACCACATAGAGTAACTAAAGTAACAAAAGGTGTACGACACGCTATCGTAGGATGGATTCATGGCCCAACGTTCAGATAAAGTAGAGAAACTACCACAACAACTAAAGACACAAAGGGAGATGTTCTTTCATACTCCTATTTTCTATAAAGATATAAAAGACTCTACAAAATTAAATAAACATCTCTTAAAACATATACTTACTTGGAAAAAGAGAGATGAAAAAGGTATTACTCGATCAAACTCTTTAGGTTGGCATAGCGCCGTTGATATGCACCATAGAAAAGAGTATCACAAATTATTAAGACATTTGTTTGATATGCAAGAGGAAATATATACAGCAGAGGGATATCATCCTGATACAGAACCATTTTGTGATAATATGTGGGCTAATGTAAATTACAAATATTCTCATAATAAAAATCATGTACATCCAGGCGCTCAATGGTCAGGTGTTTATTATATAAAAGTTCCTGAAAACTCTGGACATATATGGTTTACAGACCCTTGTGGTCAAAGACACCTTGATTTGCCTATTATGGATCAATCTAAATCTAAACCTGTACATTATTGGAGAGAAATACATTACAAGCCAATAGAAGGTAGATTAATAATGTTTCCTGGTTGGTTGACACATGAAGTAGCACAAAATATGTCAAATTTAAAGGGTGAAAAGGGTTGGAGAGTATCAGTTTCTTTTAACTTTAAACAGAGATGGAAACAAGGACATTACAAACCACCAGTAGGTGGGCATGATAGTCAAGGTATAATAGATAAAAATAGTCTAAAATAATCTTATAAATATATCTGTAAGGGGATTTAGATGGCCGTAACTCAAAAAACAGCAGAAAACTTTAGTATAGACCAAGGCGCCGATTTTAGTAGAACATTAACAGTTACTACAGACGGATCAACAGCTTATGATCTATCAGGATTAACACTTCAAGCACAAATGAGAAAAGGCTATGATTCCTCATCAGCCACAGCAACATTTACTGCTTCTCTGGTCACAGCAACATCTGGTACTTACAAATTAACACTATCAAATTCAACAACTGCTTCAATTACAGCTGGAAGATATGTTTATGATGTAGAATTAATATTATCAGATTCTACTATTGAAAAAGTACATCATGGAATTATTACTGTAAATCCTGAAGCTACGAAGATATAATGAATGAATTACAAGAGTTCTTTAAACAAGCTGCCGAAGAAAAACGACTAGCCGTAGAAAAGAAAAAAGTACAGGAAGAGTGGAATAGGAAGTTAAATCCTCCTATAGACTTTTCATCAAGCAAATTAGGTACCTTTTTTGGTGCTGTAAATACATTTAAGAAAGAACATGTATTAGTAGCTAGAGAAATTAAGAACGAAGAAACAAAACAAGAAAGTAAAGTAAATGCTTTACAAGTTTTCTTTGATAAATTAAATGGTTTTGAACAGTCTTTATCTGAACAAATAGATAAACAAAAAGATGATAAGACAGAAAGTGAAAAATCACAAGAACAATTAGAACCAATCATAGAAGAACCAAAACCGAAAAAAGATGATTGGAAAGATGAAGTTAAGTATGATGTTAAACCTAGCTTAACTGAAACTATAGCGAAGACAATAGAAGAACCAAAAATAGAACAAGTACAAGTACAACAATCAAGTTATTTCAAACAAAATATACCTGAAGTACAAACAGAAAATGTTGATATAACAAATCTTGTAAGTGCTATTTCTTCTATAACTAAACCACGTGCTAATGAGCCTCTAAACAAACTATCTGATTTAGAGAGATTACAATTAGAGTTTAGACACTTTAAAGATATTGTAACTAGACAGATGGCTTCAATAGGTGGCGGTGGTGAAGTTAGATTATTAAATTTAGATGACGTTGATACAAGCTCACTTGGTAATGGTAAATTTTTGGCATATAATTCAGTAACCAGAAAATTAGAATTTACAGACCAAGTGGACGGTAATTAATGGCATTAAAGATAAAACTTAAAAAATTCACAGCAGCTTCAGGTAGTCCTACAACATCTCAATTAGAAGATGGCGAAGTTGGTATAAACCCTACTCAACAAAAAGTATTTGTAAATCATAACGGTGCTATTGTTGAATTAGCAGGTTCACAAGAGTTAGATTTATCAGCAGTAGGTCAAAATATATTACCGTCTTTAAATAACACATTTGATTTAGGTAGTTCAACAAAAAGATGGAAAGATATTTACTTATCTTCTAACTCAATTGACTTAGCAGGTGCTACTATTTCCTCTGACGGAACAGGTGCCATTTCTATCGCTGCTACTGGTGCTACATTACCTGTGGGTTCAAAAGCAGGTACAAATAAAATTGCTGTTGCTGTTACTGGATCAGGTGGTGCTGAACAAAACGCTATTGTTGTTGATTTTTTTTCAAAGGCTGGTGGTTTAAGTTCAGCAAATACACAATTTAACTTTAACGCTACGGTAGATGAAAAATTTGTATTTACAGGTTCAAAAACATTTACATTAGCAACAGGATCAAATTTAAGTGATAGTAATATTACACTATTTCAGTTTTAACTAAATAGATAAGAGAGAGAATTATGGCAAATAAAACACCAGTACGAGCAGTCTTTAATGATAGTAACGTTGCTACAGGTTTAGCAGAGTTTCAATCAGGCGATACTATTGCTTTATCTCACGGTGGTTTAGGAGCCGCCCTAACTATTGGCTCTGCTGGCCAGGTTTTAAAAGTTAATAGTGGTGCCTCAGCACTAGAGTTTGGTGCTGTTGAAGCTATTATTAATATAGATACGGCAACTAATTTAACGTCAAATACTTTAGCAGCCTCTGATCAATTTATGGTTTCAGATGGTGGCACAGAGGGTAGAGCAACTCTATCCCAAATACAAGCCGCTATAAAAGATACATCAGCTACACTTACAAACAAAACTATTAGTGGTTCTTCAAACACACTTACAAATATTGCCAATGGTTCCCTTACAAACTCGGCAGTTACAGTAGGTTCTACATCAATAAGTTTAGGTGGAAGTGCCACTACAATAGCCGGTTTAGTAAATATAACTTCAGGTACAGTCAACATAGCTGATAGAAATATTAAAACTACTGATAGTACAAATCTAGTTTTAAATGATGCAGTTGATATATCAAGTGCTGGTGCCATTAATGCTGGTTCACTAACACTAGCTGGTAATTTAGTTATCGGTGGTAACTTTACAGTATCAGGTACTACATCTACTGTAGGCACAACTAACTCTACAATTAGTGATAAACTAATCGAGTTAGCAACTGGTACGTCTGGTACTCCGTCAGGTGACGCTGGTTTAGTTATTGAAAGAGGTAGTTCAGCAAACGCCTTTATAGGTTTTGATGAAAGTGCAGATGAATTTACAGTAGGTACAGGAACATTTACAGGTGCCACAACAGGTGACTTGACAGTTACAAAAGGAATTATATCAAATGCTGGTAACAGAATATATAATGGAAGTAATTATGTAGCTTTAGTTTCACCAACTTTAGGTGGTAATATTACTTTAACTTTACCGTCAAATGATGGTGACGCCAATCAACTTTTATCTACAGACGGATCAGGAAATTTAAGTTTCATATCTGCTACGGCCGCTTCAGGTGCTGGTCTTTCTGATTTATCAGATGATAGTACGCCAAGTTTAGGTGGCAATTTAGATATGAATGGTGCTGACATAATTACATTATCAAATGGAAATATAGATTTATTACCTCATGGTACTGGTAAAGTAATCATGGATGGTAATGGTACTTCGGGTGGTGTTAGTGTATCAGACGGTCTTATTGATATTAGAACAGGAACAGGTAATGTATCTAAAGTCAAATTTTATTGTGAGTCAAGTAACGCTCATGCTCAAACAATACAGGCTTCGCCACATGCTTTAAGTAGTAGTTCAGTTTCAGTTTTACCTACAAACTCTGGTACTTTAGTTGCTTCAGGTGATAGTGGTACAGTTACAAATACCATGATGGCAAACTCAACTGTTACTATTGCTGATGACAGTTCAACAGCAGTTAGTGTACCATTAGGTGGTGGTTTTACTATATTAGGTGGTTCAGGTATTACAACATCTCTAAACGGTAGTGAAATGACTATTGCTACAGACGGTGGTGTAGTTACAGAAACATCTACAGACACATTAACAAACAAAAGTTTAAACTTTGCTAACAACACATTTACAACAACTTTTGCTCAATTAAATACAGCTGTTTCAAATGCCACGTTAGTTGATTTAGATGATACTCAAACATTAACTAATAAGACATTAACAACACCTGTAATCGCTTCATTACAACAGGCTAGTGGTAGTAATACTTTAACAATGCCAGCGGCTACAGATACATTAGTTGGTAAAGCAACAACAGATACTTTAACAAACAAAACTTTAACTAGTCCAAAAATAAATGAGAATGTGGCAGTCACAGCAACAGCTACAGAGTTGAATTTTGTTGATGGAGTAACTAGTGCTATTCAGACACAATTAGATACAAAGGCGGCTACATCATTTGCTATTGCTCAGGCCATAGCGCTTGGATAAGAGTATAAATAGTAGGAAATAAGGAAAATTATGGCAACACCAGCAACAAGAAGTAATTTAAAAGAATATGCTTTAAGAGCATTGGGAAAACCAGTCATTGAAATCAATGCTGATGATGACCAATTAGAAGATAGAATAGACGAAGCTCTACAATATTTTGCTCAATATCATTAT
>Ga0209535_1002637_pt1 | contig 11678 bp, 11 predicted proteins | sample LinPmetageLP28_FD_184041 | JGI IMG/M metagenome (GOLD analysis project Ga0209535, IMG submission 184041) | Marine viral communities from the Pacific Ocean - LP-28 (SPAdes) (version 2) | ecosystem: Environmental > Aquatic > Marine > Oceanic | place: Pacific Ocean | collected 2009-08-22
AGAAGACAACACCACGGGGTCACGGGAGTTGGCATGTACGGCGGGAGTGTGTGAAGTGGTAGACCTCAATGCAGCGTAAGGCAAAAGAGGTTTTGGTATGGAAGCGAGGGGATGACTGGATACAGTACAATCCGCCTCGCAACCATCCGGCGTATGAAGAGTGGCAGAAAGTGAAAGAAAAGGATGAGCAAAGAAATAAATCCTGAAACATACACGCGATCTCATGCCGTGTTTGAGGGCGGCGATTGGTGGTATTACAGTCCCAGTGGTTATCGTCAACGTGTGGAAACCCACGCCGCAAAAAACAAAAACAGAATGTATGTCAATGGAAAATACATACCGTCTTCTCATCCCCTGCACCGTCCCGGACGCTACAAGTCTCTTGACGACGCATGGTCACATGAAAAGATTGAAAGCACTATTGAGGGAGATGTGTACGCTATAGTTAATCCTGCGTGGGACGGGTGGGTAAAGATAGGTAAGGCTGTTAGTGCAGACGACAGACTGAATGGCTATCAGACTTCATCCCCCTACAGAGACTACACCGTGCTTTCCCGCATAAGTGTACCCAACAGACACGAAAAAGAACTTGTAATGCACCGCATTTTCGAGGATAATGCAGAGGCCCGCAAAGGCGAATGGTTTAAAATATCTGAAGAAACTACTGTACTTCTATTTTTGACGGAGAACAAAGAGAATGACAAAGAATAAAGAACCTGTACTTAGCATCGATGACAAAGAGTATTCGATGGATGATCTGGATGAATCTCAGAAATACCTTGTGCTACAGATGCAAGAAGTCTCTGGTAATATTCGAAGCTTAAACCTGAAGATTGCTCAGTATCAAGCTGCCCTAACTACGTTTAGAGGTATGCTCAATAAGTCTTTGGAAGAGTCGGATGATTGAAGTCAGTATAACGCCGGAACTGATAAGCCGCGCACGTAAAAAAACTGCCACTGTAGGCAATCTACAGGGCAGCATAACAGGCAGCTTGAGTCATGTGGTGGGGGCGATAGGTGAGATAATCGTGGCTGATGCCATCGGCGCAGACCAATCAAACACCTACGACTACGATTTGGTTAGGGACGGGGAGCGAATCGATGTCAAAACGAAACGCTGCAACACACGTCCCTTTCCACATTACGACTGTTCGGTGGCTGCACATGGGGCCAAACAAGATTGCGACAGTTACATATTTGTGCGAATCTTGACCGACTCGTCGAAGGCGTGGATACTAGGTTCTATTCCAAAACAAGACTTTTACACGAAGGCAACGAAGTACCAACGGGGCGACATGGACCCCGCAAACGGTTTTACATTCAAGGCCGATTGTTACAATCTACCTATTAGTGAGTTGTCTGATGTCAAACAAAGCGTCACTGTTTAAGTTCGAAGCAAACCTACTTCCCAATGGAAAGGTTGAGTTGCTCTGTGAAGCAGTGAAGCCTGAAGAGTTCGAGGGTGTGATGAACAAGGGGATGCCGGAGTACGACGGTTCGCACTCTATAGCATCCCTGTTGCGTTATTTGAAGTCTTGGTCAGATGAGGCTATGGAAAAGTCAACCAGATATATCTAGCTTTTGCCTTTGCCATCTGCAGCGTAGAACGGAACCATGTTTCCGGCATCGTTCTTTACCATCTTCAAGCTGCCGCCCTTTGCCATCATAGGCATCTTCGGACCTTGCATCATATTGTTCTGCATCTGGTTCTGTTGACCCTGTGTAGATGTCATCATGCCACCCCCGTAAGCTTTCTTGCGGGGTTTTTTGGTTGCCATGCCACCATACATCATTGGCTTGCGCTTTGCAGCCCCGCCGTACATCATGCCTTTGCGTTGGCCGTTAGTGTAGGTTTTCATTTTAGATAATCTCCCCTGATTGAATTTGACGCAGCGTTTCCTGCTCTTTAGCGTCTTGTCTAGCTGTTTCTTCTTCTACGAGTTCTTCCTGAGTTTTTGTAGCATCATCGCTGCCAAAGATTGCATCTACGGCAGGAACCTCGCCCTTGCTTCGAATAACGCCTGTAGCGATATAGTTGTTTATACGAGTGCCAAGAATTTTTATGTCTTCCCTGCTAACTGGTTTTGGTGAAGATAGCATACGTCCAATGATACGTGCTGCAACTCTATCTGATAAGGCTAGCTGTATCAAAGTCTGTCTCTGAAGCATCATAGCCCGTGTTGACACTTCAGTAGCAACATAAATTGGACTAACCATACCACGAGCCAAGTTGAATACACGAGAGAACGCACTGTCTACGGACATTTGCCGAATATCTGGATCAGCACGAAATCCCAGACCATCTCCGATAGCAAAGGATGCCCAATCTGCAATATCTTGCATCTCTTCAAAGTGTTCTTGTCCAAGAACTTTTTTCATCACTGCTGCTTTTGCTGAGTCTTTAGTCATATCTATGAGGACTGTGGCATCCTTTATTACGTCAATAACATCCTCTGTTCCGGCTGGATTACTTTTCTTTCTTCCCGTCTTCGCATCGATACCCTTGAGATACATGTACTTCAAACCTGCTCGTACGTCGGCCTCTGACATTCCCTGATCTGTAAATTTTACTGTCAGGTTGTCGATGCTTTCCGGAGTCGCGTTCTCAAACACTGTATCGAAAAAGGCGGTAGGCTTATTCACCAACTGTTCGTAATTTTCCATGTCACGAAGAATGATGTTCATTTCATCAACTTCTGCTTGGGCTGCAATACGAAGAACACTTGTGTTGCTGTTGATTTCATCTCTCATCCTAGTCCACGTACGTCGAGTTTGGCTATCCGTCAAAAGAAGTTCATCTATACTTTTCGAAAAAGTTTTTACTTGAGCAAGTCCAAGTTTGCGGGTGCTTGTTCCGCTTGAATCCATAACAGGAACCACAAGACTTTTTTCTAGTTCAGCCAATCGACCTACTCTTCCAAAATCATAGTCTTCGCTTTCCCGCATCCTTTGAACAGCAATTGTTCTAGCGTCCGGTTGTTTTCCACCAGATAATAAACGCTGAACATCTGTAAAAGCATCTACTGTCGTACCATAGGATGTTGCAATACGTTTGGTTACAAGCGTTTCAAGAAGACTTTCCATTTTATCCGCAATAACTCTTTGCTTTCTGTCATTGAGGTTAAATCCAAATCCCAGTTGATTACCCTCTGCGTCGGTTATAATTTCACCGAAATATCGCATAAGTTCAATTTTTTCCTTTTTAACTTGTTCAAGCAAATCCTGACGCTTTATTCCGTCCGCTTCGTTCACGATCTTTTCAGCCAATATTGCAATATTTCTAAAGGGTGCAATTGCTCGTGCCCTCTCTTTAGGAACAAACCTACGCGATTCTATATCTAATCGTACTTCCGGACTAAGTCGCTCTGTGCCTGATATGACATTCCCAGCATATCTTCCCGTGTCTGTAGCCTCACCCACTAGAGTACTGTGCTTGTTTCTAGCAATCTGCACGAGTTCCATGAACTTTCCACTAGGATCAGCCGCCCTGTACGCCTCGTCAACTTCATCAGCAAATGATGCGTCAAGTTCAGCTGTATTGAATCCCTTTGCGTTTGCATGATGATTTTGAAATGCCCTGCGTATGTCTTCAGCTTCTTCAAATGATGCTTGAAAGTAATTAAGTTGCCCACGAGATTCCGGCGCAGCATCGTCCATAAGTTTGAGAGCAAGGTCTGTGGCGTTTTTAGCTTTGTAGGTTTCCATTAGGATACCTAATTCATCGCCGCCAAATTCATTCCTCAAACCTCTAGCTGCTGCCGTTTCAAAAGCATTCTTCGCATCTTTTCCTCTGCCAGTAAAGAACTCTTTACCGCCACTAAACATATATGACAAGGGTTTCCCGTTGTAATCTTTGGTAAGGTCCATAAGACGCTCTGCCATATTGCTCATGTCTATGGTAATCGGTGAAGATGCCCCTTCTGGGATGTAATCATTAGCATTCCTGTAGGCTGCAGAAACTGTAGCCTTGCGTGTACCGTATGTAATGTCAAACATCTGGTCGGCAATATTTTCGGCGTTAACAAGAACTTCACTTTCACTTAGTTGAGATTGAGTAGCGTTTAATACGCGGGCTTGTTCTCTGCCGCCTTCAAGAATATCTACGGCAGTGTCTGCTATAAACTGTGCTTGTTCTACGGGGCCAGTAATCTCTTCTGGGGATAATATGGTTTTTATATTCAAGATTCTTTGAAGAGTGTTTTCATCTATTTCGCCTAATTCGCTGTAGTAACTTTCTACAAGCTTGAGCATCTCTTGCTTTTTCAAGTTAACATTTGTGCGGCCTTTAGCTACGGTTTGCCCCAATTGTACAAGCATCTGTTGGAGGGGTTCATTGCTGTCCAATTGAACACCAGATTTTTCTAGAATGCTTGCATTTAAAGTCCGAAGAAGAGTATCCATAGCACGATAGTTTTCTTCTTCTGCAGCTAAAGCCCCAAGAACATCTTCCATTTTGCCAGCATCTTTCAGGTCTCTGGCACTAAGATTTCCGCCTGATTTTGCCTGTATCGATATCAAGGGAGCAAGCCCTGTCGCATGAGCGAGGGACAGATGCAAGGTGGACATGTTTTGTGCTATCTCTTCGTCAGAAAAAGCATTCTCTCCCGATGCAGGGTCTTTAATAGTCCGCATCCGTTTTTCAATAGAAGTCATTGTTCGGTTATATTTTTTAAGAGAATCGTTTACTTTGACTTGGTATTCTGGCCGAAGTTCTTTGTATATTTTGGACATAGTGACATAGGACTGTAGAGCCTTATCCGTCACGGCAATACCCGCCGCTTCCATAGCTGCTCTAACTTCTGCCTCATCCCCCCGTACTAACATTGCAGGTGTTACGAAGGGAATGTATGTAGCGTTTTCGAGTGTCTTTGCAATGTCTGTTAGTGCGCCGGATGTTGCAAGGTTTGCAAGCTTACCTCCGGCCATTAAGCTTCCGCGAAATGCCGCAGGAGCAAGAATAGGCGTAGTCAACATAGTGATAATTTGGGCCGTATCTGTGTCTAATCCAATTTTTTCCCACGACAATATCTCAGGAGTATACCCTACTGCACCTGCAATAATAACGTCGTCTGCGCCCAAAGCACGAGTGTAGGGGTTATTAAAGTATTTAAATCGTCCTGTGGAGCCGCCAGATTGTATTTTGTATCGTTTGAAACCGTCTTGTAAAACTGCTAGTTCTCTTTTTGCGGCTGATATATCTTGCGGTGTACTGGCTGCGTCGTTAATTATATTTTTCTGGTCACTTATCTGGCTGTCATATCTGGTCAAAGTTTCAAGGTGCGTATTCATTTTGCGACCACGCTCTAGGGTTCCCTTGCCCTTGTAAGCAGCACCTAGTGTTAAGGCCACAAAACCTCTTTGCAAATTTCTACTTACAAAATTACTGTTTTCTTTTTTTATGGATTTCCAAACTTCCCAATCATCCATCTCTATGCCATACTTGAGTTCTCCATCTTTGTTTTTTTGCTTGCGGGCTTCGCTGACAAGTCTCATCTGGCGGGAACCTTTGGCAACACTGGCGGCTGTAAGACCAAGTGTGAACGGTGCCTGTGTAACCCCAAATAGGACAGCTTTTTCAGATGGGGCTAGTTCTTGATACGCCGTCTCTACAAGTGTGCCGACAACCTGTTCTGACAAACCGACATCTTCAAATATTATTTCTCCATTTTCATCACGAGCGTAGTCTACGTAAGCGGTTCCGTTGTCCCTGTTTGGATCAAAGCCCTCGTCTCCGGGCTGCACTGCAATCAACTTTTCGACTTGGTGAGCGTCACGCCACGCTTTCACACCTGTCTCACGGTCATCGTAGCTGCTGATGAATTGTTCCTTGTACCACGTATTGAATTGTGTAGTTGCGGAGTCGAGAAGAGTTGTTCTATTGAGGCCGTCTTCGTATGGCTTTACGAACTCAGCCCACGCTTGCATACTACTTCCAAATTCTTGGCTAAAAGTTTCTTTAAACCCGTAGTCCATGCCATTTTTATCATCACCACGAAAGGCTGCTGCCTTGAGTGCTGTAGTGGCATTGACAAGCATGGCACCGAAGGTAGGCATCCGGGCAAAATCGCCGGGGATATTGCGGAATGACTTATACGTTTCGTCCACAAGATCACCCGTGCTGAAAGAATTCAGGATGATCTGTTGTCCTCGAAACGGTACTGTCGAGTCCACCTCATCAAATATCTTAGCAACAGCCTGTCGGTTTCGGATTGCATCGATAGCAATTTCTTGCTGATCCTGTGGTAAGTCTTTGATAATCTGCGGCAGACGAATCTCTTCGTATTTGGGACCAGAAAATCCTACAGCCAAACGAAACTTATCTTGCTCCGGAACAATCTGTGATTTCTTGTACTCGTTAAACAGTGAAATTTCTTCGGTTGTTCCCCTCACCCCTTCTATGGTATTTGGAGTGACAAAAAACTTGCCGATACGAGAAACACCAAGTTGATCAATTTCGTCTTGCGTGGTAGCGGACATAATCGTATCAAAGTTTGTGCGTATCTGTTCGGGTGATGGTCCTTCCATTTCCCCCCTTTGACGAGCGACATCCTCTGCTGCGAGTGCAGCAAGGTCGATATTCTGTGCCTCTTGTGCTAGAGGGTCGCTGCTAGTTACAAGAGTCTTGTCGAATCCATACGGGGTTTGTTGGGTCAAGGGTTCAGCCATAGTGGTTCCTAGATTACATTACGGGTTCGTAGAAGATTTGTCCGTTTTCTTCTATGCGTTTGTGTTTTACACCGTCGATCATAAAGTTACCGTCGGGTGTAGGTGTTTTCTTTTTACCTGCGAGGTCGAGGCTACTGATGCGATTACCCTTCTTTTCTTGCGCGGCCTCACCTGCTGCAAGCATAGCGGCATCCGCATCATCTGCGGGTGGAGCCATGCCCTGCTTACCGCCGGGTGCAGTTACAACCGGAGAAGTCTGGTTCACTGCAGGAGCCTGACTAGCAGCTAGTGGTGGACGGCCTTGTGTTGTGCTAGGTTGAGGCGTAGTATTCTGTGCCGGTTGTCTACCAGCATTATAAGCTGCCATAGCTTCATCCTCGTTTACCTCAATAACACTGCCATCGGGATTAATTTGGTAGTATATTCCGTTTTTCTGTGCGAAATTCACATCACGATTATTCGGGTCAGTGGCAAATATATCTTCCTGCTTAAACGTCATGGGGCCAACCGGCTGATTACCAGCTTGTGTACCTTCTCCCTCATCCACAGAATTGAAATACGCTTCTCGTGCTAGTCTGGCCCGTGAGTCGGCCCGTATATACATACGATCTTCAGCACTGATGCTTTTATTGGCAACAACTCTCTTCATAACTTCGACACTACGCTCTTGATCAGCCAAAGTGTCTGACACAGCTTTAAGGGCCGCAAGTTCACTGAGTTTAGTTTGTGGTCCAAATCCTGTAAGCTTGCTCAAGTTACGTTGGATATCGCCATCTGATAATCTTCCTGCACTATCTTCTGCACGAGCCAAGTCTGCAGCAAGAATATACCTGAGAGTGTTGGCCTCTGATATTAAGGTTACTTCTCCGCCTTGACCGTTAGTGAGATAGCTTTTTATTCCTGCGTACTCGTCGTCATCGCTGCTAACCCCCATAAGGCTCATAACCTGATCGATTTTACCAGTCTCACCAAAAAGAGATTGAAATCCTTGATATATATTTTCGAATATGCTTCCACCTGTGAATGTGGTTTCCTCTACAATTTTTATCAGCCTATTAAGGTTGTTTCTACCACGAGTCATAGCCCTAATTCTTTCATCAAATCCCGAAAGCTTCTCGCCGTATAGCTGTGCAAACTGGACATCAAAAGACTTAGAAGAAAAATAATTAGGGTCTTTAAATCCCCCCCTTACCATGTCTCGTTCTGTTCTGCTTATCAAAGGTGGAAGAAATGGCATCATTACCTTCGCTTGAAGAATGGGGTCGTCTTTTAGTTCCGGACTATTTGCAAGATATTTTCCTATAGCTATAGACTCCTCCTGACTAGGTACCGCATTCACGGCTCCCATGTCATACAGAGTAGTTACACTTGTAAAAGCGTCGTTTAAGTCTTGTATATCATCGACTTCTTTTGCAAAGTTATAGACAAAGTATTGCAAATCTTCTCCTTGCCTCTCCGCTAGTGCGGCAAGGGCTTGAGGTGTCTTGTTTGGATCAAACCCTGTCAGGTCTTCAAAAGTTACGGGCACGTATTTTAATTCGTCATTTCCAAATAATCTTCCCGGTACGTACATCAGATTAGTGGGGTCTGTCTCGTTATTACCCGTATCATAGATAGAAAATGTCTTTTTCATTGCAGGGTTTTTAGGTAAAGTACCTACTTCTGCTCTGAACTGCTGATAGTCATCTACGGAAAAAAATTCATTTAAAAACTTGTAGCCCTCAATCTGATCAAGGCTCATTTGACGAGTTACTTGGCCCGTTTTATCAGAGACAGCCCTCTGGGAAAGAACGCTTGATGCCAATATGGGAATCTGCTCTCTAAACAAGGCAATTTGATCTGGGTTAGCAGCTAGATGTTGTCTAACAGCTTCAGGATTAGTGTACACACTGTTATATAAACCCTGCATTTTTATAACATCTGCTCTGATAGTTCCAGCTTGATCAGAATATTCTTCAGGAACTTCAAACTGGAATGTTCCTATTTTTGCATAGGTTGTATCATCCTGTGCATTCGAAGAAAGCTTGGACACAAGATCAGTGAAATCAACATCTACACGCTCACCCTGTTGACCAAATATATTGATACGTTCACGATTATCTATCTTGCCCTGTGCAGAAGCAATCATGTTGTTAATCATGTCGGCATTGGTTTTGCTGAAATTGTCGCTGGTAAGCGAGGCATTCATAACCAGTTCTTTATAGCTATCAAGCTTCTCTTGCTCACCTTGACGACGAGCCTTCTCTTCTTGAATGTTCTGATGAAACCCTTGAACCAATCCGGTTGCTAGTGCGATACCAATGCCCATATTCTATTCCTCCGCCTGACCCTGCATATTCATAAAATTCTCTTCTTTTGGTGGTTGTGGTGCGTTGCCTTTTCGAATACCCTCGTTTAACGTCTCTGCTACGTATGCAAACATCGCAGGATTGTTTTCCTGCATCATTGCAAAGAAGGTGGTATCATCCATTTCCCCTTCTGTGAGAGCATCATCGTTCTCAAAAAACCGATAGGGTACGCTGTTTTCTTCAGCCATATTTGCAATGTACATAGCCAGTGGACCTTTGATCATCAAGCCTACATCCGGCATAAACCTGCCCTCTTGGAAGGCTTGGAAAATATACCCTTCGACTAGGGCTTCTACAGAAGCACCAACCATAAGAAGCTTCATCATTTCGTCACGAGTCTGGCTGATTTCAAGGGAATCTATAGCCGCCTTCAGAGCAACTTCAGGATTAACCTCACGCGGAGGCTGGCCCCACGGCCAGCGTTCATTCTCAACAGTCAAGCCGTATCCCGCAGGGGCCATAGCAAGGGGGTCTTTTGCCTCTATGCTACCCGGTGCGGGCATCATCTCTTCTTCCATAAACTACACCTGTATGTTTGTTTGTTGAATGGTCTGGGCACGTCCGCCTTTAGCAGTGTAGCGTACGCCGCCATGCTTAGAAAACAGATCAATGATGTTTTGATTGGTGGCGTTGTTTACCAAATTTACCATCGCGCTTTCGATGCGCGGGTCAGATTGCATAACCTGCTGTATAGGGTTCATTTGAACTTGTGCTGTTGCAGTCCGTGACCCTGCCGCTAGTTCAGCGGCGGTTCGAGACCTGACAGTGGGGGCAGCACCAAACGGGGCACTACCTTTTGTCCTGCCCTGTGACGTAAGAAACGATGTAGCCAGTCGTTCTCCCGTTGCTGCTCCTGCGCCACCGCCAAAGTATGATCCTGCAGCTACAGCCGCTATTGGTAGTAATGATTGTAAAAGGTTCATTGTGTGCTATCTCCACCGCCACTGTTTGATCCGCTTCCTGCCATCCACGCAGCTACCCAGTTACCAATACCCAAAGCTAAGTTGTCTTTCTGCTGATCGTTGTACAGTTCTTTTGTATTCGCAAATTCCATTGCCATGATGCCTACTTCGTGCTGCCTTTGCATGTAGGATTCGGTCTTCTGAAAGTTCCACGCTGCATTGTCACGATACTTCTGCCACAAATTGTTTAGGGCATTTTGGCTAGAGTTGTAGGCATTTGCTACATTGATGCGATTCGTTTCGTTTTGCACGGCTGTGGCAGCAGTGTTGACCTGTCTGCGCCACTGAACATTTGACTGATCTACCGCAAACTGCATATTAGCGTTGAACTTCTCACGATTGTCACGCATAGCAGTATTGAATTGTGACTGTGCATTTATCTCGCCAGCATTGAACTGTGAAGTAGCGGCTGTCCGATTCATATTTGCCGTCTCCACTTGTGATGACAATTCAGAAAAGAACTCTTCAACTTGCAACTCGTTCTTTGCATTGAATTGCTGTCGGGCGTTGTCCTCTGCAGCATCCTTGAACATTGCCTGTGTCGTTGCATTGTATGACAGGGTGGCACCCTGTTGCCGTGCGTCGAGGTTCTTTGTCTCTGTAGAGAGAAGAATCTGTGCGTTTGTTACGGCACCCTGTAGACGTGCTGACAAATTCGCCTTGTCCATAGCGGCAAAAGTAGCAGCATTTGTCAGGGCTGTCTGTTGTTGATTGTTGAGATTCTGCAATTGTATTGTGGCGTACTTGTTGGCATCTTGTGACGCAATAACAACACCTGATTCCATGACAGCCTGTGTCATTGCGGCTGCAGCCATTGACGACGCACCCAATCCTCGTGCTTGCATCACACCGGCTACCTTGCGTACTGCAGGTGCAGCCCACGCTGGCATGGGTTTACCCTCTTCGATACTGCCAAGCAACTCGCCCAGTTGGTATTGAACTGTGGCTCGTTTGTCTAGTTCTTGTGTAGCGGCAACAGCCTGTGAGCCAGCAGACACAGTGCCTTCTACCTGTGTCATATCAATCTGAGGACGACGTGCGTCCGCAATCTGTGCTGCCGTCATGTCAGTGACGTTCGGCGCAATCTGTGTGGTCGATGCAACTTGCCCTAGATTGGAGGTTTGTTGAGTAGGGATTGCAGCAGATAGACCTGTGATATCCGCTGTCCCAGTGACTGCCTGTGGATCACTTCCCAGAGTAGATTGTGTGGCAGTCTGCATCTCTCCTGTTTGAACGGTGGGAAGGACGGCTGTAAGCTGGGGAACACCCGTAGTTTCCCCTGCTGCCATCTGTCCTACCTGATCAGTCAGGTCTTTATCAGTAGATATTTTATTTGCTTCTGCCATACTAATTCATTCCCATAAACACTGTAACTACCATAGCCACTACCATAACCGTACTGCCCATTATCATTGCTTCTAAACGCCACATACGCTTATCCAACCCATCCAACTTACCATGCACCAACTCACGAAACATAGCGCACTCTTTTTCGTGGGCGTCAAGTTCCATCTGTACCTTCAATGCAGGTTCCACTGTTTGTTGCTGCTCAATTTTCATTACGTCTCCAACGTTGCAATACGAGTTACTACCAGCTTGATGGTACTTTGCCTACAATAGTCAGCAGTCAGCCTATTTTTACGGCAACGGTGTGTTGACTACTGCCTAATTTCCACACTTTGCCAATTGCTACAGAGTATTG
>Ga0209535_1002638_pt1 | contig 11676 bp, 24 predicted proteins | sample LinPmetageLP28_FD_184041 | JGI IMG/M metagenome (GOLD analysis project Ga0209535, IMG submission 184041) | Marine viral communities from the Pacific Ocean - LP-28 (SPAdes) (version 2) | ecosystem: Environmental > Aquatic > Marine > Oceanic | place: Pacific Ocean | collected 2009-08-22
CAAAAATTAAATCAAGTAGAAACTATAAAAAATCCTACAAAGGACAAGGTAAATAACCCAACATTATGAGTAAGAATTCAGCTAAAGCATTAATAGAACAGGCTAAAATATTTAATAGTTCTCTTCAACATAATTCTAAAAGGAAAAAAAAGAATCACCCAAAACCCCACAACTATTAATCCATCAATAATTTCCATATTTTATTCTTTAGATGATGACGTTTTAGTTAAAATGGCATTAACTGAGGGAGGAGAAAATTTAAAGCAGTTATGTGTACTATTAACTTTAGACATCCAATATGAAAAAGATATGAAGAAGTATGGAATTAGTTGGGATGCTTAAGATTAAATAAAATTATGGAAAAAGGAGATATAGTTAAATCAACTAAATACCCTGGGAGAAGATTTACACTAGTGTGGTATAAAAAAGGAGATGCAACCTGTGCAATAGCAGATAAAAGAATTAGAATGATAGCAAAAACTAAAGATATAAGTTTGGCTACCTGAAATATTGTTCGTATATTTACGTATTAAATAATAAAAGTTATGAGTGAAAAATTAGGTCCAATTGCCCAAGAATGGGCGAGTATTAAATCCATGTATGATGTTAACACTAACCGAAACCACACCTATGGTGAAAATTTTGAAATTGGTGGTGAGTTAGATCTAATGATTGGAGAATTTATTGAAAAATTAGGAAAACTTACTGAGCATTATGGTTATCGTTGTATAATTGATGGCATTAAAATGGATTTGTGGAAAGATCGTATTTGGAATCTATGTGAAAACGCTGGGTTATTACCTCCACTTCCAAAATCAATGCAAGAAGAAGGTGATGAAAGAGAGGATTGGGAGAATTCATCACCCGAAGAAAGTTTTGATGAAGAGGCATTTGATGAACAAATTTATAATGCCTAAAAAAAAGCTTAAGGTATTTAGTGAATATTATGAAGCTATACTATATTGTAGTGTAAATAATATATCATATAATAGAATAGCAAAGCATCAAACCCGCTTAAATACTAGTAGGGATTGGTGTGTAATTAAAAGAAATAAAAAGGTTTTAAAGGATGAGTGAGAAAACAGGATATACCGGTAAGTTAAAATATGAATTTGATACTTCTAAATGTTGCGAGATAGAATGGAAGGAAGGAAGATGGGGAAGAGTAACATCAGGTGAGTTTAGGTGTTTTGGTGGTGGTAGAAGAATTTTAAATGTAGCGGACCCTAAAAATTCATTTTATGAATTATATAATGGTCCTATATACTTTTATGGGACGAATAGTAAGGTTCCTGAGGGTAATTTATGTGGGGGGTATAATTACCAAGGTGGAATTGATCCTAGAGAACAATATAGAGTAACAGGGAGGCAAGGAAGAATATGAAAAGTCTATTTTTAGGTATTTTATTGTTTACAATTGGTCAAACTGCAGTATGGTTCCAAACAAACGGTCAATTCATATCCCCCTGGATGAAGAATAATCCTATGGTAATGGCATTTTTAGGGGTGCCTATCAGTTTTGCTTATATTTTTGCTACGGCTTATGTTGTAGAATATTATGAAGGTGATTTATGGCCATCAAGACTTATTGGATTCGCTGCAGGCATAGTAAGCTTTAGTTTTTTAACATATATGTATATGGGAGAAGGGTTATCCCTTAAAACATTAATAACTTTAATTCTAGCAATTATTATTGTGCTAATACAAGTGTTTTATAAATAAATTATGGGTTATCAAGAATTATTCAAACATAATGATATATTATACATCATTAAAGGCAAATCACAAATTTCTTCTTTTCAAGATAAACAAGGAGAATTACATTTAGAATTTGTAAAAGGAATGCAAAACCATCTTAGGGCAGATCATACTTTAAAAACAGATTCTCATTTTTTATTTGTTGAAACTATTGAGGAAGCTGAAGAAATTAATATTGAGGAAGAATGCCACGAGTAGACTATGAAGAAGTACTAATGGATGAAGCTTTTCACCCATGCATCCATTGTGGAATAACTGAGTTTTATTGGGATTTTGATATTTATAAATGTTGTGGGTGTGATATAGTTTTAGAAGCACCCAAAACACCTAAACATAAAGAAAAAAAGAAATTAAGAAAATTTAAAGAAGAATGAAAAATCAATTAAAAAAATTATGGAATTGGGTTTTAAACCGAACCACTTTAGATGAAAAAATTATTGAATTAGCTGAAGAGGTAGAAGCAAGGATTGATAGAGTCAAAGAAGAAGTTGATGATGTAGTTCAATCAGCTAAAGAAGTAGGAAACCAAATTTCTGATGTAAAAGACGCAGTTAAAGGAAAAAAACGAAGAGGCAGACCTAAAAAATAAAAATGTGGAGGGATTTGGATACCCGAAATATGTTTCGTATATTTACGATATAAAGAAATTAAGGTTATGGCATTATTTGTATTTGCAAATTTAAACAAGCATGGGAATTTAAGGAAACGAATTATATATCGTCCTACTTCTCAATTTTCATATTCACCTAAGGGTTTAGGACCCTTTGTAGCTACTCGTAGGTTTAAATACACTTATGAGCATGATTATTTACCCCCAACATTATACACTAGTTCTAAAGGAGAAAAATATATTACTCCAACTTGGCAGAAGGTTCATCCCGAAACTACTCTTAATGATATTGAATGGGAAAAATCAGAACCTAAAAAAATTAAGGTTGAAAAGCAGGAATTCAAATTTGAATCAAAGAGTGATCCTGGACACTTTTATAACGTTACTGTAAAAGGTAATGAAGTAGATTGTACTTGTGCTGGAAAGTGGAGAGCAAAAGATCGACAATGTCGTCATATGAAAGATATTAAAAAACAATTAGGTATATGAGTTGTTGCAACGTAAGTTGGTGTGATGAAGAAACCGAGTTTTATAATAGAACCCAACGTCGTTCGTTTTGCAAAAGGCATTACCATTATAAGAAATATGCTTCTAATGCTGCTGGTAGGCCTTGGTTAATGTATAAAGTAGAAAAAATCTTGGATAATCAATTACAATGTGAAGGGTGTGGGTACGATGCACAAACATTTTTTCCTAATAGACCTATAAATGAATTAGCGGGATTATTCGATGTTGATCATATTATTTCGGATATTAAATATACACCTGAAGGTGAGCAGCCCTCAAATTATCAGTTGTTATGTAAGCAATGTCATATATTAAAGTCATATGATGAGGGTGATTTTATTTCAAAAAACAATCGCCGATAGATTTGGAGAAGCAAGATATTGTTCGTATATTTACAGGGTAAATGAGGCGCGAAGCCGAGTTGCAGTATTTAAAAATAAAGGTTATGTCAAAAGAAAATCAAGTTTTAGAATTAATTAGTGGGTATGCAAATGGTTTTATTACAGATCAAGAGTGTAGTGAGATGTGTGATTTAATATTAAACGAAATCACAACTATTAAAAAATAAAGGTTATGCAAAGAATTAGTTTTAAACAATTAGAAAAAATCAAAGAATTTTACGGATCCGGTGATTTCGAAATAGGTCATGGTGGTGAAGTTAAAGATGGAAGAGGTGATTATAAATTTGCTGAAACATACCTAAATCTCAGATTTGGTTATTGGAATTCAATTGATACTAAAATGCTAGAAAAAGCATTAGATGGTAGATGTAAAGTTGAATTAGATATGAAAGTCTATGATGATGATTGTGGTTGGAAATATTCATATAAATTAAGTTAAATGGCTAGAGAAAAAGCATATTCAAACTCTCCTGTAGTAATGGTGTTTAGAACATCAAATCGTTCAAATGCTAAAGTTAAAATGAAGATTTGGAAGAATAAAAATATAGACCAAGTCCAAGAGGAAAAATTAGCAGGTGTTCCTCAAAATGCTGAGATTTTAGAATTAGCAGTAGGTGAAAGTTTTATTCAAAAATATAAACTTAAATATAAATTATGAAAAACTTGGAGGAGCCAAGAATCGTTCGTATATTTATGGTATAAAGGAATTAAGGTTATGACAAAAAGAGAAATTCAAAGACTCCATAGAGAGCAATTTTTTACAACCGTATGCGAAACATACCCAGGAACCCAAATTGATGGTGAAATGGGTGGTAGGTGGACCATAACAATGGAAAATGGTTTTACTTTTGATCTAAGTGGTATTAGTTATGGTGGTCAAATTGATTGTTATGAGATTCGAGGGTCTGAAGATCATGATTTTGCTGTGGTGCTTGAACAAAGATTACAGTTACTTTGGGACAGTTTAAAATAATATGTATATTAAAATAAAATTATGGCAAGTCAATCTTTAAAAGCAGAATTAGTTAACGAGTTATCATTTTTAATAGGCTTACAAGAAAAACTTTGGAGATACCACCCAAATAACCCAGATTCCAAAAATATTAAGGATGAATATATTAAACTCCAAATTGAGATTGAAGAAATTTCATGTCAGTTGGATGAGTTGAGTTAATTTCAACAACAGACTAATATATATTTGTTTTCCTTACCTTTATTAATTATATTTATAGGTATGGATTTAGACAAATTTTTTCAACAGTTTACAGGAGATTCTTTACCGGAATCATCATCTTCTCAAGATAATATCGTTGCGTCTTATACTGATTTTTACAAGAATCCTATTTTTAAGTTAGGAATGTTTAAGAAATTAGTGTTTAATCACGGAGATTTTAACAATAAAATGTTGCTCACATTATTAAATACCGCTTCTGGTGGTGATAATAAGGAATCAAAGAAAATCAAAGAATTTAGTGAGGTGATGGTATACAATAGAGCATACTCTCAATTAGAAGATATTAATTTAGAAGAAGAACAAAATCATGTTAAACAAGCTTCAGATGAGGAACTTTTAACTGCGTGTAAGTTAGCTATTAAGTTTTTTGAAAACCGAGAAGAATATGAAAAATGTGCTAAAATCAAAAATCTAGAAGATTTAGTAACTTCTTTTATAAAATAGCTTGGCTTCCCAGATAACTTACCGTATCTTAATGTTACAGGGAAATAAGAAATGGAAAATGGGGAATAAATAGGGATATAAGGGTATATAGGTGCCTCACCCCACCCAATAATTTAATTAATTAGTTATTATGAGACAGAGAGATATTATTGTTAATAAGTTAGAAACATTAGAAGCTAGATTAAAATCCTTAGAATTTATGGTTAGGAGAGGTTCTCCAATCCCCGAATTTTTAAAAACTATAGAGAACTCTACGGAAATTCTAAGTGATGTTAAAGCTATGATTGAAAGAGAAGAACATTCATCTTCGGAAATTAATCGGAAATAAAAATAAAAAAAGTTATGAAGTTAACAGCAGACCAAATTCAAATGAATTGGGTTGAATTTATGGGTAATATTGATACTTATATTTCTTCCCCACGTAAAGAACAATTAAAAGCATTTTATGAGAAATTTGAAGATCGTATTTCACTCATGCCTGCTTCACATAAAAAAGAATATCACTCTGCCTTTCCTGGAGGGTATGTTGATCATGTTAATAGAGTAGTTAAGGCTGCTGTATCCATGTCTGAAGTTTGGAATGATTTTGGTGCTGATATGACTACATTTACTACCGAAGAATTAGTATTTTCAGCCATTAATCACGATTTAGGTAAAATGGGTGATTCGGAACATGAGTCATATGTACCCCAGACTGATAAATGGAGAAGAGATAAATTAGGTGAAGAATATATGCATAATAAAGCTATTGCATTTTCATCCATCCCAGATAGAGGATTATTTTTACTTCAGGAACATGATATTAAATATACCTTCAATGAGATGTTAGCAATCCAGACTCATGATGGTTTATATGATTTAGCAAATGAGAAATATCTAAAATCATTCATGCCAGAAACAAAACCTAGAACTTCATTACCATTTATATTACATCAGGCAGATATGATGGCAGCAAGAATTGAGTTTGAAATTGAATGGTTACCTAAATTTAAGAATAACTTGGATACTAGCAAGAGTAATTTTACATTGGGGGACAATAATAAAAAGCAACATACTACCTCTACAAGAAATAAAGCCTTGGGTGAAATTAAAAGTGAGGGGTTAAAAAATATATTTGATAAGTTATGATATTAGAAATAACCATTACAATTTTATCGATTTTGGTCGTAGTCTTAGGATATACGACCTTTAATCTACTCCGTAAAAACGAAAAACAAGAAGATATTTTAGTTTCTTATATGGGGTATCTTTCTAAAATAGATGTTGCCATTAATGAATCAGATAAAAAACTTAAAGAGATAGATAAAAAAGAATCATTTAAATCTGATGATGAAATTGGATGGTTTTTTACTGAAATTAAGAAAATCCAAATGATTTTAAATGAATTTACTATAAAAGAACTTTGATAGACACCGTGGACAAAAAAAGAAAAGCAAAATCGAAAAACTATTTCACCTCAGAAACAGATGAGGCTATTATCCTGTATAATAATACAGAGGATACTAAGGTTAAAAGCAAAATATACGAGCAATTTATCCATTATCCTTTTTTTAAACTTACAGAGAATATAATTCATACTTTTAAGTTTTATTATACTGAAGTAGATGAAATAGAACATTTACAACATGAGGTAATTACATTTTTATTATCAAAAATCCATTTATTTGACCCTTCTAAGGGAGCTAAAGCATATTCTTATTTTGGTACCATTGCAAAACGTTATTTGATAATTTCAAACCAAAAGAATTATAAGAAAAGAGTAGATAAATCTCCATTAGAATCTTTATATGATGATGAGAATCATTCTTATAATATAGATGATAAAGAAGATAAAAATTTATTATCTAATTTTATAGACCAATACGTAGAGTATGTTACTGCTAATATTTATGATTTATTCCCAAAAGAAAATGATGCTAAAGTGGCTGATGCCATATTAGAATTATTTCGCAAAAGAAAAGACATAGATATTTTTAATAAAAAAGCACTATATATCTACATCAGAGAAATGGTAGATGTAAAAACCCCAAAGATAACAAAAATAGCTAACCAATTATATGATATATTTAAAACTAGTTATGTTTTCTATATAGAATATGGTTACATTAAGTTTTCTTAATTTATATATTTATAAATAAAATATATGAGTAAGCTAGATTCAGTAGTCTTTGGTAAAAAGAAATTTTCTGATTTATTAGAAGAAATCTATAAAAACCAACTAAAAAGAGAAGAACAGGTTTCAGCTCTAATTTCAGAACTAAAACCTTTAATTCAAGAGATAGGTGATGCCACTCTTATTGTTCCTTTAATTAAGGAATATATGGAAATAGGAGTTAAAAATGATGAACAATTAATTAAAATGGCTACCATTGTTCAAAGAGCAATCCAAACTCAAAAAGATGATGGTAGTTTTGGTATTTCTGAAGAAGAAAAATCTCAATTATTAGCTGAAATGGATAAGCTTAATAATAATAAAAAATAATGTCCTCTAAATTTGGATTTTCAGGTTTAAATTCTAATTTAAATCGTAACAGAGATAATAATTTTAATACTTTACAAGCTTTATTTAATCAAATTAAAGCGGTTAGAGTAAAGAATATTGTCTTAGATGAAACTAACTCTAAATGGAAATCCTATGGTGAGTGGAATGGTTTAGGTACTATAGAATTTATAGATATTAAAGTTCCTAAATCTATTGATAGTAATACGTTTGATGGTGTAGCGCAACCATTATTCCCTTATTTAAAAAATTATCCTTTAATTAATGAGATAGTTTATGTGGTTTTATTACCATCCTCAGACTTGGGAGAAAAGGTAACAGCTACTCAATTATATTACATGACCCCCATTAGTTTGTGGAATTCACCTCACCACAATGCTTCTCCTTTTATAGTTGATGCTCTACCACCAAACCAACAAAGGGATTATGAGCAAACCGAAGGAGGATCAGTTAGAAGATCTACAGATCAATCTACAGAAATTACTTTAGGGGAATATTTTCAAGAAAAATTAAACATCCATCCGTTATTACCATTTGAGGGAGATATTATATATGAAGGTAGATGGGGCAACTCAATTCGTTTTGGTAGTACCGTAAAAGAAAAAGAAAATACATGGTCTTCTAGTGGTGAAAATGGAGATCCTATTACTATAATTAGAAATGGCCAAGATCCTAACAGCTCAGATGAAGGTTGGGTTCCTGTAAAAGAAGATATAAATAAAGATTTATCTTCTATCTATTTAACTTCTACTCAAACCCTCCCTTTAACTCCCTCTATATCAAATTATGATAGTTATAATTCTCCCCCTGAAAAAATAGATCAATTTTCAGGTAAACAGATTATGCTCAATTCAGGTAGATTAGTATTAAATGCTAACTCTAACCATTTATTACTAAGTGCCGAAAAATCAATAAACTTAAATACCCCCGGTTCAGTTAATATTGATTCTAAAAATGACACAATAATCAAAGTAGGAACCAATAGTAAAATATTATTGGGTGATAAAGGGGCAGATGAATCTGTTATTTTGGGAGACAAATTTTTAACTGATTTACAGGTATTTTTACAAGAGATGGTTAAATTAAGCTCAGCATTAGTGGCATCAGGTATTCCTGTACCTTTTACCCCAAATGCAGCTGCAGCATCAACGGCTCCTACAATGGCTACAGCTGCTCAGAACATAGTTAATAAAATTGAAAATTATAAATCTAAAGTAAGTAAAACTATATAATGCCTACAATCGATACTAAATTAAAAACAGCTTTAATGGGTGTAGCTACTAAACTATTAACAGCTCAAGCCACTAAATTTCAATCTATGTTATTGAAAATGAAGGATGAGTATTTAGTTAAGTTGCAAGAAGAAGGTATAAACCAAATTACCGAAAAAGGCCCAACAACAGTTTGCCCAATTATTATCCCTGAAATAGAAAAAATATTACCTAAACTTAATACTCTTAGAGGTATAGTTTCTAATATGGATAAATTATCAGGAACTATTAATGATATAACTACTAAGATTGACAAACCCATACAGACAGTTAATACTGTTGTTCCACTTTTAGAATTATCTGTTACAACAATCCCAGTTCCTGCACCTCCTGGAGTACTTCTTGGAGTAAGTAAAGCTTTAGATATTTTAGGAAAACTTTTAGATGGGTTAGAAACCGGAGTAAATTCCCTTTCCTCAACTTCAGGTATTATAGTTAAATATGTTCAAGTTTTAGATAATTTACTACAAACTATAGAAACTACTCTTTTACAAATAGTAAATTTGTGTGCTAGTAACTTTAATGCGGAACAAGAAGCAGCACTTATAAATAATATAAGGAATGCACTTTCATTTGATCCCGAAAATGCTAATTCAACTTTAGAAGAAGATATAGAAGCAGAAAATGAATTAGAAGAACAATTAACTAATGGGGATTTAGTTTATCAAGGTTTTAGATTAACTATAGAATATGATCCAACACCCACTACTCTTCTACCAAGTAAAAGAATTAAAGCTATAGGTTTAGCTAATACTGAGGTAGAAATTTTAGTAGAAGGAGGGGTAGCTGACATTCCTATAGAAGGAATAGAAAAATATTACCCTGAACCTTTACCTTTAACTGAAGAAGAAATCCAAGAATTACAATCTCAAGGTGATTTTTATGATTCTTCATACACATATAGCTCTAATAATAAAACTTTATTAACTTTAATTAAAAACAAAATTGATAACTATTTAAATGGTAAAACTGAAGAATATGTTAAATATGAAGTAACTTTTAATTGTGAGCAACCTAATTTTAGAGATCAAATCCAATCCCAAATTGATTGGTTACAAAATTGGCAAAACCAACACCTCACATCTTTAGACCTTTCAGATTTAATAGAAGATGGTCAAGATCTTTTAGAAGAAATACCTGATGTTTATTATTCTTTATCTTATGATGGAACTCCCTTAGAAAATGGATCAGTTTTAAACTTACCCCTAGGAAACGTTAAGTTAGAAGTTGAAGAAAATAAAGCGTTTAAAGAAAAATATGAAGATTTTTTAAATGAAAAGAAAATAAGCTTTTCCAACCCCTCAGTAACATCAGGTAATAGTATTTTATCAAATTTAAACCCAGCATTTGCAGGTGAGGGGGGTAATGGTGGTGGTGGTAGTTTTGGTACTGCAGGTCAAAGTAGTAGTGGACCATATCACACATTAAATGTTGTAAATGCATCAACAATTGAGGTTATAGTTGAAACCGCAGGTACTAAACGAGGAGAAGATTATTATAATTTTGATGAATTTGGAATTGAAGGAGCTATACCCTTTGAAGAAGTTCCTGAAAATGTAGATACTAATAACCCACCCCAAATTAGAGAATATGATGGGGATGAGTATATTAAAGGCTTTTATGCTTGGGATGTTTTTGAAAAAAAATGGGAACTTTTAGATTTAAAACCATTTGGTTATATAGAAGGTCTTGAAAGTGGGGATTGGAAAGTTAAAAGAGAAAATGGTGTAAATACTTATTATGAGTGGTTTGGAGGAGTATATGAATCTGATGGTTCAATAGGTGTGGAGTTGAATGAAGATGGAAATATAACATCTAATAGTTACCCCCGTTGGATTAAAAAAACTCTAAACGATTGGAAAGCTCGTACAGGAAATCTATGGAAACTATGTAGTAATTTTATGACATTGTATAATGTTCCTGCACCCTCTACAGGAGCGGATGAAACATGCGTTATATATTATATTTCTAATGAAAATGGTTCTAATGTAGATACTTATTCTCCAACCGATACTCTAAGAGGTGCTATATGGAGATGGAATGAAGAACTTGTACGATGGCTTCCCGAAAATTTGGGTGATGATTTAAATTATACAGAACCAACAGGCAAAGAGTATTGGAACCCAACGAATTGGAATAATAATGCTAGAAAGTTAGATATTCCAATTAACCCAGATGATATTCCTGGTGATGGGAAATGGTCCCCTATTTTAGAATCGGATGTAGATAATTCTTTAGATAATTACTGTTTAAATGGTAGTATTACTAAAAGTATTGTGGACCCATTGGATTATAAATTAGCATTCTTATTACTTTTACTAGGTCCCATTGGTGCTTTAGGTGGGCCAGCAATACTAGCACTAATAGAAAAAAAAATAAGAGATTCTGTAAAAGATAAATATGGTAAAAATTCTACTAAATACGAAAACTCAAAAAATTACAAATACCTTAAAAACCCTGCTCAACCATATAAAGATATTCCCTCCCCTAAAAGGAAATATACTAATGTATATCCACCAACTAAAAGATATGATAATTTAAGTAATGATAATTTTGCAGAAAAACAAGCACAATTAGCTAAAAAACTTTTTGAGGGAAGAAGATAAATAACAACCATAAGATAAAAAAAATTAATTTTTAATATTTATAAATAAAATAGTAATGAAACTTAACGAATTAAAAAAAATAGTTAAAGAATCAGTAAAAGAAGCAATTCAAGAAGAATTAAAAGATGTTCTACTTGAGGCAGTTCGTTCTCCTAAACAAGTTGTACAAGAAAATGTTTCAATGCCAACTCCTCAATTGAATTCAAATCCTAATTCTAATCCTATAGATGCTAAAAAATCATATATGGATGTAATTAATGAAACAGCTTTGAGTTTTAATTCTTCTGACGTTCGCAACGTCCAAAACTTTAACCCAAACCAACCTGGAACTGATTCTGTAAATGG
>Ga0209535_1002639_pt1 | contig 11672 bp, 3 predicted proteins | sample LinPmetageLP28_FD_184041 | JGI IMG/M metagenome (GOLD analysis project Ga0209535, IMG submission 184041) | Marine viral communities from the Pacific Ocean - LP-28 (SPAdes) (version 2) | ecosystem: Environmental > Aquatic > Marine > Oceanic | place: Pacific Ocean | collected 2009-08-22
TTGCTGCTTCATTGTAAACAACCGACTCATCATATACTCGCCCATCCATAAAGGAAAGCACGTTTGGCGAAACAAGGGTAAAGTTTAATCCGTAAGGACTTTTTTCTGGGTTAACGCTTTCGCCAATAACTTTAAGTTCTTCTATCTCAAAATTGCTGCCGTCTCTTTTCTGTAGACCAACCCCTACTTGGCTGGGGCTATAGTCATCTTTAGGGAAGGCAGGTTGAGCCATAATCGCCGCATCCTGCAAAAGAGCATCACCCAATATGTTGGCAGCGAAAGAAGCTTGCCTTGGAGTTCCGTCAAGCAGACTTACTGTAATGCTAGGCTCTATTCCTTCATAGCTACCAAAGGTCTCTGTAACTTCATGAGAGATACCCAAGTCTCTAAGGAAAGGTATTTGCCCTGACTCGTCAGTAATAACGTCTATAGCTTCTCTGTTAAAATCAATGATCTCTGAAAGCTCTACTTCTTTAGGGAACCCATACCCTCTAGCATTGCCGGGATTTGCAGAGAACACAGCTTTTGGCGATCTAGCTCTGGCAACAGAGAGAAGATCTTCGTTTTGAAGAATGTTAGAAAACGAAACGCTCTTTGTTGTTATTTTGTTTGAAGCTTTAACTGGATTAGCTAATGCTGGAGTTACCGCATTATTTTTATCAAAAACGCCAGAATTAACCATATCTTGTATTTGTTTTATTTCTCGCTGAGAATCCTTTTTTGCTGATTCCCAAGTTCCGGGTTTTCCTTCTCTGCCTTTTTCTTTCAAGGGGGTAAGATTGCTCTTTGCATAAAACCACAGAGCGGCCTGCATTTGATTGGGTGTCACCCCAAACTCTTCAGCAAGTTTAGAAGTTAAAAACTGTGCATACCTGTAGCTATTGTCTGTAGGAATTTTTGCGTCATCAACAATCTTATTACTCTTTGGGTCTATCTTTTTTCTGTTAAAACCAAAGACCCTTGCCATATGAACATCTTGAACGCTAAATGGATTAAATTTATTAGCCGCCCTGTCCTGTATCATCTGCATGTAAGTTGATGTTTTCAACCCAGCCTCTGCAAAACCTTCGTTATAAAGTCTGGTTATTCTGTTTATTTGATCTCCGGTTATTTTTAACCCTTGCCCTCCGGGGCGTTTTCCGTTTCTTAATTCTTTTATAAATTTATCTTTGTCCTTAACAGGGTCTATTTTTCTAGCAACAGCCATGATGTGCAAAGTGTCAGCAAGGTTTTGCTCCGCAGAGTTTTGCTGAGATGTTATGCCAAAAACAACAGAAGCTTCTGGCAGATTTTTTTCTCCAACTATTTCTCTAATACCAACACCAAATTGGTCGTACCATCTATTGCTATTTCCCTCCAATCCAACTCTAGCCATCATTCTGAGCGTAGTAAAAGGAGTTGGCTTTACGTTAGAATCAAGTTTGTTTTTTACTTTTCTCCCGTTTTTTGTTTTATTAGTTCTTGGGTTAGGAGAGCCTGCAACCTTAGCAAGCTGACTAGAGGTTGGGGATTCAGAAATTTTAAAAAGATCTAAAAGCTCTTGCTCTACTTCTCCTATCGGGAGGATTGGCGATAACTCTTCAGGAGCAGGAACTCTTGTTTTTATTGGCAAGTTTTCTTTTGAAAACCTATCTCCTAATACAGGAGCAACAGCATCCCCAGTCTCCTCAGAAACTTCTGGTATGAAGTCAGGCGTTCTCTGCCCTTCTGAGGTAAGCATTGCCGAAGCCTCTTGAGAGAATCTAGCCCCTCTTTCTCTAGCACCAATCGCCCCGCCTTCTATGTCAGCGACAAGACTTTGAAAATCTGTGTAACCAGAACCTGTAATAAAACCTTTAAGTCTTGCGAATAACTCAACTATTCTGCCAATAAGATTCTTTGGCTTTCCAGATATTATCTTGGGGTTTCTTCTTGCGGCGCGAACTAGTTCTGCAACTGCTTCTTCAATCAGTCCTTCCTGACTTAAATCTTCGTAGCCTTTATTGTCATTAGCAACTTGTAGAAATGTTTTGTCAGGAACTTGATCTGACTTTGTGTTGTTTGCGGCGTTGGAAAGAATCTCCCACTCTTTATCTGTGAAGAGGTTCGCCTCCCTCATAGCATGTACTTGTTCGTGGTCAAGCAACTCTAGAGCCGCATCAACTTGTTGCTCTATAGGTAGAGTCGAATCAATCCTGTCTAGACCTAAGAATATCTCCCCGGTTGGAGTCGAGTAGAATGCTTGAACATCGGAAGGTGGAGCATTATCTACAACTAGCGAGGCAGACCCTCCGAAAGATTCACCGCCTACTTCTCCTCGCCCTCTTGGCCTAACACCAAAGACAAGCTCACCTTCAGCGTTTCGTAGGACACGCTGCAAGGTTCTGGATATAGTGGCCCTGATATCGCCAAGACCTGTTTTATCCATTCTTTCATCTAACGCTTTCTGTATAACCTCAAGCCTCTCCTGACCCAAAGTTTTCTGCGGCAACAGTAGTTGAGGCTGATCATTTGAAACAACCTCTTCCTGAACAACCTCTTCCTGAACAGCTTCTACAGCAGGCTTTTTTGTTGGCAGAAAGTTAACAAGAGGGGTGGGGTCAGCGAACTGTGGCAAAGATCTGATCTTCTGATAAAGGATTTTCATCTCTGCGTTGGAGAGGTCGTCTATTCTTTTGTTTTTAGATACCCCGGTAAAAGCCTCTATCATTACCCGGAACTCAGGAGACCCTACCTTTGCAACAAGATTCTTGCTGTCAAGCAGCCTGTTTAGTTCAGATATTCTGATGGTCTTGTTTGCAAACACTGCCTCGTTAACATTAGTAATATTCCTATCTGCTTTTCTTTTCTCAGCAAAACGATTTGCATCAAACATATTTACAAAAGGTTTTACCTCAAACTCTCCTTTCGTTCCTTTCTTCAGGCCAGTAACGTGTCCCGTTATAACCTCTCCTGAAGAGCTTTGAACAACAGGAATTGTTTTTCCGTTTTTGTCTCTTACAGATTTACCGTCTTTATCTTTTTGAGTTGTAGCTGTGTAAGTTTCTGTTTCTATCTCTCCGGTTCTTATGTTTCCAAGCTTATCTTTAAGAACACTCTTCACCTCTTCTATAGTGAAAGAGTTTGTTGGAGTCTTACCTTTAGCCATTCTCTTCTTGTTGATTCTCTGACTCATTGTCAGCTTCGACGGAACTGTATTGTTTATGTCTTCGTTTGACATTTGCTCGTCAAACCCTTCAATTACAGTTGTCTCTCCTGCTTGGTTTACTTCAGCGGAAGTGTAGGTGTTCTGGTCTATATTTAGAGTCTTCCATCCGTAAGCAAACATGGTGCTTCTTTCGTCTGGAGAAAGGCCTAAGTTATAGTCTTCTAGCGTTGCCTCTCTGCTATCTACTTTTGTGGGATACTCTTTTCCTTCAAACGTAAAATTCTCATTCCCAGTTGTTTTGGCGTTAGTTAATGCCGTGTTAAACCTAGCTGTTTTTTCGTTTTCAGAGTTATCAATAGCAGTGTTTATTTTTTGTGCAATCTCTGCATCAGACATCTGCTCATTAAGGTTTCCTGCCAGACTTATCGCTTCTTCTCTCTGATTAGCAGCAAAAGGTTTTCCGTAGCGATTGCCATCAGAATCTTCTACTTGGAATTGAGTACCGTCAGAAACTGTTCGCTCTTTAACGTCAAAAGAAGTGTCGGGGATGTAATCTTTTTCTTTTGTGGAATACTCTTTTCCTTCAAACCTGAAGACTTTATCCTTATTTTTTTTAGCATTAGCAAATGCAACTTCAAACCTTGCGGCTTTTTCTTTTGCTTTTTTACCAGCTAATAAGAATTTTCCTCCAGCAAGCTCCCTTATGCGCCTAGCGTAGGCCAGCATTGGATCTTCGCTTCTTTTTGATGGGATATTTTGAGGAGCGGGAGCAACAACCTGTGAAGAAACGCCCTCAACAGGAACTCCATTTCTGGAAACAATTACATTGGTGAACTTTCCGTCATCGTTAAATCTTCTAACATAACGGTGTTTCTCTTTTCCATCTCTAGTGAAGGCTGTTTTTTCTTCTCCTTGAAATTCCCTGCCTTCTTTGTCTATTACATTCAGGTACGCCCCAGAGCTTCCTGCTGCCCCGACAAACTCCCCGCGCCTTGGCGGTGCTATCTCTCCAAGATCCACCTCAGATGTAGTAGGAGGTGCTAGACCCTGTCTTGCTGCTAACTCCGCCTCGTATACCGCTTGAGCAGAAGAAACTTCTTGAGCTAAATTTTGTCTTTCTCTTTCTAATATCTCTTTGGCGTTTTTTTGGTTTTCATTCTGAGCTTCAGCACCTATTTGCCTTCTTCGTCCAGCAGCACCATTTAAGGCTAGATCCGCAAACGTACCAACCGCGCCACCTATGGTGAAATCGTCAAACATAGAGTCTGATCGGGCAAGGTTTTCGTTATAGATGCCGCGCTCTGTAGCGTCTTGAAGTATGCCTGCAACTGCTTCTTGGACACCCTCAACAGCACCTGTACCTAGTGCGCCTTTAAGTCTCTCTCCAATACCAATTTTTGTTTTAAGATCGACATTTTTAGATAAGCGAGACAAAAGACGAGTTGGGGCGGCAAGCTCAGAAGCACCTATAAATCCACCAACACCAATGGCAAGGTCTTCGTCGCCCTCAGAGATCTCTATCCCTTGGTCTCTTGCTGCCTGTATTCTTTGGGCTTGGTCTCCTGCACCAGAACCTACGGCTAATGCTCCAGCACCAACAGTAGGCAAAAGACTTCCAGCAACTCCTAACCCTTTAGCAGCAAGTGCTGGGGTGAAAAAGCTGGCAAAAGAACCTAGCCCTTCACCAAACTTAGTCATCCAAGTATCTCTATAAGCTTCATCAGCACCTAAAGATTCTTGTAAAGCAGCCCTGCCATCTCTTGCAAAGCTAACCATAGCGTTATCTTCACCACTATCTATAAGATCTTCCAACCCTATAGTGTTAGTAGCGGCATCAGCTAGTTCAGCAAGACCCTCGCCTGCCGTCAGGAAAGATCCTGCAAATCCACGGGGGATGGCCTTGGCTGTCTCAAAGAGTTGACCTCCAAAGGTTCTTTCTTCTGCAAGAGGATCAGCAATCCCTAATTCTTCATAAGTAGCTATTCCTCCAGAAACAAGCCTTTTCGCTAATTCTTTTTTGGTTATATTCTCTGGAACATCATTAATGACCATTCCGCTTGGGAGCGTTACTTGCATATTCATTAACCGCCGAGTGGAAGTTGATTGAAAGATACTGCTTCACCACTTGCATTGGACATGTTTGGGGTCGCTCCTCCTCCTATGGCGAGTATTCTTCTTCTTGCCCATTCTTCTGCCTCTTTGGTACTCAAACCCATTATTTCTTGACTTAAAACTGGGTCGCTCTGTGCTTTAGCAATTTCTGCATTCAGTGCTGCTTGAGGGACTGAGGAGGCATAGGCTTTACTCTCAGCAAAGGCTTTATAATACCCAGTCTGAGATCGTTTATACTCAAGGGCGGCTTCTCTCTCTTCTCCTGTCGGAGCCTCTCGCATAGCTTGCTGTAATGTTTGCATTTTAAGGTAAGCATCACGGGTTTTATCATCAGAATTAATTGCTTCTTGCTGCACTTTTAAACCAAACTGAATAAGCTCATTTTTTCGCTCTCTTCCTTTTTCAGCGGTTTTAATGTTTAAAGCGGATTTTTGAGTTCTGTCTGCCAATTCTATTTGACGTTTAAGTGCGCTAAGACTTCTATCTTCTGCTCTTGCATCTTTCTTGCCAAGCATTGCTACTTCACCAGCCTTAGAAAGACCCTTAGAAAGATCTCCTGCCGCTATACCTGCGCCAAGCTGAATCAAAGCATTAGAGCCAGCATCTCTTCTAGCTTCTTCTGAGGCTAGTTTAGACCTAGCTTCTTCTTTGTCTAAAAGACCCGCATAAGGAACGCCCATCTTTATGTAGTCTATAGGATCTTCATTTAAGAAAGATTTGTACTCACTAAAGTCAATCTCCCTTCTTGCCGGTAGCTCAAGGCTCGCTATATCGTTATTTGCGGTATTTGTATTATTAGAGGTACTTGCTGGGCCATTTTCGACTGGTGCTTCCACCCTATTTTCTACAGGAGGAGCGTTGTTTGCAGCGGCTGTATTGCTCATGAATTCTGGTAGAACAAAATCCTCTGATACAGATCTAGTTATTTGTTTTGCTATTTCTGGAAACTCTATTTTGTAATTAGCTAACGCATTTCTCGCCCCAGAAGAGATAGGATTTCCAGCAATAATATCGTTTATTATTTTTTGAAATGCTAATTTTCTGTTTTCTTTGAAAGACAGCGCACCAACCGCAGCGGTTCCTGCTGCTGCCAGAGGGTCAGTAATAGTGCTTAGTGCATAGCCTAGACCAGATGGTTGTCCAAACTGGTTTAAGCCCTTTCTATACGGAGGATTTCCGCTGTAACTTGAAGGAACTTTTGACCCAAGCCCACCATACATCCTATGAGGAGTGATACCCCCGCCAGAAAAATTAAGCGTATCTCCAGCGTAGATTCTGTCGGCATCAGTTATTTGAGGGTTAAGCGACATAATACCGCTTAGACTCCTTCCCTGAGATTCTGCAATATCAGAAAGGGTATCTCCTTGTTGGATCTCATATCTAGCATTTTTCATTTGATCAGCAACAGCCAAGGCTGATTCTTGACGTTCTTGAACTTTTCTATTGACCTTACTGCCGCCTGACTCTTCGGCTAAGATGTATTGAGCTAGAGGAAGATCAACCTTGTTATTTCTCGCAATATCCTCCCGAATTGCATTAGAGTCTATCGAAGCAGAAGGGATACCCGCCGCAGTGCTTTCTTCCCTGCGTCTTGAAACCTCGTCTATCAATGATTTAACGGGAGAAAATTTATCGTCAACTGCTAACTCTTCTTCGGGCATGACAGCTTCATTAACTCTATTCACCGCACTAACAATATCATCCTGCGAGTAATCGGATTGACTTTCAAATTTAGCCATAGGAGAAAGCAGCGCGGCTCTAACAACCGGATTTGACAGATCCACCTCTTCATCCCGGCCTACACCAACGCTATTAGCAACAAAATCAATATAAGAGCTAGTCGGATTGTTGTCAGACGGAGGCGCAAATCTATTAATAATACTAGAGATTGTATTTATCCCTTGCTCTCCGTATGAGGACAGGACTTTATCTGCCGCTCTTATCCCGTAATCTGCGCTTTTAAACCCTTCGTATCCAGCCTCTCCTCTTTCTCGATCTATCCCCAGCCAGTTATTTGAATCGCTTGGCCTTATATTAAATGGGTTGTTTATCCTTTGACCTAAAGTTAAATCGTCAAAATTAATCCCGTACTCACCTAATAATAGAGATTCCTCTGCTGAAACACCGTTTTCTAAAATAGAGTTAAGCTCTAGCTGAGTAATTCCTTTATTTTCTTTTTGTCTTTCTACTTCGTTTATTAAGGATTCAACCTTATTGTCAGAAGAGTAGTTGTATAAGATGTCTGCAAGGTCTTCTGGCATACCTTCTGATGTAGCGGCTTTATATTCTATAAAAGAACGTAATTCTTCCAACTCTTCGCTAGACCCAGCTTTTCTTAATTGCCTTATAGACTCAGATATAGCATCCCTATTGCTTATCTGTCCCATCTCTAATAACTGAAAAGAAGAAGCTATATGATCTCTTGGGGTGATATTAGGAGCTTTTCTTCCTTGATCCATTTGATAAGGCATCATCCCACCGCCAGCAGCCATCATTTGTTGCTGCATCATAGGATCTTGCATAGGCATTTGCTGTTGCATAGGATCTTGCATCATCTGCTGCTGCATCATCTGTTGCTGCATAGGATCTTGCATTTGTTGTTGCATCATAGGATCTTGTGCGCCCATAGCTGATGCCATTAACGGGTCAGGAGTAGGGTTCATGGCTGCTATGCCACCGCTAAGAACTTGATCTTTTATTGAGTTCTCAGGAACAGCTTCAGCAAAGCTCTTCCTCATCTTCTCTCGTCTTTGTATCTCAGACACAACCAAGAATTGAGGCAACTCGCCTGTTGGCATTTGAGCCTGCTGAATGAGAGCTTGATCTGGCAGACCTTTAACTAAGTCTTCTTGCTGAAGGATGTTCATATTAACCTCTCAATGATCTGTATAGACCAAGACCACCAATACCTGCACCCAATGCTTGTTGAGCCGCAGAAGGCCCACCGTAGATGCTTCTTGTTTGTTCTGGAGTGACTGGCAATCCTTGCAGCATCTGACTAAACAGATTAAGTTGCTGGTAAGGATATGATCTCTGTCGCAGGTAGTCTTCATACCCTGTATCCATAGATCTTTGAGCCATACCTCTTCTTATTTCACCAACACCGCCCAATGCTCCAAGCCTTTCAAGACCCATTGACTGATCAGCTTTACCTAAGTCGCCAAGCATTCCTGCTGCCTTCAATGACTGATCTCTCATAGCCATATCTTGACCAAGACCCGCAAGACCTAGCTGAGATCTCTGCTGCATCAACCCAGCATTTTGCTCTCTTGATTGCATTCTACGGGTATCTTCCTCCATCCTAGCTCTTCTGTCAGCTTCAACACCCTGCACTGCCTGTTGATAACCCGCTAAACTGCCTTGAGCTTGCATATCATTAAGAGATTGATTCAAGTTTCTTTGCCGTTCAGATTGCATAATTGCTTCTCTGTAACCGCCTAGACCTCCCGCTTGAGATGCTTGCCCTGCTATTTCATTACCTTGAATTTCAGACTGCCTTACAGCGGCTCTCTTCTGAATGTCGGTAACGCCTTGTTGATACGGATTCATGTAGGGGTTTATAGTGGAAGGATCAGAGAGTCTCCCGCCGTAGTAATCCGTTCTTTGGCGTTCAGGCTGATACTGTCTAGCAATATCCATTCCCTGACCTGTGGGCTGATAACCTACCTGAGTCGCTATGTCTGTTGCAGAATTAATCTGCGTAGGTGCGCCTTGTACGGCTAATTGAGCCGTTCCCTCCTGCGCCATCGACTCATAAGGATCAAAATAGGCCATCCTTTGGCCCGGATAAGGCGTATAAGGTCTTGTTGACTCGTATGTTGTTCTTCCAAGAAGGTCTTCGTAATACGGTCTGGCGTATTCTGGAAGGCTTGATGAGACTACCTCACTTCTTTGTGTGCTTGGCGAACTGCTTCCCTTGCCCATTTATAGCTCCTTCTCGTATACAACATAGGACTTGTCGAAACCGTCTTGTCCCAACCATTTCCAAAACCCCGGTCTACCCGTTGCCTCAATTCCTTGGCAACCATGATCTCTGCCAAACTGTTTAAACTTTTCTAGCATGTCCCAGACCCAGCTATTGAAGTTGTTGCCACCTAAAAACTGAATAACCATCATAGTCTTTGCTGGATAGTACGCCACCTCTGTGGTTCCCACCCCTTCAATATTCTTGTCTTCATCAAAGGCAATCCATAACTGCTGTTCACCGTTCAATATAGAAGCATATAAAGCCTCTATGCTCCATCTTCCGTTAGCTCTTAAAACAGCCCTCTCAATCTCTTCCCTTACGTCAGGCCATGTGTGGTTTAAATACTCCACTGGAACTAAAGCAATAACATGGGTGCTGCTTCTTGGCTCATCTATTTTAGAGACTCTTGGCTGCTTTACCTCTGGAACAAAATCAAGAATTGTTGTTTTTTCTGGCTTCATCTAGGAAGAACTCCTCCTTTACGCAAAGGGGCTGGCTGTTGTGTAGTGTTTGTTCTTTCGATTCTAACTCTATCTAGCATTCCATCTAATTCTTGGACACCCGCATCTGTTGACCCGTCACCAAGACCGGAAACAACATCTGCCGGGACAATATATTCGCCGGGAGATACCGCTACAGGCTGTTGATTACCAATCATACCCATGATTTCATCATCCATGCCGCCTCCAGAACCAACAATCTCACCTTCTTTTTGAGATCCGGGGACTACAGTCTCAAGGACTTGATCTCTAAGCATCTGAAATGCCTCGTCACCAAACTCGTCAATAAATGCTTGGATGACAACCTCTGACTCTTCTTCTGACAGGCTCCCAAGGATAGCCATTGATGTTAGCTCGATCAGCCTATCAGCTTCTTGGTTTGCCTGACCTTCGTTGCCTAAGTCTTGGATTCCACCACCTTCGGCAAAATTGAAGTTGTAACCATTTTTGCCATAGTTCATGTATGCACCATACAAGCCTGCATAATCATCTGCGGTTAGATTCCCTGTCGAAGCGGTCTTAGCTGTGCCTGCTTCTGCCGCTGCTGTAGCTGGCATTGTAACAGTCTCGGTTTCGGCAGATCCCAACCCTTTATTGTACTGATTTATAAGATTTGTCCTCTCGTTGCCTGACGTTCCTTCAAGCGATTTTAGGAAGTTATAAAATGATTTTTCTGATTCTGTTTCTGGTGCGCGACCCGGATGAGGAGATATGCCTGCATACCAATTTTTCATTTTAGCTTTAGTTATATCTGCTTGTGAGCCTGTCCCCTCTACCGCCACCGGGTCTGGAGTCCAACCCTCATAGGGGTTTACGTCCTTTCCTTTTTCTTCTGTAAAATACATAATTTCTGGCCCAAAACCGGGCAATCCTTGCTTTTGATAAGCACTTTCTAGCTGGCCCGGACTTATGCTAAAAGCACCTCTAAGACCGCCTTGATCTGCGGAAGGCTGTTTGGCTAACCTGTTAAAATCAATATTAGGAACAAATCCCCCAACATCCATTTTCTTTACAGGTCTTCCAAGCTGCTGTAGCTCAGTCATTCTTCTTTCAAAGTCGCTTGGATCTAGGGAAACAATGCCACCGCTGGATGCGTACTGAGTGTAGGAGTCTCCATATGGCTTCTGATAGCCGGGGAAATAACTAGCATCTCTTCTTGCTACTGAGCTTTTATAGTCTTGCTCTTTCTCTCTTAGCTGATCTTTAGCCAAACCCTGCATCATCTCGTCTACACGAATCTGCTCGTTAGTGCCTTCAGCAATACCTACAGCAGCTAGAGTAGGCACGGATGTTAAGCTCTTCAATCCTTCTCCGCTAAAAGTTCCCGCCAATCTTTCCCCAAAACTTGCTCCTCCGGGGTTTTGTATATTTACCCCGCCTGCGCTTTCAGGTATTGGTATATTTCTAAAAAGACCCCCGGTAGTTGCTTCTTTTGCAGCAGTGTCTCCTATTTTAGCTAACAAGTCGGGGTCGTTAAGAGAAACATTTGTTGCTCCGCCAGTTATGCCCGGAATATTGACAGTTTGACTGCCTGCATCAGCTATTGCTTTAGCACTAGCGTCTGCACCTTGCCTTGCAAGTGCTTCCGTTCCTCCACTAAGAGCTTGCATTCCAGCCTCTAGACCCTTGCCTATACCGAACCCAGTAAGACCAGAAACAATTCCCTTTTTAAGATCTCCTTCTATTATTGCGGTAGTAGCTCCAGAAGCTATAGCTCCCAAAGCCGCGCCGCTAAGACTTCCTAAGCCTAGAGCGGTAGCGGCAGCAGTTCCTGCAAGAGCAGATCCCCCCATACCCGCCAAGATAGGAGCTAAGAAGGGTAAGAAAGCCTCTGGCTGGCCTGTGTCTGGGTTTATTGTTAAAGATCCTGTTGGAGACATGGATGCAAGCCCTTGAACCTCTACAGGGTTCATGTGAACCATCATAGAGTCCCCGTATCTGCCTCTCGTTGCTAAGAGATCTGCTA
>Ga0209535_1002640_pt1 | contig 11665 bp, 10 predicted proteins | sample LinPmetageLP28_FD_184041 | JGI IMG/M metagenome (GOLD analysis project Ga0209535, IMG submission 184041) | Marine viral communities from the Pacific Ocean - LP-28 (SPAdes) (version 2) | ecosystem: Environmental > Aquatic > Marine > Oceanic | place: Pacific Ocean | collected 2009-08-22
AACTACAAAATTTTTAACCTAAAAAAGTAAAGTTTTTTTAAATTAATTTTATTTATGCCTTATTTTTGTTGTAATATTTGCAATTTTAATTAGTTAAATTTACCAAGATATGAATCTATTAAGCCTAAGAGATAGAATACGCACCAAAGCAATAGCAAACAGCCTTACCTACACAGAGATTGAAACATTATTTGATGTTAACGAACTACTAAATCAGACAATGCCTTGTTTGGCTTGGCGATATAGTGGAGAAACTAACAATTTTGATGAGGTAGGTACGGAAATGAGCCTTAATATTTACCTGCTTACAGAGTTTCCAGATAGCGTTAAAACGGAAACGGCAGATTACCAGCGTGACTATATAGTGACGCAACAAGATGCGTTAAGAACTTTCTTTTATACCTGGCTACAAGCAATGCCATTTGAAAGTGGATCTGACTTTTTAGAGGTTTTAAGCACAGAAGAAATTCCGATCGCAGAAAGGTTGAGCATTAACGCTTTCCTTACAATGGAGTTTAGGGTAAACATCTCAATAAAGCGTGATTTTTGTGTTGAGCCAGAAGAGATAGCACCAACAGCAGATGAAGTTAAGGTTTATTTTAATAGCGTTTTAAAATACACACAAGCGTGTAATGTAGATTTACAACTAACGCTAAAGAATCAAAATGGTGATGATATAACTGCGGCATTTACTGGATACGATATTGTGGTAAATCAGCCAGTAGCAGCAGATGCATCGGTTAACAATTCGGATAGCAGCTATACGGCATCCGTTGCAAGTGGTGGAACATTAGCTTTACCAGACATAACATTAAGCAATAGCAATAACAGTTTTACAACAACAAGCCCAAGTGTTAAGAATGTAGATTTAGCAGACATTACTGTAAGCAATTCAGATAATAGCTATAGTGCAACAAGCCCAAGTATGCTGAACGTTGACATACCAGACGAAGCTATTACAGTTAATAGCGCAGCATTTATAACAAAGCCAAGTAAGAAAGACCAAGATATACTTTTAAAGGATGTAAGCGGAACAACGATTACTCCAGTATCATTAAGTGGTAATACAATTACTATTTTAGATGCTGTTGTAGGAGGTAATAAAGGTTTAATGCCTTTAAAAACTGGGCAAACCACAAGCTATGCAACTAATGATGATGGAGATTTGCAAAGAGGTAGATTAACTAATTTTAATACTATACCTTATAATAATCCTTTTGGTGGAACTGATAGGTTTACAGATGAATTAGGTGGGCAAACATACACTAACAACATTATTATTGATTGGTCATCTTGGGATGGTGGGAGTGATGTCTTGGGTTATTGTTTTAGCAACCATAGTAGCTATGCTTTTCCGAGAAATTGGGCAGATTGGATGAGTAATAGTCCTTACACTTGCTCTTCTTTTACTGGGTGGTACTTGGCAAATTATCAAGAAGCGTCTGCTGTGTTTAGTTGTGAGGATGCATATAATTATTCTCCTTTTAATCGTACTGATGAATTTTGGACAAGTACAAGCAATGTTATAAATTCGTCTACACAGGCAATTACATACCGAACAAGTACTGTTGAGGGTCTTATTAGGCAATCCAAAACAACTAATCTTAGAGCATTATTAACAAGAACATTTACAGTTACTGGAACAACATTAAGTTAAAAATAAAGAGAAATGGCAACATATAAATTTGAACAATTTAAGGTAGAAATAACAAACCCAATAGTATCGGCAAATGAAAATACTATACAATTACAAGTGTCTAAAAGCACGATTGCAGTAGATGTATTATTAGAAACTAAAGATGCTAAATTTGGTCTGTTACTTGATTGTATAAAAGTAGAAAATCTTAACTACGAAAGCTATGACAATCTAATGGTAAGAGTAAATGAAAGATTAAAAGACTTTGAGGTGTGAGCAGTTTAGGTGACTTTTTAAAAAAGCAGATTAAGGACAAGATGGAATTTCACAAGCGTTCTGCAAGTGGTGAATCTGTGGAAACGCTTAGAGAGGAATTAAAGGATGGGCATTTGCTTATTTATGGTGTAGATTATTGGGAAGAAATAAACGAAGGAGTTAAGCCTGGTACATTAGTTGACCTTGAAGATATACGAGAATGGATAAATAACAAGAGTGCAAGATATGGTGGCTCGTTTCCTCCTGCATCAGCCATACAAAGAAAACTTTATAATAGTGGCTCAAGCACAAAGGAAGAAGATTTACATATCATTGAAAAAGTGATTGATGATAATAAGACAGAAATAACAAGACAAGCAGAGAAGCTGGTCGGAGAACTTTTAAAATTAAGATAATGGATATAGATGTAGTAATAACAAAAGCAACTGCCTTGCTGCAACAAGCGCAAAATTACAAAGCATTACTTTCACAGAAAAGTGATATAAATACGCAAACTGAAGGTGTGATTACAATTAATGGAAAATCTAAGCGGTTAACTGGTAGAAATTTAACATCTTTAAGAACTACTTGGGTATCAGAATTAGATACTACTGCATCAACATCAAATGCAGCAATGGACACATTGTGTGATGAAATAATTGTAGAATTAGCAAGTTAAGATATGGCAATAGTAATAACAGACCAACCGACAGCAGATGGATTATATTCTGCATACTTGCCAGTTAAATTTGTAGCGACAGAAACTGCGAACAATCCTGCACACCTTACCTTTAGTTTAAGGACAAGCGCAGGTGCAGCAATACCGAATGTGCCTAACTACGTTGCAGCCAACATAAACAACACATATACATTTGATGCATCAAGCTATTTAAAGAGCATTTTTAACGTATTAACTACTCAAGGGTATAGTACAACAGCCATAGAAGAATTAACTGACTTATATGGTAAATTTGAGGTAGTAGTTAAGGATACAATAAACTCTCAGCCAGATGTAACAAGCAATGAGTTTTATGCGTTTGCTAATATTGATGGATTAAGATATTTAAATGATCAAACTGCTAACGATGGTATAAACAGAAAGGGTATGCTTTTTGGCTCTGAGTTAAGTGGTGGTGATTTTGCGCCTAAATTTCAAGGTGCATATGATAGGTGTGTAGTGTTTGCTCAAAGTCCACAGATTAGCATAACAACATACAACGTAAATAAGCCAAATCAATCATCTACACCTTTACAAATTGCTGAAATAAACATATCAAGCTACACAAATAAGCTAATTAGTGTGCCTTTGAACAGAACTTTTATTCTTGCAAATGGGTTTATTCCTCCAGCTGGCGGAATATTTTTAAAACTTAGTGGATTTAGAGCAAGTCACGCAGGACTTGGAGATATGTATTTTTATTTTGAGGACAGATGCAACGTTGAAGAGTTTGTATTCATCAATAAATATGGAGTAAAAGAAAATATTAAATTTCAAACCTACAATTACGAAAGCATCAATACAAAAAGTGATTCTTACAGAGTAGGTGGATATACGCATACTGGCAATACAAACTACTTTAACACATCTGCTAATAACGTAAAGATAAACCAGGACATCTTGGAGGATTACGAGGTAAGAGGTCAATTTTTTCCAACTAAACATATGGGAGAGTTACAAGACTTTGTATCAAGCCCATTACAATGGGTAGTAGATAACGGAGAACTTGTACCTATAAACGTTTTAGATGGTGGGTTTAAAATGGCAATAAAATCAAGAGGAGTAGAATTTAATTTTAAGTACAGAAAAGCGCAAACTAAGCCGAGTTTTATATGATCACTTACAACGGAATAGAACTTGATTACCGAGCAGATACGTTACAGTCTTTGATCATAAAAGGTGGGTTAACTAAGATAGATAACTTAACTGATAGGACTGGAACATCAAGCACACAATTTAACTTGCCGAGAACAGCTAAGAATGAGTTAGCTTTTGGCAACATCACAACGGAAGGCTCAGAACTTACAACAAGTGGCTCTGCGTTTATAACGCTTGAGGGAAACGTTTTTAGTCAAGGAGTGCTATATGTACAAGGTTATGACCAGGACAATTTTAAGTGTTTGTTTATGGGCGCAAACAATGATGTGATAGGTAGGTTAAAAGCCAAGCCATTAAAAAACTTGATAGACACTAATAATAGGTTTGCCTTGACCGATGCAACAATAAGAACTAAGCTATCTAATTTTGTAAGTGGTACAACACTTGGAGAAGATGTGCAATTTCATTTCGGTAGTGGTTTTTTAAAATCTTTGAGTGATGCAGGAACATTAAACAAAGATACGGTAGCGCCATATTTTACAGTACGTTCTATGCTACACAAAATGTTTAAGGATGAAGGCTATGATTTAGTAAGCAATTTTTTTGATAGTGATTTTGGACAAGCGATTGATTATTCCAATTTTGGTAGTGCCGATGATATATTAAGCAATAACTCATTTAGTGGAGGTACAAATATATTGCCATCTGGAAGTGGCTCAAATTACTTTCACGGATTTGGTTTAGGAACTCCAGCAAGTGGTAACAACTCTATAAACGTAATTACTCCTACTCCTAATATAGCTTTTGTTAATAACGGCGATGCATATCAAATTGTTAATGACTGCGACAAAATAAAATTAAGTGGAGTTTTTGAATATCAAGGAAATGCAAACATAGAAACTGCTCAAATAGTTGTAATAGTTTTTAATCCAATCTTTCCTACTGGTATAGTTTGGGACAATCAAGAAATTGAAAATACAAGTGGATTACTACAAGAAGGCACAAACTATTTTGAAACAGAAATAAGTGCTACATTCTTAGCAACTCACGAGATTAATATAATGGTCAAAGTAAATGGCAATTCTCCTCTTGGCACTATTGATTATACTGGTTCAAGTTTAACTTGTACAGAGTTTAATATAAGCAACGATAACAGAGTGCTAACCGATACTGTTTGGATAGGTGATTATATTGGAAAGCAAAATCAGTTAGAGTTTTTAAAAGGTGTGTTAAATGATTTAAACTTAGTTTTAGATATAGATGGTACAACTGCCTACATAGAACTACAAGATGAAGGCACAGAGCCAGTAGGAAGCAGCCCAGCAACATTGCCAAGCATAGCGACAAGCCAATACGATTTGACTAATATTGCGCAAGAAAGCACAAGTACCAATATAGAGTATTTACAAGCAGATTTGATTCATTTAAACCAACAAATAAATGAAACGGATTATGTAACATCTACTGCTATTTTTGAATATCAAAAATTTGGTAGTTTTTACTATAAATTAAATTCATTCAATAATAGTAGAGTAGAAAAAATAGATAGCTTTTTTACAGCTTATTTTGATGGCTCAAGCTACATAAATAAATTATCTGTGCAAACCAGTTCGCCTGGCGCATATTCTGAAACTTGGGAGAATAATTTATCTTGTAGGTATAAGTATCAAGATGCAGGATTTAATGGAGTTGATACTTTTACATATACAAATGCTGATGCATCAACAACATCTGTACCTGCCTATCTAAATTGGAGTTTACCAGTCACGTTTGCTAAAACGTGGGACAAGTTATTTTTAAACACCTTAAACCAAAAGAAAAATAACAAGATAATAGAGGTTATATTTAGAGATGAATTAGGCACGATAGTAAATAATAGAACTGAGTACATTTTTAATAACCAGGTGTACAAGATCGTAGAATGGAATTACGATATAATAAAGAAATTAGTTAAAGCTAAATTAATAATGAAGTAATGGCAGAAGAAGTAATAATAGATATAAAGTTAAAAGGATTTGACAAAGCGCAAAAAGGTTTGGATGATTTAACTAAGGCTCAGATTGAACAGCAAGATGCAATAAAAGATACTAAGGATGAAATTAAATCCTTTGAAAAAGAGTTAGCTTTATTTGCAAAGGCGAGAGAATTGGGTGCTGATTTAACTGATGAGCAAATAAAAAAAGAAAAAGAACTTAATAATTCAATTAAGAATAGTAAAGTACAATTAGCTGGTCAAAAAGATGAATTAAGCAAAACAAATACAGAACGTCGAGCAGCAGTTAAAGAAGTTCAAAACTTTAAAACTGCCACAGATGGAAGTTTAGGCAGCAATGAACGTTTAAAGGCGCAATTAGCAGTCTTAACTAAACAATACAACACGCTTAGTCAAGAAGAAAGAGAAAATACTGAAGCAGGAGAAGAAATGGGTAAAAACATTTTAGACCTTACAGAGAAGTTAAAAGAAAATGAAAGTGCAGTCGGAGATAACCGAAGAAACGTAGGTAACTATACTGAATCAATTAGAGAGGCATTTGGAAATACTGAAATATTTGGAGTAAGCCTAAATGGCTTAAAAGATTCTTACCAAGCAACAAAAGACACTACTACTGGCTTAATTCAAAATTTAGTTATTACAGATAGTGTAATAAAATCACAAGAGGCATCTACCAAAGGAATGACTGCTGCACAAAAAGCATTAAACGTTGCTACGATCGCAGGTAAGGTAGCAATGAATGTTTTTAAATTAGCTTTGATTGCGACTGGTATAGGTGCATTTGTTGTAGCAATAGGTAGCTTAGTTGCTTTTTTTACCCAAACACAAAAAGGCGCAGAAGTATTAAGAAAGGTAATGTCTGGACTTGGTGCTACGATGGATGTTTTAACAGATAGATTAAGTAGTTTTGGTGGTGGTATAGCTAAAATATTTAGCGGTGATTTTTCTGGTGGCTTTGAAGATATGCAAGAATCATTTAAAGGCATAGGTGATGAAATACAAAGAGAAGTTGAGTTAGTTACTGAGTTAGAGAACAAACTAATAGCATTAGAAAAAAGAGAAATTGCAGCATCTGTTGCCAGGTCAGAAGTTAACAAACAAATAAAAGAGCAGAATAGATTAGCAGAAGATACAAACCAATCTCTTGAAGTTAGATTAGCTGCTGCAAATAAAGTTTTAGATTTAGAAAAAGAACAGATTAAAATAGAAAACGATTTAGCTAACCAACAGCTTTTAAATGCTTTGCAATTAGAAGGAACTTTTGAGGATAATATAGATAATATTAATGCAGTTAAACAAGCATTTATAGACAGTCAAGATGATGTAGAAATATTTAACGAACTTTTAAATATTGGAATTAGCGAAACAACTGTAGAAGATGTACAAGAAATTGCAGATGCATTAATATCTAACAACAATGCAATAGCAGCATCTGAAGAAGTTTTAACAACTGCACAAAATAAACGTAACATTATTCAACAAGCTATAGCAACTGGACAAGAAAAAGCAATCACAGATAGTCAAACTGCAAGTGATGAGAAAGCAGTGCAAGATGAAGAAAGATTAGCAAAGTTAGATGAGATATTAAGAACTGAAAAAGAAACTTTAGATTTTGAGAAAAAGAAATTATTAGAAGAACTTGAACTTAGTAAAAAGGGAAAGGAATTAACTCAAACAGAAGCAGATGCAAAAAAAGCCATTATAGATAAATATAACCAGGATGTAGCAAAGTTAGAGCAAGATGCAATTAAAGAAAGTCAAGAGTTAGCCTTAAAAGCTATTGAGGACAGAATTAAAAATGAAGAAGATGCTGCTGCTTTATTATCATTAGAAAAAGAAAAAGAATTTTTAAAACAATTAAATGCTGCTCAAGGAAACGAAGAAGAGCAACAAAGACTAACAAAAGAACGTAATTTAGAAAGATTAGAAGAAGCTAAGACTTTAGCACAGCAATTAGAGCAAATATTATTGCAGAGTACATCGGATTTAGAAGCAAGTGCAGATGGTGGAATAGCAGATGCATTACTAAGCAAAGAAGATTTAGCCGATTTAAGAAAAAGATTACTTGAAGCAGGTGTTGAAATAGAAAAAATAAATAAAATAATTGGTGATGCAGGACAAGATGAAGAAGGAAATACATTAGGAGATAAATTAGACTTAGACGAAGAAAAAACTGAAAAAATTATAAGCAGTTTTTCATTTGCCATAGGTGCAATAGACCAAATTTTAGCCATAGCATCACAAAATCTACAAACTCGTACAGATGAAAGAATAGCTGCGATTGACAAACAAGTAGAAAGTGGTGTTATAAGTGAAGAAGCAGCAGAGAAGCAAAAAACTAAAGTAAGAAAACAAGCATTTAAACAGCAGAAAAAGATGGATATTGCAAGTGCAACAATGTCTTACTTTGAAGGTTTAATACAAGCATTTGCACAAGCACTAAGATTAGGACCAATTGCTGGTCCAATAGTTGGTGCAATTAACGCAGGTATATTAACTGGAACATACTCGGCAAACATTCAACAAATCAAAGCACAGAAGTTTGCAGAAGGTGGAGTAATACAAGGCAATAGTCACGCACAAGGTGGTGTACCTTTTACTGTAGCTGGAAGAGGTGGGTTTGAGGCTGAAGGTGGTGAATTTATCCACAAAACCAAAGCTGTAGAGCATTATGGTTTGCCTTTTATGAATGCTTTAAATAACTTGCAGTTACCAAAGATGTTTGCAGAGGGTGGATATGTAGCACCAGTAACATCATCAAGCATAAGCCAACAAGTAAGCGACGGAGTAAGCGAATTGGTAAGCGTTAATGAAAATAGAGGTGTGCAGGTAGTAAATGTAGAGCAGGATTTTAGTAACTTACAAAATAAAGTAAACAACGTTGAGTCAGCAAGAACATATTAAAGAGGCATTAGAAGCAGCCGACAAAGGATTGCTTAATAGAGAGTCCATTAAGCGCACGATCAAAGCAGATTTTGACAATCAAAATACTGGTCGCATTAGTGTGTTAGACATTCGCAACAAGTTAGCCAGGAAGTATGGCTATAGCTTGAGGGCAATCTATTTAATTACTAACTCGTGAACAGCGTTAACCTATTTGACAACAGCATTATTCTACTTATGACTAAGGAAGATATAATGGAATGGTTGGATGAAGAAGAAGAAGAGTACATTAGAGAGTATCTTGCTTTTTATGAACGTATGGAGTACTACGAGGTATGTTGTATTCTGAGAGATTATCTCAATCTATATTATAGCTAAATATTATTTGTAAATATTGCAAGGTTTAGGATGTATTTTTGTATGATATGAAAATTACACCTTTTTTAAACGTAAAGAAAAAAGACAAAGTTGCAGATATAGAGATATTTGGTGACATTGGTTACAACGTTTGGGCAGATAATTTTGAGGATTACCAAAAGAACACAAGCGAAGTAAAGGCAAAAGAAATAAAAGCCTTGCAAGAGTTAGATGTTGAGGTGATCAATTTGACAATGGAGAGTTTAGGCGGTGATGTATCACACGCTTTGGCTATATATTCACTACTAAAGAATAGTGGTGCGACAATAAATACATATTACAGAGGTGCAAATGCATCAGCATCTACAATTATAGGTAGTGCAGCAAGTTCAGTAGATAACATTTTTATGGATAATACTGGACTATTTTTAGTTCACAAGGTAATGTCTTATGCAGAGGGAAATGAGAACGATATGCAAGATGCAATTAACGATCTTAACAAATGGCAATCTGCACTAAACCAGGCTTACTTAAATATTGGAGTACAGCAAATAGTAATAGATGAACTAATGGAACGCAATGCAGGTCACGGAGAATGGCTTACATATACAGAAGCAAAAATGTACGGATTTGTCGGCAATGAGTGGGAAACTAAAAAAGTAACAAACTACTCAAAAGACCAATTTGTCAATAAAGGAATTTTAGTACCAAATAATTTAATTAATCAAAAAGAAGTAGAAATGGAAGAAACACCACAAGAAGTTGTAACAGAGGAAAAGTCTTTGTTGCAAAAAATTTGGAATAAGCTATCTAACGAAAGCGAAACTCCAACAAATGATGTAGCTGTAGAAAACGAAGTTACACCAGAAGAAGTAACTGATATTATCAGCGAAGTAATGCAAATTATTGAGCCGAGATTAGTTGCATTGGAAGAGGCACACGAAAAAATGATGCCAATGGAAGAAGAAGAAGCTGAAGAGGTTGAAGAAGCAGAAGAGGTAGAAGCTAAATACGGAGATGACGAGGATATGGAAGATGAAGATGAGAAATCCAAAAAAGAGAATATGGCTGACGTTATCAAAAACGAAGTAAAAGAAGCTATCAAAAATCTTGTAGAGCCTACGACAACTAAAAAAGCATCTGCAACTAATAACGCTAATACACCAGTATGGCAACGACACTTAAATAATTTTCAAAATTTCATTAAATAAATTAAAAAATGGCAACACCAACAATTTCAACAAACACTTATGCTGGAAAAGATTTAGAAGGCATAATAGCACAATCGGTTTTACGAGGTAAGACGATTGAACAAGGATTGGTAACTGTACACACAGATATTGATTCAAGAGCAGTAGTTAAGACTATGGCTAACACAATTAACGTACAAGATTCAGCGGCTGCTTTCAGTTCTGCTGGTGCTTTTACTTTGGACGAGAAATATCTTGATCCAAAAACTTTTATGGAAGCAGTAGAGTATGACTATTCTACATTGAACGCTACCTGGTACGCATCTCAGCAGCCAAGAGGTAGAGCAGGTGACTTTGTTCCTCCAGCATCTTTAGAAGAAGCTATCATTGAGCAACAAGCTGGTATCCGTTCTAAGTTTATTGATGCGTCTATATGGAGAGGTTCAGTAGCAGCAGGTCAATTATCTAAAATTACAGTTTCAGCATCTTCTAACGTTGTATCTGGTCTTATTCCATTAATGGAAGCGGGTTCTGATGTAAACAAATTAGATGCAACTGTTGGAGTAGGTAGCTTAGTAGTAACTAATATGAGTACAGACTTATCAGCAATTTTGACTGTTTCAGACACCTCTAATCTTAGCAACGGAGATGTAATTACATTAAGTGGATTAACTGGAACTGGTTTTGTTGACCAAAATGGTAAATCTTTTGCAATTACAGTTATCAATGCAACTACTTTCAGCATTGCACTTGATTCAAGTGGATTTGGTACATTCGGTGGTATTGTAGAAGCATCTTTCATTAATTCTTCAAACGCATTAGCTGTTTTGACGCAAGTTTACAACGGACTAAGCGAATCAGTAGAAGATGATGCAGACTTTTATTTCTTTGGAAACAAAGGATTAGGAAAAGCATACAGCCTGGCTCAAGCAACTGCAGCTAATGGCGCGGGTTCTTACTACATCGGTGCTAAAGAATTGGATTTCTTAGGACAGAGAATGGCTATCTTACCTTTCCTACCATCTAACACGATTGTAGCTGCTAATGTATCTAATCTTCACTTTGGAACTGCTTTAGATGCAGAGTGGAATAACGTAGCTATCTTGCCTCAATTTGAAGCAACTGGTGACAGAACTGTAAGATACAGATGTGACTACGCATTTGATGTTAATTATACTAATGGAGAAGATATTGTACTTTACCGATAGGATTTAAATAACCAATAGATAAAGGGAGATTAATTTCTCCCTAATTCTATTAAAAATATATATAAAATGTCAGCAAATTTAAGTTTAGCCGCAGTAGCGGGAACAAATTGCCCAAAGACGGCAGGTGTAAAAGAACTTTACACAATTAAGGTAGAAGATATGGTAAGCGTATCTTTAGGTACAGACCACGACATTACTAATTTAGTTTTTGCAGGAGCAGGAGATGGCTTTGGAAAATTAAATTTCAAACGTGGAGAATGTGAAGTAACAGAATCAATGGAAAGAAGCAACGAGGTTAGCGTTAATTTTGCAGTAGCTAATCCAACA
>Ga0209535_1002641_pt1 | contig 11665 bp, 9 predicted proteins | sample LinPmetageLP28_FD_184041 | JGI IMG/M metagenome (GOLD analysis project Ga0209535, IMG submission 184041) | Marine viral communities from the Pacific Ocean - LP-28 (SPAdes) (version 2) | ecosystem: Environmental > Aquatic > Marine > Oceanic | place: Pacific Ocean | collected 2009-08-22
TTGAGAAGAGTGCGAGTCTCACCAGTGCGTTATTGCTGTCACCCTTCTGGAGTGCAGCCTTTAGCTTTATGATTTCCGCATCATTGAATCCCATGAACTCCATCTCCGCTAGGAACCTACGGCCATTAGGAGTGTTGGCTGCGGCTCGCGCTATCTTTTTGAAGCGCATGAAGTTAGCCGTGATGTTAGTCTCCTTCATGAACTGATCCATGCGAGTGAACCCAGTGACCTTTAGGCCCAAGCGAACAGCCTTGTCCATGAACAACGGATCACGGAACTCCTCGGATACACGCTTTGAATCAATGCCCAGTAAATCAACGCCAAGTTTTTGAGAGAGCAGTGCCTTGAATGTATTATCAACACCCGCTCTAGCCATGATGAATGGCATATCAAAGACTTGGGATAGCGTGGAGGTGAACTCCACTAGCAAAGTAAAGTAACTCGCTGCTCTGAGTCCTGAGAATAACTTTTCTTCCTTGCCTTGAGGAGTAAGGATAACGCGGAAAACATCATAAGCCGTCTCAGTTTCCTCTGGGGTAATGGCTCCGCTGTTCTCTAACTCGCGGAGTTCTCTTGCAAGTTCGCTTGCCGTTTCAGCTTTGCTGCCCTCAGCATTAAGAATAAACCTACGGCCTATGAGCCGACTGGTCTCTATTGCCTGAGTAGCACCATAGACATAGGACTCAAATGATTCGCCAGGTGCGGCATAGGCATCCATCAATTCATCGGGGATGATGTCAATGCTTCTCCTCTTTAAGTTACTAAGACCTTTGCTGTAATTAGTATACAGACCTCGGCGCATGAATTGATCAAACAGCATGGACTCAATCTCTAGAGTCTTCTTGTCCCCAAGTTTAAGTATTACTCCTTGTTCAAGAGGTAAAAGTTTTTTGACGGTATCAAAATCCAAAGCCATCTCTGGCTTGTTGTGGGTTTCACTCAGTTCCTCCAACTTGCTGTGTACTAATATTGCTAAATCAGGACCCTTTAAATCTTTGTTTTCTGGCTGTGATACAACTAACTGACGGGCTTCCGTAACAAAGTTAAGTTCACTAATAAATTTACTAAAGGGTTTTTTGACAGTATCACCGAAGTATTCTTTTACTTTCTTGAGATCCAGAATCTTACGAGGGAAATAGTCCTCGAGGTTGCCGGGTTCGTATCCAGCATTCACAAGTTCCGTGCGGACCTTATTAAGAGTAACTCTCACCCGAAGGTGGAAGTCATTATACATTCCGTATTTCCTTAACAGAAGATCACGTTCCTTGATTCTTAGTTCGCCTTGCTTTGGATCCCTCTCAAGACTACGGCTGTATGTGATGAGCTGAGTTAAGCGTTTCTTGTCCTTCTTATTCTTTATCTTATTTATTTTTTCAAAGAAGGGCTTTGTCTTGGTCATGTAACCAAGAACCTTTGAGTCAATGTCATTGTAATACTTATCCACCAGTATGGACAACCTAGGATGAATGCTACGAAGCAATGAACTGATGGTTTTCAGATACCTATCAACTGTCGTGATTTCTTCCTTGGCCTTCTTACGCTTGCTCGGTGGCTTGCCTGATTCCGCAACTGTCTCAGAGGACACAGGTGTAGGTGCTGCGGTTGCTAAATCTGGGGCTTCACTTGCTTGAGTAAAAAAGGGTTTGTAAAATTTATCATTTTTGAGACGTGGAGGGACAGTACCTAGACCATCGCTAATACCTACATCGTTTACAAAATTTATGAGGTTATTAACGTCAGAAGAATCTATTGAAAGAACACCATCAGAGTATACTTGGTCGATCTGCAAGGATGGTACTTCTTCCAAAAGTTCTTCACGGTTAGCTTGATTTCCTAAGAAGTCCTTAAAAAATTCTATTTCTTTTTGCGTCAACTTAACGCTCCCTAATTCTTCAGTTTCTATTCGACCCGGAGCTAGCCTTTCAGTGACACGCGCAGCCTCTGCGGTTGCTTGTTCCGGAGCTGACTCAATGGCGGGGTCTACGCCAGCAGTCGCAACACCAGAAGGTTTATTAACCCGCTCCTGCCTTAAAAGAAAATTAGATAATGCTACATCTTGTTGGTTGGTCAGCCTAGCAGAAGGGTCAGCTTTGCGTACAAGGTCAGCGGTTTCTGCAATAATAGCCGCCGCCTCTAAATTTTTAGGAGCTAAGGTTTTTAGAGCCTTAGTGATGTATGCTTGGGCTGACTTGATAAGGGACTTAACCTTTTCTAAGGCACTGCCTGGCTGTGTAAAGGATTGAGTATCATTGCCATAAAGAAGTTGCTGGACTACTGACCGTGCGTATTCCGCACCGTATCCAAAGTCTGCATCTTTCTTTTTATAACTATCAAGAATTACATAATTGTCATTGATTGCTTTTCTTTGAGCTTTAGTTAATGATTGTCCTAGTTTTTTATACCAGTTGTAAGCACCCTTGGATTCACCCTTTTTTATAAGGACTTGATCCATTGCACCATGAATTATTTCCTCACGCATCACGGATTCAATGTAGTTAGATCCTCGTCCGGTAAGACGCTCACCCTGCTGGGTAATCCGGTCAAACATTCCCGTGATGTTTACTTCGACTTTATTTTTGCTTGGACTGTAATACGCACCTCGGATACTAGAATTATTGACTAAATCAAAACCAAGTTTTTTAGCAATGGGTTGGAACCTATCGCTGATAGCCTTAACTTGTTCGCGGGTCTCTATGATTTCCCCTCGAGGAGCAATGGCTTCGAGTTCTTTATCTAGATCCGTAGGAACATATTCTTCTTCTTTTCTTTTCCTTTTTAATCTACTGCGTAACTTTTGAGCAGAGTTAAATTGTTTTGCCCTTTGTCGTATAGTTGCTGACGGGTTTCTTACTACATCGCTTCTTAGTCCCGCAGTTACAGCATTGAATAATTGCTTGTCATCAAAGTTTTCATTAACCTCTTTGTCTGTTGCGGCATCACCGATTGGCGTTCCTGCACGAATACTATCTTCAAGGGTCCTGTCTGAGATAGGTTGACGGGTTACTGGATCAACTCTCAGAAAGCTTCTAGCTCCCTCCAGATTGAGTGCGTCCTTAACTTGTTGGCGAATCTCTGGTTCAAAATCTGGTTCATCCTCAACACCTTCAGAAGGCTCTGGGATAGGCTCTGGTTCAGGCTCTGGTTCAGGGATAGGGTCAGGCACGATTACGGTAATCGGATCTGGCTCAGGCTTTGGAGTAGGCTCTGGAGTAGGTTCTGGGGCAGGTGTAGGCTCTGGGGCAGGTGTAGGCTCAGGGGCAGGAGTAGGTTCTGGGGCTGGGGCTGGCTCTGGAGTAGTTTCCGGAGCAAGTGCTATTGTATTAGGATTAGCACCAGTGCCTTCCGCAACAAAGCCACGGGCTTCTTCAAAGCTAGTAGCTGCTACCTGGGTTACTAATTTTTCATTGGTATCTGGGTCAGTGTACTCAACCTTAAAAATCTTCTCCTCCCCCTGGCCAACCTCTTCATCAAGTTTACCAACTCTCTCTTGATCGTCTCTCTCTTTTTCCTCTTCGGTCTTATCCGGATCCTCTTCAACATCCGTTTCAACATTAGTACTTCTGGAGATAGCTTTGGAACCACCACCTAGAATACCACCAAGAATAGCGCCACCAGCGGCGGCAGCTTTGTATTCCTCAATGGCTTCTGGCGTGTCCATAGGAAGCCCGGACTGATAACGCTCAAGGACTTGTTGACCAAACTCAGTAGGAGTCTCAGTAAGCACACCCTCTGCAGTTCCTTTGGCAACTCGAGTAAATATACCTCCACCCTTTTTAATGGCTTCGGGGACGAATGCCCTACCAACTCTTGAAACAACGAACGCATTGAGAATACCATCCAGTGCGGATTGCGGGATAGCAGTCAATAGAGCGGCTCCTTCGTCCACCTCGGTACGATAGCCACGCTCAATAGCTTCCTTCTGACGCTCTCTGTTTCCTCCGTAGAAGAAGGGTAGCATAGAACCTGCGGCTCCTACGAAACCTCCAACAGCACCACCAATAGCTGCGCCTGGTAGACCTCCAATAGCACCAATAGCTGCACCTGCCTTCGCACCAGCAAAGCCACCAGCTAGACCAACCGCACTGATAGGAGCTGACTGAGCAGCCATTTCCGTGACGTATGGAACAAAGCCTTCTGACTTAGGAGCAAACCTACGACGGTCCTCCATCTGGCTTTCTTGCTCCTCTACAATGTTAGCACCTAGCTCCTCGAGAGTCTTAAGGTCAAAGCTTCTACCAATACCTTCTAGGGCTGATCCAAAAACATTTTGCTGAATCGTATCAACGCCGATGGCTATGTTACGGGTGACAAGATTGCCCTCCCGCTTTAGACCCTCAAATCTTTTTTCGTTAGCAAGTGCCTGTAGCTGATCCGGAGTAAGACCTTTATCGTGCTTAAAACTAAAAGCTCTCCCTGTTCCTGGATCTCTAAATGTAGAAGTAGGCATAAGTGTATTAGCTACATGAGCTAAAGTAAGATGTGTTTAAAGACTATTAATAATTAAAACCGCGCGTCAAACGTACCAAATCGCATAAATTCGGGTTCCTGTGTGACGGGCTTTGGGGAAGGCTTTGAGGGTTCAACTACAACAGGGGTTTCATCAGGTTTGTTGATTTCTAGGGGTTCAGAGTCTTGATACCCGTATAGCAATTTTCGACCCACCTCGGTCTGTAAAGCTTCCATAACAGCAGGATCATCTTTAGAAAGAGGATTATCAAAGATGGGGTCCTCGTCATAAAGAATACCATTTTTTACTATCGTATCATTTCCCTCAGATGATGTTAGGGTTGAAACGTACTCCTTGAAGTCTTGCGCCTCTTTGACACTGACCAGTGATGGTGTATCAGCTTTCATACTAGCCATATTCAGTTGCATCATCAGTGCTATGCTTGGTTTAACGCCTATAACATCTACGATAGGTTTTACATCAGCTATAGTAAAATCCTCTCCAAGCCCAAAGAAGGCAGCCTGCTCTGGCTCTTTCTTGAGCATCCCAAAGACCATCTCTTGAGCCTGTTTGCTAAGAGCCTTTTCTTTTTTCTTTTCTCCCGCAACCTGTATAGCGGAGCCAATGGTAGCACCTAGCTGGGCTAGTGAGTTAGCCTGTATAGAAGCCGCATTAGCAAAGCCGCTGTAGTCCGCGTTACCCAGTTCTGGTCGTATTCTTGATCCTGCTTGAAATGCCATAATATATTATCTTGAATTCTTATTAACGAAACATGCCGCCAGAGAAAGCACCACCTAAAATTGAACCAAATGCACCTAGTCCACCCGCACGCTTAGAGGCACTAGCCTGAGCCATTGCACCCTGGTAATTAATGTCCTGTCCACGCTGTTGCAAGGCCATATTAATACCTACGTTAGGATCAAATAGCTGAGGTCCCATTTGACCTGCTGCACCTTGCTGTGCCTGTCCTAGTACTTGACCGCCTAGACCAATAGAAGCCGAAGGACGACCAAGAATAGCACTACCCAGATCACCCGCCATTTGACGCTGCATACCAAATGCACCAGCACCAGCCTGTCTCGCCTCCTGACGAAGACCTGATCTGAACTGTTCACGATTAAGTATCTCAGAGGCAACCGAGGACTCATCCCCAATGCGACCACGGGATAGTGAACCAGCACGAGCAGCCTGTTCTGCCATTCTGCGGCGTTCTGGGGACAATTGACCCCCAGCTTCACTAAACAATCCAAGGGCTTGCTGTTGGGCGGCATCTGCTAAAGCTGCACTACGTGGGTCAGCGGCACGGAAAGCCTCTACAGCACGTGGTGCAAATTCTTCTAACGCACCTACGTCGGCTTCACGTTGCCTCTGGAGTTCTCTTCTCTGTATTTCACCTGACTCTTCCGCTTGTCTACCGAGTAGCTGGACAAGTCCTTCTTGGTCATCACGACCGAATGCCATTGTCTCAATGTCCGCAAGCTCCAGTGCCGTGTATTCGGGACGATTTCTCCGCTCAGCGGCAAGTAACTTGTCCTGCAACCGAGGGTCAGTAACGCCTTGGTAATTGCTAAAGCCTTGACCGAATAAGTATTCTCCCATTGACTGACCTGGGTCAATAGGTGCTGGTGCTGGTGGTGGTGATGATCTTCCTTTTCCTCCCATAATATTATATGCTTAGTATTCTGTTAAATAATTTAGGTGTGTACTCAACCTTAGTAGGTTTTTGATTTCTGTATCTTACGCCCAGTAGTTTCTTCTTCATAACTTCAGGGCATTTAATAATAAAATTTTGTGTAAGTCGTTTAAAAGTTTTGGTATCTTCTGCAAATAAGAAGGCCATGAAGATTGCGTTACCGTCTGGGTTATCGGCTTCCCAGTTCTGAACAAAGGGCCAGCCATCGTCCTCGTTGCAATTATACCACATAAATACACCTTGTATATTACCTTCTTCGTCCTGCTCAAAAAGAAAGGTATGCTTTGCTATATGGTAAGCAATGAGTAACTGCATACGGTCTTCTGGCCATCCCTCTAGTACTCTCCCGTTCTCGTGTTCAATACAGAACTCCACGACTCTATCTATAAAGTCAATGGCTTCTTTCTGTGTAGCATTTTGCAATGCTATTTGAACTGATTGCAGGAGAGGGTTCATTAGTGCTACAGGCCAGGTTGGATAATTGCTCCTCTGATTGTGCTTATGCTATGAGTCCCAAAAGCGGTACTTTCCACCACATAGCTAAAACTAAATGTGCTTGTGTCCGAATTTATAGGTATAAACGTAGTAGCGGCATCAACACTGGATCCAACTGTGTCTAAAGCCCTACATATAACCGTTGAGAGTCCAGTACTAGGAAGAGTCGCTGTTATTAAATTTACGGCATTTGCGCCGCCAGCTACAAACCCCTCAACTATCAATCCAGTAATTTTACTAGTAGCAAAGTCAGAATCATTAGAAGTAAAGTCAGCAATATTATATGTTACGGTTGTTCCGTTACCTTGATTTGTTTTTGTTAAATCCGTTGTCCCCCCTGTAAGAGCCACAAACTTTGGTCGCATCGCAGTTACATAAGCCTTAATACTTTGTTGTGTAGCTAAAGAAGTCGCTGAGTTCGAGGACATAGTATCCTCGTCAAGAATAGCAACCTCTTGAGGCGACGATGCACTTCCAGAAGTATTGCCAAGGGCCTTCATGTTGGCTACATTTTCTATCTTAGCTTTTGTAATACCACCGTCACGGACTGCCATAGCACCGCCGACAAGTTGCATTGTACTGCCATCAACAGCGCCGGATTCGTTAAAAGTAGCTGCTGTAATTACTTGATTAAGTTTACTAGCTGACAGCTGTTCGCCATTAGCAAAGGTTTTTCCTGATGTTATAATTGCCATAATATTGATGTATTAAATTGATTGCAGGAGGGGGTTCATTAGTGACCGATAGCTTGCCAATAAAACCCAGTTAGATGATCTTCATTTTGAATTCCAACTACCATAGATCCCACTCCAGGAGTTCCCACTATTTGAGCGTTTATAGTTTCGCTTGTGCTAACGTTGGTTATAGCCATCGCAGAAATAACAGCAGTATTGAAATTTTCCGAAAAGTTTACGGTATAATTGTTATTTGTGGTAGCAGCAACTCGACCAAACTTCATGGTAAGACCATTAGGAAATGTTACACTTTCCCCTCCACTATATCCTCCACCTGAACCATTTTGGACAGGGGTCATTCCAGCAAATGCCTTAATACTCTGTTGGGTTGCTAGCGAAGTAGCTGAGTTCGAGGACATAGTATCTTCGTCAAGGATGGATACAGCGGTAGGTACAGCCTCACTTCCAGACGTATTACCAAGGGCAGTAAGGTTAGCCTGTTCTTTAAGTGATAGCTGACCAGTGCTGGTATTAACCCTTAGACCACCAGCTTTTACGCAGGTTCCAAGGTCATCACCACTTACAGTGAATACTTCAGTGCTTCCGTCGAAGTCCTTAAATGATGCGCTATCGACAATGTTCTGCAACTTAGTTGCAGTGACTAGTTCTGTTGAACCAAAGTTCTGTCCTCTTACTATAGGTGATGCCATTATATTGCTTTCTGTGTTGATCTAAAGGAGGTTGCTCCTTGAGTTTGAAGTGACCTAATTCTTGGTCGTCCTTGTGTATTGTTTACTGTGAATTGTATTCCGTGACCTCTGCGGTTACCTATTCTACCACGGATGGACACATCCTCTGCCTTCAGCAAATCACCGCCATTTAGGCTGCTTAGAGTCCCTAAGGTAATGCTAGCGTCAGGGTTCTCAGTCTCTGCCGATAGGTCAAAGTTACTGGTATTATCTGCACTACTTTCTACGTGCATCTGGAACTCTTTCCAGTTCTTTCTGGTCATGTCACCGAAGGTGTACTGCCGAGTCGTAATGCTTCCCTTTACGTCCTTGGTTTCATTAGATCCTCCAATGCTTACGTTTATTAGGTCAACGCCCTGTAGCCTGGAGTCCAGTTTGTGAATACCGCCTAGTTGATTGATAGCGTAAACACCTCGCTTGCTTCCTTCGCCAGAAACTATTAGATTCTCGATGTCCCATTCCGTGCTATTAACACTGTCTATGCTCTCCCACTGTTTGTTTAAAAAGTTATAAATAAGGATAACATTATTGCGAAGGGCTAGTGAATCTTCAATGTTTTTTCTGGGTATTCCCGCCAGCAAAGCACTTGATTTAGTAATGAACTCACCAGGCACTGGATTTTCAACCCTGTTGTCCCTGAACTTATTAATAGGCACGGCAATAAAATAACGATTGTCAAAATAAACGGAAACCGCCCGGGTGCTTTGATCCTTGTTGATTCTATTGATTGTCTCGTTAATAGGTTCACTCAGTGGTGTCTCGGTTCCACGGAGGTTGTACTCATCAAAGAACTGAGTACTGTAAACACCATTATCGGACAGGAATATAACTTGATTGCCTACCTGTGTAATCGTCTGGCGAGCCATGCAACCAACCTCGTCGGTCAATAGTTTAGTGCTAGCTGCCTGCAACGAAGTTGTGTTAGATATTAAGTGAATGCTGTTACGATTGAACACCATTAGGTTGTCCTCAGAGAAGGAGTGCATACCTACAGTAAAGTCAGCTTCACCTGCGTTGAATCTGTACTGAGCATATATTTGGTCATAGGTGTCGGAGTCCAGAATATCGGAAGCAATGACTTCATCAAGGATCCCCCTTGATGTATATGAGTTCGTGCTTGCATTAACCGAGAACTGAAACGGCATGACCAACCTGCGCTGATGATACACGGCAAATTCTGGAGCAGGCATATGGCTGAACCCAAGACCTACAGATACTCGTTTTTGGACAGTTCCATCTTTATTGGTAGCGTCAGCTTTATCTGAGGAAAAGGTAAAGGTAGTTGTGCTAGGTATTGATTTAACGGTTATTGTATTACCTACTGAATAAGTAGAGCTACCCGCATCAGTAAAAGTCAAAGTGTCCCCAACTATCAAGGTAGCAACTGCTGCCGTACTTGCGGTAGCTGTAGCTATACCACTTGCGTAATCAATGTCAGTAAGAGACAGAGGCACTGGCTGCGTATAGGTTCCGCTTGCTACTTTAGAGAATGCAGATGTTGCTGTACCAGTCCCTGAAACTCCAACCGTATCCGCAGTAAACGTACTTCCCACAGCGTAGGTAACTCCACTAGTGTCAGCAACGGTATTCCAGTTAGCCTGATTGTTATTGCCTAGACTAGTAATTGTATATGTTTTTCCAACCTCAAAACTACCAGATGTTATCGAGCTAAAGGAACCATCCCACTCCATGGCTACTTGACCCTTGCGGAAGATGAACACCTTGTTAAACGCTTGAAGCATTGATGCCGCAGGTGGCACAGTTTCGCCTGTTGGATAAGCAATATCTACGGTAGCGTTCGTCGCTAGGTTCTTAGCAACAACCTTTAGATTAGAGGCAATGAGGATGTACTGACTTGCGTTTTCATTAGGGTCACTGAACTCAGAACTAGCGTAGACCTCAGTAACGGATCCTGCATCAAGCACCATCTTAAAACCAATAACGGCCTGTTCTGTATTTGCATTCAGAGTGAACTCCAATGCTTGGGGTAAAACAATTGGTGCTGTGTAAGTCTCATTATTACCCGATAGGGCATATTTGAGTGTCCGGGTGGCTCCGTTATCAGTCACGGAAACAAGGGTGCGTAAACCATTAGGATTAACAGTAAAAGAAGATGATCCAGTAGGGGGTCCAATGCCCTCCACGGTAACAACATCATCTGCTACAAATGTATGCCCAGCCTCAACCGCCGGGTCATTGATGACAATGCTAACTTGATTAGCAGAACCAACAAGGCTAGCTGACTCAATCGTCGTAGGAAGCAAAGCCGTGACTCCATCGCCAATTACTGGGTCACTTCCTAGTTGTGCTGTAGTAGGCAGTCGAAGTACATCTCCACCTACGGCAAACGGGGCCTCAATAACCTCGATACCCTTGCGGACTTGTGCTTCACCGTTGCGATCCAGTCGAATGTTCTGGGAATCAACCAGCATGCCGCTCTGCAACTGATCAGGTCTAAGCCTATTGTTAAAACCAACAAAAGCCACATCCCCGTCATTGAGAATGCGATCATCTAATGGAGCGTATGATCTGTAGTCTTGCATTGATTATTATTTATTTTCTCTGCGATATTTAGCTAGCCTTTGTCTATAGGCGGTCATTGACTCATTTGGTCTGCGCTTTGGCTCGCCTTGTGGTCCACGTTTTATTATTTCACTTGCTGACATACCTTCCGTGCCTATGAGGTCATTTGAAGTAAAAGTCTTTAGCTTAGGCTTAGGTGCTACAACAGGTTTAATGGCAGATGGCTTCTTAGCTGCCTTAGCTGCTTTAGCTGCCTTAGCCTCTTGAGCCTTACGATAACGGAATTTACTTTCTTGCGCCGCAGTTGTTCGACCGGATCCTGCTTTTTTAAAAGCTCCTCTTACGTCTGCATACCTAGGACCCTTTGCCGTTACATTAACCGCAGGAAGAACTATGTCCACGCGATCTGCCGAGGCATCAACTTTTCGTTCTACGCCCGGTGACTGCTTTGAGGTAGAGGTTGCTTTCATGCGATTCATACGCGCCTGACGACCGAATTTTTTTCTGAATTGATTTGGCATTGTATTGATTATTTAATTATTAACATTTCCAACGCTTCAAGGCCAGTGCCTTCCGTGTTGGTCTTCCTTTTGAATCCTTCATTGGACCCTTAACGCCAGACATTCTGGCACAAAATGATTTCTTTCTCGCTAGCTTCTTACCCTTTGGATTGGATTCCGTGACCGGAGCCTTGAGGTTAGCACCCGTCTTGCGCTTGAAGTAGGCACGACCAGCCGCTGTGAGTCCTCCCTTTTCGCTTTTGTGTTCCTTCCTCATTTGCTTTTTACTCTGGCTTTAGGTGTATTTGCTACAACTGTTCTTCCTTTGGCTCCTGCTGCTTTCTTTTTTCTAGCTGTGCTAGCTCTCTCTGCTTTCGTAAGACTAAGAGCCTTTCTTTTAGGGAGGCAACGGTCAGGGTTCTTCTTATCCTTCGACGTTCCGCAAGGTCCTTTGATGGATCCATCAGTGCCAATCCTTACCCAGTTCTGTTTTCTCCATTGTTCTAGCTGACCCATTATGTTCTTTTACGTTTAGCACTCTTGGACTTCTTGGCGTAGTTAGGGTCCTTGCAATACTTGGATGC
>Ga0209535_1002644_pt1 | contig 11661 bp, 15 predicted proteins | sample LinPmetageLP28_FD_184041 | JGI IMG/M metagenome (GOLD analysis project Ga0209535, IMG submission 184041) | Marine viral communities from the Pacific Ocean - LP-28 (SPAdes) (version 2) | ecosystem: Environmental > Aquatic > Marine > Oceanic | place: Pacific Ocean | collected 2009-08-22
TAACTAGTCCTAAAATTGGAACAAACATTTTAGATACTAATGGAAACGAATTAATTAATTTTACTGCAACAGGTTCAGCAGTTAATGAACTTACTATAGCTAACGCAGGTACAGGAGTTGCTGGACCAGTTATTTCAGCAACAGGTGAAACTAATGTTGGTATTAATATAAACCCTAAAGGAACAGGAGTTCTTAAATCAGGTTCAGCTGCAGTTAAGATTGCAGGACTAGAGACTATGTGGGTTCCAGCATCAGCAATGTATGGATCTACAACTAATGGTGCTGATCCAAAACAAATTGAAACAACAGCTTTAAAACCAGATATGAAAGTATTAGATTTTGATGCAGGTACAAATGAGTTTGCACAATTTTCAGTAGCTTTTCCTAAATCATGGAATGAAGGCACAATAACTTATCAAGTATTTTGGACTCCAAATAATACAAGTACAGGTAACTGTCTTTTTGGTTTACAAGGTATTTCAATAGCTGATGGAGCTTCTATTGATTCAGCATTTGATGCTGCTGTACTAGTTACAGATGCAGGAATTGGAACAGTTGAAGACCAACAAGTTTCACCCGTAAGTAGTGCAGTTACTGTTAAAAATGCAGCTGTAGATACACAAACTTATTTTCAATTTTCAAGAGATGCAACCGCAGGTGCAGATACTTTTACTGGAGATGCAAGAGTTCTTGGTATTAAATTATTCTTTACTACTGACGCAGCTAACGACGCATAAGGAATTTAGATATGAGAGACAAATTAAATCAACCTCTTACTGTTGAAGGCAAGAGTTCAAATAAAAAAAAATCAACCCGAGGTAAATCTTTTGGTTATCAAGTCTTAGGATTTGGTGCTGGAGGAATTGTTATACCTGAATTTACTGCAGCCAACATCCTAGTTATGTCGGGTGGTGGTGGCGGTGGTCGTGAAAGAGGCGGCGGCGGTGGAGCAGGAGGAAGTGTTGTTTATACATCTCAAACTGTACCCGTAGATTCAGTAACAGTAACTATAGGAAGTGGATCAGGTCCGGGAAGTAATGGATCAGCTTCAAATGTAGCTTTATCTGCAGGAACAATTGCAACAGCAGGTGGTGGAGCAGGAGCTCACTACAGTGCAGCAGGACAATCTAGTGACGCCTCTGGAGGAGGTGGAGGTGGAGTTTATGGTGTTCCAGGCGGAAGTGGAGGACCTCAAGGAAATCCAGGAGGAGCTGGAGGCGGAAATGCTGCAGGTGGAGGTGGAGGCCGAAACTCAGGCGGTGGAAATGGATCAGGTGCAACAGGAGGAACCGGGGGTAATGGTTTAGATTATTCAGGAACTTTTCCAGGAGCAGTTAGTACTATTGGAGGCGGCGGAGGCGGCGGCTCTGATGAAAGATATGGTGGTGGATCTCCAGGACCAGGTGGACCAGGTGGTGGTGGAAGAGGTGGAAGAAACCCAACTCCTTCAACAGGTGGTACAGCAAACACAGGAGGAGGAGCAGGAGGAGCACATAGATGTTCAGCAACAGCTCCAGGTGGATCTGGTATTGTAGTTATAAGTGTACCAGCAGATGCGGTGCCTACAACTTCTGTTACTCCAGGTTGTAATAGTTTAGTTTGTGCGCCAGGTGGTGCAAAATTTGCAAAATTTATAGTAAGTGGTCAGTTGGTTAGAGGATAATTATGGCATTGTTTGCAGAATTAAATTCAGAAAATATTATTCAAAGAGTTATTGTAGTAGCTAATTCAGATGTTATTGAAAGAGGTGGACATGAATCAGAACAAGCAGCTACATGGGTAAAAAATACATTTGGAAAAGATAACCCTTCTAACAATTGGATTCAAGGATCTGAAGACGGATCTTTTAGAGGTCATTTTCCAACTGTTGGAGGAACTTATCTTGCTTCAGAAAATGTTTTTAGGTTAAATAAATATTACCCAAGTTGGGTTTGGAACACAGCAATTGTAGATTGGGAATCTCCAATAGGGGCAAAACCAGAAGAAGCTCTTTGGCCACAAGGTGTTTTACCATCGTATGTATTTTGGTCAGAAACAGATGGTACATGGGTAGTTCACGTAGTTATGCAAGCAGAAGATATTACTTTAGTTGATGGTGTAATAACAGAAATTATAGCACCAGAAATATATCAATTAAGACTTTGGGACAATGACTCTAATACCTTTAATGCAACAGGCACTGAAATTACTAGAACATACGACAGTTGATTTTTATTTTATATAAGATATAAGTACAAGATCTAAATAGAAAGGAATATGGTATGATTTTAAAAAATAATTATTTTTTTTATGAAAAAATTTTATCTAAAAAATTTTGTGATGATATAATTAATTTTGCTTTATCTGATAAAAAAGAAATTATTGACGGTATCACTGGTGACAGTAAAAATATTTCTTTAGAAGAAGTAAAAAAAATTAGAGACTGCAATATTAGATGGTTAGATGAACCATGGATAAGTAATCAAATTACACCTATTGTTATGGATGCAAACAAAAAAGCAGGTTGGAATTTTCAATTTACTCAATATGAAAAAGCTCAGTTCACAATTTATGATAATAGCCAATTTTATAATTGGCATACAGATGCTTCGGCTAACACTAAAGAAGACGGTTCTCATAGAAAACTATCTGTAACTTTATCTTTAAACGATGAAGATGAATTTGAAGGAGGTTGTTTTGAAATAGATAATAGAAATAATTATTATGAAAAAAATATTCATCAATTAAATAACATAAGATCAGCTGGTTCTCTTGTAGTCTTTCCTTCTTTTTTATATCATAGAGTAACTCCAGTGACGAAAGGAACTAGATATAGTTTAGTAATGTGGTATAGTGGGAGGCCTTATATTTAAATGAGTGATGACCATATTATAAAAAGCGATTATTTTAAAAGTTCAATATATAACATATATAAACCAGAATGGGTTGACCACTTAAACAGTTTAAGCGATCGACACATTGAAGATAGAAAAATAAAAGATCAAGAAATTTTTAAAAATAGAAATAAAAAATTTAAAAAAGATATAGGTACTTTAGGACATTCTTACCATTCAAATAATTTAGTTTCAGAAAGTGATTTTGCTTTTTTTAATCAATACATAGGTGAAACAGCTAGAGAAATTTTAGATGAACAAGGTTATGATTTACAAAACCATATTTTAATTGTTAATGAAACATGGGTTCAAGAGTTTACATTAGGGGGTCACCATAGAACACACGTACACCCTAACAATCATATCTCAGGTTTTTATTATTTAAAGTGTTCAGAAAATACATCTATTCCTATTTTTAATGACCCTAGACCTGCAAAGATAATTTTAGATTTACCAGAAAAAAATAACACCATTCTTACAAATGCTAGTCCAACAGTTGTTTATAAACCAAGACCAGGAGATATGTATTTTTTTAATTCTTATCTAACTCATGAATATTCTTTTGATTTTGGAGTTGATCCATTTAGATTCATGCATTTTAATATTCAAGCCGTACCTAGAATCGATGTCTAGTTTTCAAAAACAAAAATATTTAGTAATTAAAAATATAATTTCTAAAGACACTGCTTTAATTTTATTTAATTATTTAAGGTTAAAACAACATGTCTGGAACTCTATGAAGAAAACAAACTATCCTGGAGCCAATTATGAAATGGGTGGTTTTGACAAACAAGTAAATGATACATGGGGTTGTTATAGTGATCTTGCAATGGAAACTCTACTTGAAATGTTGAGGCCTATAATTGAAAAAGAAGCTAACATTAAACTTGTTCCTATGTATAGCTATACTCGTCTTTATAAAAAAGGAGACATTTTAGAAAAACATAAAGATAGACCTTCTTGTGAAATTTCTACAACTTTAAATTTAGGAGGAGATCCTTGGTCTATTTTTATAGAACCTAATAAAAATATTGGTAAAATTAAAAATAAAAAATATTATCCAGGTTCAACTAAAGGAACAGAAATTAAACTAGATCCAGGAGATTTACTTTTATATTTAGGAGTTGATTGTGAGCATTGGAGAGAAAAATTTAAAGGAGAAATATGTGCTCAAGTTTTTTTACATTACTCTAAATTAAATACCAAATATGCAAAAGATTATATTTATGACTCAAGGCCTCATTTAGGATTACCTTTATCTTTTATGGATAAACCCGTTAAAAGAAAAGGCTATGTATGATAAACTATAATTTAAAAAAAATAAAAATTCAAAAAGAAATTTTTATTTTAACAAGTAAAATATATAATACTAAATTACTTCTTAAACTTAAAGATTATGTAGTTAAAAAATCTTCAATTATATTTAGTAAAAATTCTAATGTAAATTCTTTTAGGACGGACTTTAAAGAATTAATTAACAACGATGAGTTTTTTGGTTTTTTAAAAGAATCAAAAGATATAATATATAATGCTTGGAAAAAAGATTATGTAATACATGATGCTTGGGGATGTGTTTATAGAAATCCAGATAACTATTGCAAGCGACATAATCATTTAGGCACTACAGCTTTTTCTGGAATACTGTACCTTACGGACCACGGACCAGGAACTTATTTTCCAGAATTAAATTTAACTGTAAAAGAAGAAGTAGGTAAGTTTGTTATTTTTGATCCTATGTTATATCATGAAGTACCTAAATATAAATATACAAAAGAAAGAGTAGTAGTTGCTTTTAATTGTGATGAACATCAATTTTTAATGAATTCAAAAACAACTAAAATATTAAAATGAAACCTTTATTTATTCATATACCAAAATGTGCTGGAATATCTGTAAAAAGATATTTGTTAGAAAATGAAAATGTACCACTTATAGAAGGTCACTATACTTGTTCGCAAATGAAAGCTAAAGCTAAATTTATTAATTATGATTATGATAGTATTTTTACTGTAGTTAGAAACCCTTATTCAAAACTAGTAAGTACTTATTTATTTTTACAACATAAAGCAAAAGACTACATTCATTTGTATGGAAAAAATAAAAAAACAAATTTAAATGACGTGTTTACAACTTTTACTTTTGAAAATTTTGTAAAATTTTTTTTAAAAAACGATTGTCATAATTATCATTACATGAATACTTACATGTTTCTTCCTCAAAAAACATGGTTAGATACAGATGATAAAATTAAAATATTTAAATTTGAAAATTTAAAAGAACTTAATTTTGACTTACCTTATTATAACAAAAATAATATGGAAAAAGATTGGGAGTCTTATTACAATGATGAACTTAAAGAAATAGTTAATATATTTTACCAAGAAGATTTTAAAAAATTTAATTACTAAATATGAAAACACAACTTTTGTTTCCAACTGTTTTAGGTTTTTCCTTAAATAAAAATCACAATAAAATAAAAAATAAATTAATTAATTACTGTGTTAATCAAGCTAATACTATATTAAAAGGAGGAGATAACTGGGCATCTAAAATTTATAATACTTGTGGAACAAAAGAAATTGTTTCTGTAAAAGAATTTAAAGTTTTAAATGATTGGATATTTAAAGAAGTAGCAGAGTATATAAAGGAACTAGGTTATACGGGAGACATTATTGCTAACAGTTCTTGGTTTAATATATATCATAAACATGATTACCAAGAATACCATAATCACGATGGTTCTGATTTTTCAGCAGTGTATTTTTTAGAATCAGAAGAAGACAGTGCTAATGTTATTTTTAGATCTAACGAACCGCCTGGAATAAAAAAAGTATTTATTAAAGACAACCCATATACTTGGCAAAGATTTTTTGTTCCCCCTACTCCTGGAAGATTGATTGTATTTAAATCTAATGTACAACATTGTGTAGAACAACATAAAAAAGAAAACAGAAGAATATCTTTAGCCTATAATTTTAAAATAAAATAATGTTTTTTAAAGAATCAAAAAAATTTCTAACACAAGACAACATAGATTTTATAGAAAATACTATACTAGGAAATAATTTTCCTTTTTACAGAATGCCTCATACGGTTAAAAATAATAATCAAGATACCTTAACTCACATAGTTTTAACCAGACCTGAAGATAATTTTTCTCCAAGGATAAGATCACCTTATTACAACCCTATATTAAATATTATAAAATCTTTTTTAAAATCTGTTAATATTAATAACATCAAAATATTACGGTTAGCAATAAATTTTACTTATAATAACGGACATAAAAAATGTACTACACATACAGATCATTGTTATGATCATTCGCAATTAATAATATATTTAAATGATCCTTTGGATAAAAAAAGTAAAACAGTCATCTTAGATAAAAACAAAAAAATTATAAAAGAAATATATCCTGAAAAATATAAAGGAGTGTTGTTTGAAGGTTTTTCTCATTATCTTTATTATCCAAAAAAAGGTAGTAGAATTATATTAATAGCTACATTTGAATATGAAAATAATAGATAATTTTTTTAATCAACAAGACCAAGATTTTATTGAAAAACTTTTGTTTATAGAAGAAAATTTTCCTTGGTATCTTGCTCATACCTCTAACTATACGTACGAAGACTATGTTGATGCAATAAAAGAAAACGTAGGTCTACCTTTTGAAAAAGAATATCATCAATTTGTTCATACTTTTTATGGTAATAAAAAACAAAACTCTAATCATTGGCCTTATTTTGAAAAGATATTTAAATCTAATAAACATATTAAGATTAATAATTTTTTTAGAGTAAAAGCTAATTTAAATGTTCAAGTTCTAGGTTCTACAAAAGACACACATGGAATGGTTCATCGAGATCATCCAAAAAATATTTTAAAAAGTATTTTATATTACGTTAATGATACTGATGGCGATACTTTATTGTTTGATAATAATAAAAACTTAATAGAAAAAGTTAGCCCTAAAAAAGGACGAGCAGTTATATTTGATTCTAACAGTCTACACGCCGCTAGTCCTCCGTTTAATTCTAAAATAAGAGTTGTAATTAATTGTATTATTTATAAGAAAAATACGTTAAACGACTCTACTAATAAATAGTAGATTTTAGATAGATCTCCATATATAGTGCTATATTATGCTACAAAAATTAGGTATTGCTCCAGGATTTAACAAACAAGTTACAGAAACCGGCGCCGAGGGGCAATGGTTTGATGGCGATAACGTACGTTTTAGATACGGTTCACCTGAAAAAATAGGTGGTTGGCAACAATTAGGAGAAGATAAATTAACGGGTGCGGCTAGAGCTATTCATCATTGGGATGATAACGCAGGTATTAAATATGCAGCACTTGGAACTAATAGAATTTTATATGTGTACTCCGGAGGTATATACTATGACATACATCCTATAAGAACTACTTTAACAGGTGCAAAATTTACAAGTACGTCATCATCAAAAACAATTACGGTAACATGCACCGGGGTCCATGGATTAATAGAAGATGACATTGTTATGTTTGATAGTGTTTCTGGAGTACCCGCTGCATCTACTTATAGTGACGCAACATTTGAAGACATAAAGTACATGGTAACATCTGTACCAACTACTTCAACTTTTACAATTACAATGGAGGCTCAAGAATCAGGAACGCCTTTAACTACAAGTGATGGAAATAGTACTTCTATACTTTGTTATGAACACGTAGGGCCATCCCAACAATTAGGTGGATTTGGATGGGGAGCTGGTTTATATGGTGGTACAGCTTTAGGTGCTTCTACTTCAACTTTGGCTTCTACTATAAATGATTCTGTAACCGATATTCCTTTAACTAACTCAGCAGCATTTCCATCAACTGGTGAAATTAGAATAGGGACAGAAGATATTAGTTTTACAGCAAACAATACTACAACTAACATATTAAGTGGTGGTGCAAGAGAAGTTAACGGAACTACAAAAGCTGGCCACAGTGGAGGTGCTACCGTTACAGATATTTCTGGTTTTGCTGGTTGGGGTGACCCGGCATCTTCTGACTTTACAATTGACCCTGGTTTATGGGTTTTAGATAATTTTGGTACAAAATTAATTGCACTTATTTATAACGGCAAGTGTTTTGAATGGGATGCTTCTGCAGCTAATGCAATAAGCACTAGAGCTACATTATTAGCAAACGCACCAACTGCATCACGTCATGTATTGGTATCTACACCCGATAGACATTTAGTATTTTTTGGTACAGAAACAACTGTTGGAGATACAACAACTCAAGATGATATGTTTATACGTTTCTCAGATCAAGAAAATATAGATGGCACAGATGCTTACACAGTAAAAGCAGAAAACAATTCTGGTACACAAAGATTAGCAGATGGTTCTAAAATTATGGGGGCTATTAAAGGTAGGGATGCTATCTATGTATGGACCGATACTGCATTGTTTTTAATGAAATTTGTAGGTGGAGATTTTGTATTTGCTTTTGAACAAGTAGGTACTAATTGCGGATTATTTGGTAAAAATGCTTGTATTGAAGTTGATGGTACAGCTTATTGGATGTCAGAAAATGGTTTTTTTACATATGATGGACAGTTAAAATCAATGCCATGTCTTGTAGAAGATCATGTCTATGATGATATAAACGCTACATCTAGAGATCTTATTAATGCAGGATTAAATAATTTGTTTGGTGAAGTAAATTGGTTTTATTGTACGTCTGCCTCAAATCAAATCGACAGAGTAGTTACCTATAACTATCTGGACTCATCAGCTAAACGTCCTATATGGACAACGGGTACGTTGCCTAGAGCAGCATGGCAAGATTCTGCAGTGTTTGATAGACCACATGCAACTTACTATAGACTAGCAGACAATGCATCATCGGATGTTGTTGGTAATACAGACGGAAGTACAATATACTATCAACAGGAAACAGGGACCGATCAAATTAATGCGGGTGGAGTAGTGACTGCTGTAATTGGTAACATTGTTTCTGGTGATTTTGACATTACTCAACGTAGAAGTAACACAGGACAAACTGTAGGAATGCCTGATATTAGAGGAGATGGTGAATACATTATGAGAATTAGTAGATTTATACCAGATTTTATTTCACAGACAGGAGAAACTTCAGTTAAATTTAAAACAAGATTGTATCCAAACAGTAGCGAGACTACTACAAGTTTTACATGTGACTCTACTACAACTAAAAAAGATGTAAGAGTAAGGGCACGACAGATTGCATTAGAAGTTGCAAACACAGGTGCTTCACAAGATTGGAAACTAGGAACATTTAGATTAGATATACACCCAGGAGGAAGAAGGTAATGGCTACTGACCAAGAAATACGAGACGCAGGTTTTAAATATATTCCACAACAAAAGTATTTACAAAATCCTTTTCAGTTACCCGAGGATCAGGAACCAGTAGTTAATGAAGGTATTGTAAACACAAATGCTTTTGCAAACTCTGGCGGTGGAAATGGTTTTAATCCAGCAGGAAATGCTTTTGGAGAAGGAACAGCCGTTAGTCCTGTTTTTGGCAACAGTTATATTGATACAGTTAGAAGAGAAGGTCCCGATTCTTTTGAAGCATATGACAAGTTAAGTCAAGCAGGTGGAACTGCTCCAGCTGGAATGTTTCAAACTGATTATTTTCCTGGAACTCAAAATGAATTAGTAGATGCAATGGGGAGAATGCCGGGTCAAGAAGGTTATGCTCCTAGCATGGATTATTCTGAAGATGCTTTTGAAAAAGCAGAAGATAAAAGAGGGTTTTTATCTAAGTTAATGAATAACGCTAAACAAAAAATGACAGGTCTTCCTAACTGGGCACAAGCTGCAATAACGGCTGCAGGAATGATAAATCCTTTTACAGCTATTCCAAAACTTCTTGGTATGAGTGGTGGAGATGGTGGCCCTAGTTATGGTATAGCAGGATTAAGTGATGCTAAAAAAGGGGCTTATGATGCATTAGCATCGGGTGATATGTTATTTAATACACCTGGTGGGTTTAAAACTTTAACAGGTAAAAATTTTCAAGCAACAAATTATGTACCTAATCAATTAGAAATTTATGACGAATTAAAAGATATAGACGAAGATGATTTAACTGGTTGGCAAAAAAAACAACTTTTAGAAGCTACAGCTATTTTTGATGCAGACAAGACAGCCTTGGATTTAGAAGGTAAAATTAGATTAGGGAGTAATTTAGTTCAAGACACAACGTATAAATCAGATCCAAAAGATAGTCAAACAGGTATTGATAACTACACAGGACCAGGTATGGCTTTTGAAGCTGGTAACACAGATCAAGGAGGAGGTTTTACTGGTGGTCAAGTAAAAGACACGGGTGGTGTCCCCGGAGGAAAATATGGTTCTCCTAGAAAAGATGGTGGTTTAATGTATGCGAATGGCGGTAGAGCCGGATACTTTTATGGTGGTAGAATAGGTTTTCAAGGTGGTGGATCAGATGCATCATCAGATGATTTTGGTACTAGTACCAGTACTCCAGGACCAGGAGATACTGGAGGAGAAGGTGGCACTAACCCTAGTGATGGTTCTGATACACAGTTTGGTGGTGGTAATAATGATGGCGAAAATAATAACCCACCAGTGACAGTGGTTAATAACCCTGTAGATATCTCAACTGTAACAAAATCAGTAGGTGACTATGAAATTCCATATGGTCTTGAAGCATTAATATCAGACAAAGGAAGACTTCAAGCTGTTTTAAATGCTGACAATGTATTAAATAAAAATTTAGGTTTAGATTTTACATACGATCAAGGTCCTTATCAAATAGGTTTTAATGCAGACATGGAAGGTAATAAAAATTTAGGTTTAAGTTATAATAAAGGTAACTTAAGTGCTTATGCTAACACTAATTTTAATGACCCTAGTGTAGGTTTTAAATATAGCAGAGCGTTTGCATACGGAGGACTAGCAAGTTTATTATAATGGCAAAAATTGTACAATCATTAACTAGAGCTGAACCAGATTATAATCAAGCTAATTTACAATCGTTAGTTAGAGATTTAGATGCAGTAATTACAAAATTAAATACTTCTTTTCAACAAGAAGTAAAACAGGAGATAGAAGCTAAAAGTTTCTTTTTAGAATAATGGCAGTAGTAAACCAATATAAATTTGTAGGTAAAGATAATGATACTACAGGAAATGCGTTAACTGTTTTTGCAACAGGTAAACCTGGTGTTAATGAGACTATAATTATTAAGTCTATATTAGTTACATCTGCCGGTACACCAAGTGTGACGGTTCTTAACAATAGTATTACAGCTATTAAATCAGTAGCATTAACAGCCAATCAAACTAAAGAATTACTGACCCAACCTTTAATAGTAGAGGGTGGATCTGCTTTCACTATACAATCTAGCACTACAGACTCATTTGATTTTGCGGTTAGTTTTTTAAACATTAAAAAGGAGAAAATAGACTAATGAAAACTACAGTAATTGACGGACAAGAGGTACCTGTTTTAGATGCAACTAGTGTTGAGACTACTTACAGACATATGAAAACAGGAGAAGTTTTTAAAGAAAGAAAAGACTGGGAAGCCAAGGGTTTTAAACAAGAAGAGATGGCACAGGATGTAAAAGTTATCATGCCACCTCTTGATTTGTTAGGTAAAACAAAGTAAACATAGGAATTAAGGTAAATTTATGGCAATATCTAGAATGCAAGAACCCCAACAAATACAATCAGGAATAGGTTCCTTACAGGACCCTAGACAAGGTTATTTCTTAGGTAAACTTGTAAAGAAAGCTGG
>Ga0209535_1002645_pt1 | contig 11659 bp, 7 predicted proteins | sample LinPmetageLP28_FD_184041 | JGI IMG/M metagenome (GOLD analysis project Ga0209535, IMG submission 184041) | Marine viral communities from the Pacific Ocean - LP-28 (SPAdes) (version 2) | ecosystem: Environmental > Aquatic > Marine > Oceanic | place: Pacific Ocean | collected 2009-08-22
TTCTTTCTAGATAGTAAAAAAAATTCAATAACTCTTAACGATTTACTTAAAACGCCTGATTTTGGCGGTAAAGGAGCAGGTTCAGGAACTGCTGTAGAAGATGAAAATTTATATATTCTTAAGAAAAAATTAGATAATTTAATAGGAATAGAAGGAGGTACTATAGATGTCATAGTAGGAAATAAAGTATATAAAATTAGTGGAGCTGAAACTCAACCCGGAATGCCGAAGTCTGATTTTAATTTACTTGATCAAAAAGGAACACCGGTAGTATTCATATCTCACAAAAAAGCCGGCGGTAAAGGAGCTACAGCAGACGATTTTATAAGATGGAGTGGGTACACTAGGTATGAAAACCACAATGAAGTAGAAACTTTTAACTCAGCCCTCAAACAATTTTTAGTAGATAATAATCTAGAGGGATTACCTAATAAAACTAGATTTATATCTCCAATCCAAGATAAAGAATTAATTAGGAAATTAATATACGGTCCTGAATATGGCGGCCCAGTAAGTGAAGAAAATTGCAATATTATTATTCAAGGGGAAGTTGAATTTGAAAATAAAGGGGACGGTAAATACGAGCTTTCAGGTGAACATGTACTACTTCCCCCTAATATACCTAAAGGAGAGTATGAACCTTACTTAACTGCAGCTTATAGAGGAGATAGAAAAATGTTCGGTATATTAAATAACGAAGCAATAGCTATGACTAAAGCTATAGCTAATCGAGCCTCTAATGTATACTTGCTAAAAGGTAGTAAGTTCGAAAAAATTAAGTAGTTATGGCACAAAATATTAAAAAAATAATAGCACAGGAGTACCTTAAATGTGCTAAGGATCCATCGTACTTCATGAAGAAGTACTGCTATATACAGCACCCAACTAGAGGTAGGATTCTTTTTAATTTATACCCATTTCAAACAGAAGTATTACATTTATTTAGAGATAACGATTACATTATTACACTTAAGTCTAGGCAGTTAGGTATTTCAACTTTAGCAGCAGCATATAGTCTGTGGTTAATGCTTTTTCATAAAGATAAAAACGTATTAGCACTAGCAACTACACAAGCAACAGCACGAAATCTAGTTTCTAAGACAATGTTTATGTACGATCAACTACCTAAGTGGTTACGATTACCTGCTGTAGAAAAGAATAAATTATCATTAAGACTTAGAAACGGGTCTAAAATAACAGCTAAATCATCTAATGCTGATGCAGCAAGATCTGAAGCAGTATCCCTGTTATTAATAGATGAAGCAGCGTTTATAGACAATATTGCTGAAACCTTTACTGCTGCACAACAGACACTAGCTACAGGAGGTCAGTGTATGGCTTTATCAACTCCCAACGGGATTGGGAATTGGTTTCACCAAACTTGGGATAAGGCTGAAAGTGGTGAAAATAGTTTTTTACCTATAAGACTGCCCTGGACCGTACACCCTGAAAGAAATCCAGAATGGAGAGAACAGCAAGATAGAGACTTAGGTCCTCGTATGGCTGGCCAAGAATGTGATTGTGATTTCTTAGCTTCTGGTGATACAGTATTCGAACCAGATGACTTACTATTTTACGAACAGACATACCTGAAAGACCCAGTAGAAAAAAGAGGTATAGATGGTAATTTATGGATTTGGGAGCAGCCTGACTACTCTAAATCGTATATGGTAGTAGCAGATGTTGCCAGAGGAGATTCAAAAGATTATTCTGCATTTCATGTATTTGATATAGAAACTTGTGTTCAAGTAGGGGAATATAAAGGTAAGTTATCTCCTAAAGATTATGGAAACGTACTTGTAGCTATATCGGCTGAGTACAATGATGCATTACTTGTAGTAGAAAATGCTAATATAGGATGGGCTACAATAGAACAAGTTCTTGAAAGAGAATATAGGAATTTATACTACAGCCCCAAAAGTCAAATGGATACTGTTGAATCTTATATGACTAAGTACGAAAGAGATCAACTAGTACCTGGATTTACAATGTCAGTTAGAACTAGACCTTTAGTTATAGCTAAGGCAATGGAGTATGTACGAGAAAAAGCTGTGACTATACAGTCTAAACGTACTTTAGGAGAGATGAGAGTCTTTGTATGGAAAAATGGAAAACCCCAAGCGCAGATTAACTACAACGATGATTTACTAATAGCACTAGCAACAGCCCTATATGTAAGAGATACTGCTTTAAAACTAAGACAACAAGGTATGGACTTAGCAAGAGCTCAACTATCTTCTTTTACTAACCTGAATGCTAAGAACAGATCTGTTATCAAATCAGTTGGTAACCAACAAAATAATCCGTATATTGTTAGAACAGACCATGGTCATGAAGATATTTCGTGGATACTTGGCTAAACCATATTTATAAATAAACCTGTATTAATGGCAGATACTTCACTCTTTAAACGATTAGGTAGATTATTTTCTTCCGACGTAGTAATTCGAAACATAGGCGGCGACCAACTTAAAGTGGCCGATGTTAATCAAATACAAACTACGGGTAGATATCAAACGAATTCCTTAGTAGATAGATTCTCTAGACTTTATATCTATAATAACAAAAATGTATTTAACCCTAACCTAAACTACCAAACCTTAAGAATACAGTTATATTCTGATTATGAAGCAATGGATACTGATCCTCTAATAGCTTCTACTTTAGATATAATTTCTGATGAGGCTACGTTAAAAAACGATATGGGCGAGGTACTGTCTATTAAATCTTCAGATGAAAATATACAAAAAGTACTTTATAACTTATTTTACGATGTTCTTAATATAGAATTTAACCTTTGGTCATGGACTCGTAATATGTGTAAATATGGAGATTTTTTCTTAAAACTTGAAATAGCCGAAGAGTTTGGAGTATATAATGTACTGCCATACACAGTCTACCATATGACAAGACAGGAAGGATTAGATCCAGAAAATCCTGCAAAAGTAACATTTCAACTTAATCCTGACGGATTAGCTTCTTCTTTAGACCCTAATTACAGACCTAAAAGTGATAAAAAAGCTATTGAATTTGATAACTATGAAATAGCTCATTTTAGACTTATATCTGATACAAATTACCTTCCTTACGGACGTTCTTATATTGAACCAGCTAGAAAAATATTTAAGCAGCTTACATTAATGGAAGACGCAATGCTCATACATAGAATAATGCGTGCTCCTGAAAAGAGAACATTTTATATCAATGTAGGACAAATACCTCCTAATGAAGTTGAGCAATTTATGCAAAAAACTATTAATCAAATGAAAAAAACACCTTTCGTTGATCCAAATACTGGAGACTACAACTTAAGGTTCAATATGATGAATATGATGGAAGACTATTATATTCCTATGAGAGGCGGAGATACACAAACTAAAATCGATACTACTAAAGGATTGGATTATGACGGTACTAATGATATTGAATATTTGAGAGACAAAATGTTTGCTGCACTAAAAGTACCTAAAGCATATTTTGGTTACGAAGGAGATTTGCAAGGGAAAGCTACCTTAGCCGCAGAAGATATAAGATTTGCCAGAACAGTAGAACGAATACAAAGAATACTAGAATCAGAGTTAACTAAAATAGCTTTAGTACATTTATATGTTCAAGGGTTTAAAGGAGAAAGTTTAACTAATTTTGAAATTAAACTTACTAATCCTTCTATAATTTTCGAGCAAGAAAAAGTAGCATTACTAAAAGAAAAGGTAGACTTAGCTGCACAAATGTTAGATTCTAAATTATTTTCTACGGATTATATATATGATAACATATTTAATTTATCTGAAGATCAATACATGGAGATGAGAGATTTAGTTGCTGAAGATAAGAAAAGACTATTTAGAATCACTCAAATAGAAAATGAAGGTAATGACCCAGCTAAGTCCGGAAAGTCGTACGGTACTCCTCACGATCTAGCATCCTTATATGGTAGAAGACAAGGAGATGAAAAAGGACTTCCCTTTGGATCAGTACCGGTAGGGTATGAGGACGATACACCCGGTATAGGAGAAATAGGTCCTGAAGGGGGTAGACCAAGAGTACATGCTTCTACATACGGTACAAACGATGGTCTTGGAGGTAGAGACCCATTAGGACAGCACGGAATGAAAGGAGGGTTTGATTCTGATAATGAAAAAGTTAACGAACAGAGCTCTAACAACAAGATAGATAATACGTTAGCTAAATCTACATTCTTTCAGAACAAAGATTTATTTGCTGACAAAAAAGAAATAATTTTTGAGAATAAAGTGGAGAAAGAGGATAAATTATTAGACGAAACCCAAATACACGATTTAGATAATTAATTACTATTTATATTGGTAAGGTGTACTTTAAGTACAAAAAACTTTATTAAAATGCGCATTAAACACAGTAAGTATAAAAACACAGGTCTAATATTTGAACTTTTGGTAAAACAAATAGCCGCAGATACTTTAGATAAAAAAGATTCAAAAGCAGTTGAAATTTTAAAAAAATATTTTACTGGGAGAACTGCCTTAGTTCGTGAGTTTAAATTATACCAATTTGTTTTAAAAAATAACACTGTATCTCAACATAAAGCGGAATCTATAGTATCTACTATTATAGAAGTATCGAGAAATATAGATAAAGATAAACTTAAAAAACAAAAATATAGTTTAATCAAAGAAGTAAAAGATAACTATGATATTAAAGAGTTTTTCTCTATAAGCGTAAAAGATTATAAACCTTTAGCAGCTTTATTTTGTTTAATGGAAGCTCATAAAGTTACAGATGTAATCGATCCTAATTTTTTAGTAGATAATAAAACTACTATTTTGGAGCATTTAACTAGAGAGACCCAAAATAAAAAACAAGTTAGAGATACATTAATAGAAGAGTATTCTAAATACGATAAAGATTTAAAACTTCTTACTTTTAAAATATTATTAGAAAAATTTAATTCTAAGTACGGATCTTTACTTCCTGAGCAAAAAAATATGCTTAGAGAATTTATAACTTCTGTAGATTCCTCAGCTCGTTTACGAAATGTAGTAAATGAAGAATTAAAAAAATTAAAAGTAATAATTGAAAAACTAAAAGAATCAGTTAAAGACGATATAGTCAGTATAAAACTACAAGAAGTTGCTAAAACTATTAAACCGGTTCCTAATACTAAAAGAGTAACTGACGATCACTTAGTTAACATTATGCAGTATTATGAACTTGTTCAAGAATTAAAAGACCTATGAAGATAAGTCAATTAAGAGAATTAGTTAAAGAAATAATGCAAGAAATGAATGAAATTAGCGCTACCAATGTTGGAGGAGCTTCATTCACACCAGGTAAAGGAGCACAATATGCTACTCCATTTGCTTTTTCGAAAAAAGGTAAAAAAAATAGAGCTACTAAGTATGGCGAAAAGCTCGGTTATACTACTGTTAAACAAAAAAAAAGACCGTACAATACTAAAATGTATGATTATTTAGATGAGAACAATACAAGAAAAATATAACGCAGTCCTAGAAGGAAACTTTTCTAAAACTCAGTTTCTTAAAGACGCTAAAAGAGAATTATCTCAATTTTTATCACCGTTCAACGGATTTCCCGATACTGTATCTATTCTTAAAAGCAAAGGGATAATTTACGAAGTAAAAAAAGACGTAGCAATAGAATACGACACCCCAGGTAAAAAATACTCAGATGAAGTATTAAGAAGAGGAGTAGATTACGAATTAGAAGCTATGGGTCTTATGTCTCAAGAGTCTATATTAGAAAAAGATTTTATTAAAGCAGAAAAAAAAGCTATAAAAAAATTAGATAAAGATCCTAATCACTACCTTCATCTCTTATCAGGAGATTCTAAAAAAGTTGATAAGCATGACCAAATGGTTCCAGTTACTAAGAAAAATCATGTAGATGTTTTTAACGGTTTAAAAAAAGCTGACTTAAAAGAAGCTAAAGTCTTATTAAAAGAAGGTAAAGTAGAGGACCTTGCTAAAAAATTAAATATATCTGTAGATGCTTTAAAGGCAGCAATGGAAAAAATTAAAAAAGGAGAAATGACTGCTACAGATGCAGCCGCTAGAAAAGCTAAGTTCTCTGAAGATACAGTTAACGAATACGACCAAACAGACTCTGTTGCTGATTATATAAAAAATCATTATACTAACCCCGATACTGGAGAAAGTATAATCGACGACAAAACTATTGACGATTTTTATAGAACTCACCCTGAATGGGAAGAGCAAGCAGATGGTTCTGAAGAAGGTATGCAAGCTGTATTAGATAATTTTAATGAATTCTTATCAGCTAATACTGATTATGTAGATGAAGAAGTTGAATTAACTGATGCTGAATTAGCACGTATAAAAGCTAAAGCAGAACTAGACAGAGATGCTAAGCTTCATGGTGATATGAAGGAAAAGAAGGGTAAAGACCATGACGGAGATGGAGACATCGATGGAGATGATTACATGGCTGCTAAAGATGCTGCTATCAAAAAAGCAATGGGTAAAGATGTAGAAGAAACAAAAGGAGCTCCTGATGGACATTATTTTACTAAATCAGGTAATTTAGTTAAAGGTAGATTATCAGCAGATGCAAAAGAAAGAGGCGCTAGATTAAGCGACCCCAAAGATAAACAAAGATCTAAAGTTCCACCAGTAACTCAGTATAATGAAATGGAGGAAGATTTAGACGTAGGTCATCAAGATGACGAGCCGGATATGTTAAAGCAATATGCTTACGATATCGCCCATTATGCAGCGAAACTTTACAAAACTTTGCATAAATATGACCAAATGGATGGAGAAGTTGATTTTCCTAATTGGTGGCAATCTAAAGTAATTCTTGCTAAGGAGTATATCTCTAGTGCACAGCATTATTTAGAGTTTGAAGAAAAGCAACCTGCTATAGACCAAATGGCTCTAGAAGAAGGTAGGCGTAGAAAGATGAAAGGCGGTAAAGTTGTAACAGAAAATGATTACGAAACCGGCGGATATGTAGAGTCTATGGGACCTATGCTTGAAAAAGCTATGAAGCAGGTAGAATCTGTATGGGAAGAATGGAAAGCTGGACCTGCAACAGAAGCTGCAATGGTACCACATGCTAAAAAAGACTTAGTTAGCTACTTAGAGAGTAGAATTTCAGTAGGAGAAGAGGTATTAGAAGGTAGTAATGAAGAACATAGAGAAATAAAAGAAGCATTTAAAGCAATTATATCTAAAGTACTTCAAGAAGAAGTAATAACAGAAGCAGCTACAGGTAATTTAGCTAAAATAGCTAGTCAGTATAGTGACTTTGAAGGAATGCAAGCAGCTGTGAATGATTTAGAGAATGTAGTCACTGATATTGAGTCATACTATGCTAAAACTAAAGAAAAAATTCAAAAAGTATACGATAGCTTTAAAGATATTAAAAATGCTGAAGGATTAGCAGTTGGTGCTATGTTAGGACCAGCTATTGAAGCAGCATTTAAGAAAGACTTGATACCAGTTAAAGGATTTACTTCTGGTTTAGAAATGCCTCAAGTCAAAATGCTAGAAACTGATGAAATTGCAGAAGAAGAGCTAGAAGAGAAAGAAACAGTATTTAAACCTATCAATGAAGCTTTAAATCAGGAACTAAAACAATTTGGACCTAATTTAAAGAAGAGATTAGAAGCAATAGGTTTTAAAACAGGTATATTTCAAGGACAAGGCATGGTACCAGTAGAAGCTCAAAAGAAAATACAGAGTAATCCTAATTTAGCAGGTATTGCATATAAACAATACCCTGACGGATATGAATTTATGGAAGTATCAGTTAATAAATCAAAATTTAAAGAGTTAGAAAAAGTTGCAAAATACTTCTCAACACCAGAAGGTCAATACGGTCCAGATAAAAATGCAGGATGGGTAGTTAAAAACGTTCGTAACGTTAATCCTGGAGATATCTATAGAAGTAAATTAGGAGGAATGAATGGTTTAGCTACTTTTACTTACTTTAGAGCAGAAGAAGCAGGAAGTAAGTTCGCTACTGATAAAATTAAATCTAGAGATAAGATAGCTGCAGAAGGTAAGAAGTATAAGTATACTAAAAAGAAATAATTATGGCAAATGTATTAGTAAATGTTACACCATTTAAATCCATCCTTCGAGAATCTAAGGAAAGACCTGGAGTATTTGAAGTTGAAGGAGTAATGCAAAGAGCTGGTGCAAAAAACCAAAACGGTAGAATATACGAAAAAGAACTACTTGAAAGAGAAGTCGAAAAGTATATGGACGAGTTCGTTAACAACGGAAATGCTTTTGGCGAACTAGATCATCCTGAATCAGCTGTAGTATCTTTAAAGAATGCTTCCCATGTAGTAAAGAACTTACACTGGGATGGAGATGATTTGATAGGAAAGGTAGAATTACTTAACACACCTGCCGGTAATATCGTTAAAGAGATAATTAAAGCAGGTCATACTATAGGAATATCATCTAGAGGTACAGGCTCAGTACAACAAACTAATGAAGGGTACTTAGAAGTACAATCTGACTTCGAATTAGTATGTTGGGACTTTGTATCTAATCCATCTACACACGGTGCATTTATGAATCCTGTTGCGCTAAACGAAGGTAAGGCAGAAATTGACAAATTTACAAAAGTCAACAATTTAATTAATGATATTTTAAGATCTTAATTAATTTTACAGTCATTTTTTTGTTTTTATAAATTGTATATATTTATATACAAATATACAGTTCCTTATACTGTATTAAAAAAGATAAAAAACTTCACATTACGATTGCAATAATCGTACGAACACACAAATTTTATTAAAAATGGCAAACAAAGATTTATTCAAGCAAGCTATTGCTGAAGCTAAATCTGTAAGAGAAGCTGCTATTGCTAATGCTAAAGAAGCTTTAGAAGAGACTTTAACTCCTCATCTTAAAGACATGTTAGCTGCTAAACTTCAAGAAATGGATGATTCATCCGTAGAAGAAGAAGTAGTTAATGAAGTTGAAGAAGAGGTAGAAGAAGGAATGGATAAAGACAAAAAAGACGAAGCAATTGAGGAAGATCTTTCAGTAGAAGCTGAAGAGATGGATGCTGAAGAAGCTGACGATGATTCAGAAGAATCTGATGAGGAAGCTGAAGAAGATATTGAGGTAAAGGACATGGAAGTGGACGACCTTAAAGATCTAATCCGTGATATTATAGCACAAGAAATGGGAGCAGAAGCAGAAGGCGAAGAAATGCCTGCTGATGAGTTACCAACTGACGATATGGTAGGAGCGGAAGATGAAGAAGAAATTGACTTAGATGAACTTCTTAAAGAAATCGCTGAAATGGATAGTGAGCATAAAGATGAGGCAATGTCTCATGACGATGATCATAAAGATGAAGCTATGGACCCTGAGAAGAAAGATGAAGCTATGGATCACGACAAAAAGGATGAAACAATGCATTCAGATGATCACAAAGACGAATCTATGATTAACGAAGTAGATCCACTTACAGTAGGAGCAGGAGTTGCTGCTATATTCGGTGCATCTGTAGGTTTAGACAAATTAATGTCTAAATTAGAAGCTGGAGATTTTGGACCTCAAGGGGAAAAATTAGCTGCAGGTTTAAGAAAGCACGGTAAAGCCGCTGCTAACAGATACAACGAAGGAGAAGTAGAAGTTTCTAACGAAACTGAAATGGAAGAAGTAAGTATGCATACTCGTACACCTGAAAACAATGACTTAGTAAAAGCAATGGATTTTATTGGTAAGCAAGCTAAAAAAGCTGGCAAATCAGTAGCAGATTTTGTAAAAGGAATTGAATTAGGAAAAATGTCCGACGCAATGAGAGAAATAGAAATAGAAGAAGCTAGTGAACTAGAAGAAGCTATGACTACTATCAATGAAATGAAAGGTAAACTTCAAGAAGTTAATCTTCTTAACGCTAAGTTACTTTATGTAAATAAAGTCTTCAAAGCAAATAATTTAACTGAATCGCAAAAAGTAAATGTTATCGCTGCATTCGATAAAGCCGAAACAGTTAAAGAAGTGAAATTAGTATTCGAAACAGTTGCTGATAATGTAGTAAGTAAATCTACAAAAAGCACAATTAGAGAATCAAAATTAGGTATGGCTAGTAAAGCTACAGGAACTACTGCTTCTAAACCAGAAGTAATTGCTGAAGTTAGCGACGCTGTATTAAGAATGCAAAAATTAGCTGGAATAATTAAATAAATTTAAAAAGACAAATTTTAATCATGGAATTAAATAAATTATTAGAAGGGTCTCAAGGCAACTTTAAAAACTTGCAAGCTGATGCTGCACGTTTAGCTGACAAATGGACCCAATCTGGACTCTTAGAAGGATATTCTAACGAGATCGAGAAAAACAACATGGCTATGATTCTTGAGAATCAAGCTAAGCAGATTGTATCTGAAGCATCTACTTCAGGAGCAGGATCGTCTACTGGCGGTTCTTTTGGAGTAGGAGCTGGAGAACAATGGGCTGGAGTAGCTTTACCATTAGTACGTAAAGTATTCGCTCAAATCGCTGCTAAAGACTTTGTATCTGTACAACCAATGAACTTACCTTCAGGACTTGTATTTTTCTTAGACTTTAAATACGGAACAAGCTTATCAAGTGGAAAAACAGGCAATTTTAGAAATGCTGGAGATAACATGTACGGAAATGTATCTACTGCTGCAACTAAAATGGGAGTAGACACTGATGTTACTGGCGGTCTTTATGGCGCTGGAGCATTCGGTTACTCTGTAAATTCTGCTTCAAAAGCTGTACAAGAAGATGCAGGAGTAGCAACTTCTGCTTCTATTGCTTATGATAACGATAGAAAACCAAGTGACTATTATACTATCTCAAAAGCTTTTGTTGGTGGTGATAATATCGATGCTAAAGGTGTAAGAGCTTTTAGAATCTATTCTGGTTCAGGAGCTAACGCAAAAGACGTAACAACACCTGAATTAACTACTGTAAGTGGAACAACTGTAACTTTTGTTATTGCAAAAGCTGATACAGCTTTAGATACAGAATTAACTGGATCTATCCTTTTCTATAAGCAACCGGTTGACAACAACAGAGGTGACTTTGAAGATGGAAATCAAGTAGGAACTATAAACATTCCTGAAATTAACGTAGAACTTGCTTCTGAAGCAATTGTTGCTAAAACTAGAAAGTTAAAAGCACAATGGACACCAGAATTCGCTCAAGATCTTAACGCTTACCACAGTATTGATGCTGAGGCTGAGTTAACATCTTTATTGAGTGAGTATATTTCTATGGAAATCGATCTTGAAATCTTAGATATGTTAATTCAAGATGCTGTTACTACTGAAAAGTGGTCAGCTGTATCTAACAGATCTTGGGATGGTAGTAAGTTCGTAGACGCTGCTGCAGGCTCAGGAGGATTCTATAATACTCAAGGACAGTGGTTCCAAACTTTAGGAACTAAAATCCAAAAAGTATCTAACAAGATTCACCAAAAAACTCTTAGAGGTGGTGCAAACTTCTTAGTATGTTCTCCAACTGTTGCAACTATCCTAGAATCAATTCCTGGATATGCTGCTAATACAGACGGTGACAAAATGGACTTTGCTTTCGGTGTACAGAAAGTTGGTCAATTAAACGGAAGATATAAAGTATATAAGAACCCTTATATGACTGAAAACTCAATCCTTATGGGATACAGAGGATCTCAGTTC
>Ga0209535_1002646_pt1 | contig 11656 bp, 17 predicted proteins | sample LinPmetageLP28_FD_184041 | JGI IMG/M metagenome (GOLD analysis project Ga0209535, IMG submission 184041) | Marine viral communities from the Pacific Ocean - LP-28 (SPAdes) (version 2) | ecosystem: Environmental > Aquatic > Marine > Oceanic | place: Pacific Ocean | collected 2009-08-22
ACTAGAGATAGTAAAGGGAAATTACAGAAAGGTCGTAGAAAGACCCTTAAACTGAAAACTCAGGGCGATAAAAACCGCTATCAAAGTATTGTTAAGGCTATAAGTGATTATTATAAGAAAGCAGGAATTGATGAGGTATGGTTTATTTTATTTTTGTATATTATATTCCTAGTATTAATAGCTTATACAAATAACTTATTAAAATAATTTATGATTAAAAAAGAATGGATATTTATGCAAAAAAAATATAGACAATACAGGAGTAACCAAGGAAGGAGCCCTAAAAATATGGAGGCAAACTACAAAAGTTGTTTTTGGTCAATTGTATTTTTATTAATGGTTTTAATAATCGTATTAATAACGAATTATTTAACTAAATAAAATATGAAAACACGGCTTACAACAAATAAAAAAAGAGATTCCTACAGGTTAGATGTTATAGAAAATGGAGAGTTATATCAATATTACTTTACCGAATTTAAGAAAGCAATAGACTTTCAAAACAAAAAATTAAAACATAAATAAATGGGTCAACCTTATATAATTGTAGTAGAGAATACTACCAATAACCATATAGAAGATATAAAGCTATTTGATACTTTTAAAAACAATGGATTGCCTAATTACGGTTTGCCTCCCGGTGTTACTGTTACTATGGGAGTTCAAGGAGTTACCTATGGACAATTGCTATTTCAGAGTATGTCTATGCCCTTCCTTACTTCTTTGACTTATTTGAAAGCAGATTCTACTGAGCAGGTAAATCAAACATTTAGTATTAAAGCTAAAGACACCAATGGAAATATGCAGAATATACCTTGTACTTCTGTTGTTAGTCCTTATCAACCTCAAGGAAATGTATTACAGGCTAGTTGTGAATATATAATTGATGGAAATACTGTTTTCATAATTAATAATTTATTGCCAAAAAGCAAGTTCAAAATTTATATTTATCCATCCAAAATAGCCAACATTTCTAACTCTTTTTTCTAAATTATTTTTCGGATTTTGGTCAGTTTTTTATCTATTTGATGTAACTATATAAAATATTTAAAAATTTACATCAATTTTCTTTGGTTTGTTGAAATTAAATGTGTATGGATATAGTGCTATACACATATTATTTCTATAATTTTGTTTATTGTTATATTTTTTAAAATAAATATTAAGAGTAAATATGTTAAATTTTAAACATCCAAATGATACTAAAGCATTCCTAATAGGTATATGTGCTTCTATTACAGGAGTTATACTGTGGGATATATATAAGTATAATAAGAAGTTATTTGAATTTGAAGAAAATAATAATAAGTAATGATAGGGGTGGATGCCGTGGTTGACTTACCATCCCTTGATTTACTTAATAAAAAAAATAAATAATGGTTACAGAAAAAGAAGTAGGAAAGATTATGTCTAAATGGGGCTATGTCGGAGTAGGCTTAGGTTTACTAGGTACATACTATTATTTAGGTCTAGTTAAGAAGAGTAACTATAAAAAACTATTTGTTGGTTCTTTATTTACCCTTGGCGGACTCGCTATAGGTGCTTATGTAGGAGCAAAAGAAGTTGACAAATTAAAAAAATAAAATTATGAAACGAATTACAGAATTACAGGAAGCTACAATGCCACAATCATTTATACAAGAGTATGCAGCAAGAGATGAAATGTCAAGAAATGAAAGAAGAAAATTATTAAAAGAACAAAGAGGTAGAGATTTTACTAGAGTTGATAGAAGAGAATTCAATATAGTAGAGAGGGAGAGGATTCGTAATGAGAGATTAGCATTAAGAAGTAAATATTTATTAGAATGTGCTAAAGAATTAGGTGTTGATAGAGATACCGTAGATGCTTTGATGAGTAGAGATGTAAAAACTAGACAAAAATTATTCGGTATTTTACCTGATGCACCCTATGGTTGTAGGACTCAAGAATGTCAAGAGCAAAATAGTGCAAGTGCAAGGAGTATAATAGATTTTCAAAATAGCGAATTAGGAAAGAAATTGGAATGTTTAGAACAATGTGCTGAAAGTAAAATGTTTGCAAGACAGAATCCGGATAGAGGTGGTGGTTCAACAAAAATGATTGAAGAGATTAATTATAGATATAATTCTAAATGTGGTTCTTTTAAAAAAGCTAATAAATCAGAAGCTGAAAATAAAAACAAAAATCTTTATTTGATATTAGGTGCTATAGTTGTTTTATTAATACTAAAAAAATAAGATTATGAGTTACGAGCATTTTGCAAGACAAGAAGAAGAAATATCTAATAAGTATATGAGTGCTAATGGAGAGGGTACAATTAATGTAAGTAAATCTATTGATAAATATCTGCCTTCATCAAAAAAGATATACGCAGGAATAGCAATAGTTGTAGGGATAGTAATAGTGCTATCTATATATAATAAAAATAAAAAATAGAAATTATGAATGAAAAAATATTAGTATTTATAGGAGGGTTTATTTTCGCAGTTGTTACTGCAAGTAAGGCTTATGCTCCTAACAGAGATGAGCAATTAGGCAGTACACCTCCTCCACCTCCACCTCCTCCAACACCTCAACTAAATACAGGAGTTAACTCGGGAGTTTGTCCTGAAGGTATGGAGAGTAAGCCTGTTTTCCTTCCAAGGTACGGTATGCACCCGGGTAAAGAAAAATTAGAGAGAGATAGAATAGCTTTTGAGGAAAGAAAGAGAAATGCTCCTTGTATATCAAGTAAAGAGGCTGCTGAAATAAGACAAAAAAGGAAAAATTCCCCTATGCCACCAAGTGTACGACCAAGAGGTACAATGTTAGGATTTACAGGATAATATTTAGAAATTATGAATGAAAAAATATTAGTATTTATCGGAGGATTTATTTTCGCAGTTGTTACTGCAAGAAAGGCTTATGCTACAAATACAAATAGTAATGTATTAAAAGATAGTGGTGATGGTGGAAACTATACAGATGAAGAATTAGATGCTCTATATAAAAGACAGATGAGAGAGTATGGATTAATAAAAACTAAACCTGAAGTTTCTGCCCCAATAAGTTTTAAAGCTGAAAGTCAAGCAGATTGTCCTAAAGGATATGCTTTTCGCAATAACGACCTAAGAGTCAACCCAAATGGAGGTGCCTGTATAGATGAAGATAGATTAGATAAATTATTTAGAACTATTATATAGTTTATGCCATATTCTATAACTGCATATACAAAAAGACAAGCTACCAAGTATGGGGTTAAAGTAAAACCTTCTAAAGTAAAGGGTAAGAAGATAGATGTATTTAAGGGAGATAAAAAGGTAGCAAGTGTTGGAGCATTAGGATATAATGATTACCCAACATATATAAAGAAGAAGGGAAAAAAGTATGCTGATGAAAGAAGAAGGCTTTATAAGAAAAGGCATACTAAAGACAGAACAAAAAGAGGTACACCGGGATGGTATGCCGATAAATTATTATGGTAAAAAATAAAATAAGATGAAGATAAATAAACCTTTAATATTTATAATAGGCTTTGTAGTTGCTATTAAACTTATGAGTAAGAAAATACAAGCAAGAGAAAATAGTGAGGAAATAGATATTATAATTGACTAATATGAAAGGAGCCGTTTTAGTTTTATTTGGGGTAGGATTAACTTACTACTTGTTAAAAGAAAAAATTTGGGAAGGACCAAAAGGAAAAACTATCAAGTGTAATTCCTGCTCTTGGTCTTGGAATGAAAAAGATGGTGGAGATGATATGTATGTTTGTCATAAATGTGGAAATGATAATTCCGATATGTATAATTAAGATAAATAATGGAAAACATAATTTTTGTAGATAGATTCGATGATAGCAGTTATACTCTATCAAAAAAAACAAAAGATGAATATGCTAAAGACATAGCAGTAGTTCATAACTATCACAGAGATAACCCATCTATATCAATTACAGGTAATAACACTTTGATAGATATAAAAAAAATTATTTATACAATAGAAGAGCAACAAAAAGACATTAATATGTTTGGTAAAATGCTTATTGAACTTAATGCAGAGTAAATTTATTATGAGAGAATATATAAGAAATATAACTAATGTTTTGAATTTTTATGATTTTCAACCATTGTTATTTTTTTGGATATTATCTGATTTATTTAATAATCAAGTATTATGGACTAATTATGAATATTGGTCACAATTAGGACAACCAAATACTTATTGGTTATATATGTGTTATTTTATAACATCTTTATCTATAATAGCTTTTTTGAATAATCTAAAGGTTCTTATTAGATGTGTTTCTGTTTATTTATTACTGTATTTATTCTCTACAGTAAGATATGTATTAAGTATATATACAGAAAATGAAGGTTTTGTTATTGAAGATTTTAAATCTTTATTTATTACCTCTTGGTATTTTACTATGTGGGTATGGATATTGATTAAATTAAAAAAAGAGAATTTATTTAAAACAATAAATAAGTAAATGGCTGATTTCGATAAGGCACATAAATATATTATTAAAGAAGAAGGAGGTTATCAGGATATGCCTAATGATACAGGCAATTATACTGATGGTGTTTTAATTGGTACTAACTATGGTATTAGTGCTGATACTCTTAAATCTTTTTTAGGAAGAACCCCTACTAAAGATGAAATGGAAAATCTTTCATTTGATGATGCGGTTATTATTTATATACAGAGATATTGGAGTAAGATATTAGGAGATAGAATTAAAAATCAAAGTGTTGCTCTACTTATATATGATGGTTCAGTAAATCAAGGTAGAGGTGCGATGAGAAGTGTTGTTGGAAATGCTATGAGAAATCTGAATGCTAATATATCTGATGATAAGGTTTTTTCCGAAGCAGGAATTAAAAAACTAAACTCATTAAACCAACAGAAACTATTTGAAGAAATATACAATGGAAGAAAGAAAAGATATGAAAAAGGTCAAGTTGCATTTAGAGCCGGTCATTTAAAAAGACTGAGTGGGATTACATTTAATGGTAATTCTAAACTTCCAACTTGGGCTATCATTTCAATTTCACTTGGAGTGGTTAGTTTATTAACTCTTTCAGCCTATAGAATTTATAAGAAATAAAAAATGAACGAAAATTTAACAACAATAATAATTTCTTTGATTACAGTTCTATTTGGAGGTGGTGCTTGGAAGTTTTACGAGTTTTTAATAAATAAAAAATCAGATGATAAAAAAATTGAATTATCTGAAAAGACTATGTATAGGGATGATTTAAAAAGTCGGGTAGGAAAATTAGAAGATGATAAAGAAGAGTGTATGAAATCTCTTTTAGAAATCAGTAGCAAGTTATCAGCACTAGAAACTAAAGTATTGTATTTAGAAAGAGAGAATAGCGAATTAAAAATTAGATTACAAAATAAATAAATATAAAAAAATGGCATCAACACAAAACACAAAGACTTTAAACTCAGGAATTGCAATAGGAATTGCTATATCAGCAGTAGCATATTTAATTAATAAAAATATACTGAAAAATAGTAATACTCCTGATAATATAAGAGCCGTTATTCAAAATTGGATAAATACCGTATGTAGACATAATCCTCAAGATATTGTTTCTCTATATGCTCCTGATGGAGTATTATTAGGTACGGTTGCTAAAAGTATGAAGGTTGGAAGAAAGCAGATATTAAGTTATTTTGAAATGTTTGTTGGAAAAGAACCTTGTGGATATATAACTGATATTAATGTTCAAAATTTTGGTTCGGATTATGCCGTTGCTGATGGAACTTATAATTTTGAGTTAACAAATGAAGAAGGGGGTAGAGATATGGTTCCTGCAAGATTTACTTTTGTATTAAAAAGAGTAGTAGGAGGTCCAAATACTCCTAATAGAGGAGGATGGGTTATAGCATCACATCATTCATCAGCACAACCGGAGTGATATAAATAAATATTAAGATAATAATCTTTAGAGATAATAGTATCTTTGATGATTGTTATAAAATAACTTTTAATTGTTGCCACCTCAACGATTATTACAAAATAAAAAATTAAATGGGTAATTTAAATGGTGGTCTAGGAGTTAGAGCCGGTGGTACAGGAGGAGGCGGTGGCGGAGGTGCACAAGGTGCACAAGGTACACAAGGTCCTTCAGGCGGTGTTCAAGGTGCAACAGGGGCTCAAGGAACAACAGGGGCAGGTACGCAAGGAACAACAGGTATTCAAGGTACTCAAGGTGCTCAAGGCTCAAATGGTGCACAAGGAACAACAGGAAGTCAAGGAACTACAGGAAGTCAGGGTACTAATGGTACTCAAGGTAGAACAGGTGCTCAAGGCACAACAGGAAGTCAAGGTAGAACAGGAACTACAGGAAGTCAAGGTGCAGTTGGAACTCAAGGCTCTACCGGAACTCAAGGAACTACAGGAGCACAAGGGACTAAAGGAAATCAAGGAACTACCGGTGCAACCGGCTCACAAGGAACAACAGGAACAACAGGTTCTCAAGGTGTTCAAGGAATTCAAGGTAGAATAGGAACTACAGGGGCTCAAGGTACACAAGGTACAAATGGTACTTCAGGGGCTCAAGGGTCAGCAGGAACTCAAGGTACTTCAGGTTCAACAGGAAGTCAAGGTACTACCGGTGCACAAGGTACAAATGGTACAACCGGTTCTCAAGGTGCGACAGGAACACAAGGTAGAGCAGGAAGTACAGGTACACAGGGAACTCAAGGAGCACAAGGTACAAATGGTACTATAGGGTCACAAGGAGCAACCGGAATTCAAGGAATAAAAGGTGCGACAGGTAGCCAAGGTACTGCCGGAAGCACAGGAACACAAGGTGCTACAGGTAGCCAAGGTGCTACAGGAACTCAAGGAACAAATGGAACTCAAGGAACTACAGGTGCTCAAGGAACAAAAGGAGATACAGGTAGTCAAGGTACTACGGGTACACAGGGAACAACAGGAACAACCGGTGCTCAGGGTACTCAAGGAATTCAAGGTAGACAAGGAAATGGAGGTACACAAGGAACAACAGGTTCACAAGGTGCACAAGGAATTCAAGGTAGAGGAGGTCCACAAGGAACTACAGGTTCTCAAGGAACAAACGGAACTCAAGGAACTACAGGATTACAAGGAACTACAGGAGCACAAGGTATTAAAGGTGATACCGGAAGTCAAGGTGCTACAGGAACTCAAGGAACATCAGGAACTCAAGGAACTACAGGTAGTCAAGGTGCTACGGGAGCAACAGGAATTCAAGGAACTAACGGGGCTCAAGGGGCACAAGGAAGAGCAGGAACTACAGGTAGCCAAGGTGCAACAGGTGCTCAAGGAACTACCGGTGCTCAAGGAATAAAAGGTGATACAGGGGCTCAAGGGGCTCAAGGAACATCAGGAACTCAAGGTGCCACAGGTGCTCAAGGTATAAAAGGTGATACCGGAAGTCAAGGTGCTACAGGAACTCAAGGTAGTAGAGGTGCACAAGGAACTACAGGTGCACAAGGAACTACAGGGGCACAAGGTACCACAGGAACTCAAGGTGCCACAGGAACTCAAGGTACAACAGGGGCTCAAGGAACTACAGGGGCTCAAGGTAGAGATGGAACTAATGGTACTCAGGGTGCTACAGGAACTCAAGGGGCTCAAGGAAGAATAGGAAGTCAAGGTGCAACAGGTTCACAGGGTACACAAGGTATAAAAGGAGATACCGGAAGTCAAGGTGCAACGGGTTCACAGGGTGCTCAGGGAATTATAGGAAATCAAGGACTTACCGGAGGAACGGGTAGTCAAGGAACATCAGGTACTCAAGGTGCAACGGGAACTCAAGGTGCTCAAGGAATAAAAGGAAATCAAGGACTTACCGGAGGAACAGGTAGTCAAGGAACTACGGGTGCTCAAGGTGCTCAAGGAACAAAAGGTACTCAAGGTGCAACAGGCACACAAGGTGCTCAAGGAATAAAAGGTGATACAGGTGCTCAAGGTTCGCAAGGAAGAAGCGGAAGTCAAGGTGCTAATGGTACACAAGGAACTACAGGGACACAAGGAACTAATGGTACTCAAGGTTCTACGGGTAGCCAAGGGTCAGCAGGTTCTCAAGGAACAACAGGAACTCAAGGTGCAACAGGAAGCCAAGGTACTCAAGGAATTCAAGGAAGAGGTGGTTCTCAAGGTGCTACCGGAACGCAAGGAACTACAGGAACGCAAGGTGCTACAGGAACGCAAGGTTCAACCGGAACGCAAGGAGCAAATGGAACTCAAGGTGCTACAGGTGCTCAAGGAACTACAGGAACTCAAGGTGCAACAGGAAGCCAAGGTACTCAAGGAATTCAAGGAAGAGGTGGTTCTCAAGGTGCTACCGGAACGCAAGGTGCAACAGGTAGTCAAGGTGCCACAGGAACACAAGGTGCTACAGGTAGCCAAGGAAGAACAGGTTCTCAAGGGGCTAATGGAACTCAAGGAACTACAGGAACGCAAGGTGCTACAGGAACGCAAGGTTCAACCGGAACGCAAGGAGCAAATGGAACTCAAGGTGCTACAGGTGCTCAAGGAACTACAGGTACTCAAGGAACTACAGGTTCTCAAGGAGTCCAAGGTATTCAAGGGAGAGGTGGTTCTCAAGGTGCTACCGGAACGCAAGGTGCAATAGGTAGTCAAGGAATAAAAGGTGCACAAGGTGCTACCGGAAGTCAAGGAATACAAGGTATTCAAGGAGAAAGAGGAGTTGGTGCCCAAGGAAGTACAGGCTCTCAAGGTGCGACAGGTAGTCAAGGTGCGACAGGTAGTCAAGGTACTAAAGGTGCACAAGGTGCTACAGGAAGTCAAGGTGCCACAGGTTCTCAAGGAACAACAGGAACGCAAGGTGCTACAGGTACTCAAGGTTCAACCGGTACTCAAGGAGCCACAGGTTCGCAAGGAACTACGGGAAGTCAAGGAATACAAGGTAAAGTTGGTGGAACCGGTGCTCAAGGAACTACAGGAACTCAAGGAGCAACAGGAACTCAAGGAGCAACAGGAAGTCAAGGAGCAACAGGTAGTCAAGGGGCTCAAGGAACAAAAGGTGATACAGGTGCACAGGGAACACAAGGAATTAAAGGAACACAGGGAACAACAGGTTCTCAAGGTGCGACAGGTAGCCAAGGAACAACAGGAATCCAAGGTACTCAAGGTTTACAAGGTAGAGCAGGAAATACCGGTGCTCAAGGTGCAACAGGAACTCAGGGAACAACCGGAAGTCAAGGTGCAACAGGAACGCAAGGAGTACAAGGAATTCAAGGAAGAGGTGGTCCTCAAGGTGCTACAGGTGCTCAAGGAACCACAGGTGCTCAAGGAACTACAGGAACTCAGGGTACGACAGGAACTCAGGGTACGACAGGTGCTCAAGGTATAAAAGGAGATACAGGTAGTCAAGGAACAACAGGAACTCAGGGTACCACAGGAACACAAGGTAGAACAGGTTCTCAAGGTGCGACAGGAACACAAGGTGCGACAGGAAATCAGGGTACTACAGGAACTACCGGTAGTCAGGGTACACAAGGTATTCAAGGTAGACAAGGAAACGGTGGTACACAAGGAGCAACAGGTTCGCAAGGAGTACAAGGAATTCAAGGAAGAGGTGGTCCTCAAGGTGCAACAGGTACACAAGGAACAACCGGAACGCAAGGAACTACAGGTTCTCAAGGAACAACCGGAACAACAGGTGCTCAAGGTACACAAGGTATTCAAGGAGAAAAAGGGAATATTGGTGGAACAGGTTCGCAAGGTGCAACAGGTTCTCAGGGAACAACCGGAAGTCAAGGTACTCAAGGAACTACAGGTTCTCAAGGAACAAAAGGTGATACAGGAAGTCAAGGAGCCCAAGGAACAAAAGGAACTCAAGGTTCAACAGGTTCTCAAGGAACAAAAGGTGATACAGGAAGTCAAGGTACTCAAGGGCTTCAAGGTAGAGCAGGAAATACAGGAAGTCAAGGTGCAACAGGAACTCAAGGGGCAACCGGAACTCAAGGTACAACCGGAACTCAAGGTGCGATAGGTAGCCAAGGTAGAATAGGAAGTCAAGGTGCTACAGGTACTCAAGGAACTACGGGAACGCAAGGTACTACCGGAACTCAAGGGGCAACCGGAACACAAGGGGCAACCGGAAGTCAAGGAACAAAAGGTGCTCAAGGTGCTACCGGAAGTCAGGGTGCAAAAGGTAATCAAGGAACTACGGGTGCTCAAGGAACAACCGGAACTCAAGGTACAACCGGAACTCAAGGTACAACAGGGGCTCAAGGTGCAACCGGAAGTCAAGGTGTAAAAGGTGCTCAAGGTGCAACAGGAAGTCAGGGTATAAAAGGTGACACAGGTTCTCAGGGAACTCAAGGGTTACAAGGAAGAGCAGGAAATACCGGTGCTCAAGGTGCAACAGGAACGCAAGGTACTACCGGAACTCAAGGTAATACAGGAACACAAGGAACTACGGGTGCTCAGGGTGCAAAAGGTAATCAAGGTACTACAGGAGCAACCGGTTCGCAAGGTGCTACAGGTGCTCAAGGAAGAACAGGAGCAAATGGAACTCAAGGAACTACAGGTTCTCAGGGTGCAACAGGAAGCCAAGGTATAAAAGGAGATACAGGTAGTCAAGGAACAACAGGAACTACAGGTAGTCAAGGAACTCAAGGTATTCAAGGTGTAAAAGGTAATATTGGTGGAACAGGTTCTCAAGGTGCTACAGGTGCTCAAGGAACTACGGGAAGTCAAGGTGTCCAAGGTAAAGTTGGTGGAACCGGTGCTCAAGGGACTACAGGTGCTCAAGGAAGAACAGGAGCAGATGGAACACAAGGAACTACAGGTTCTCAAGGAACAAAAGGTGATACAGGTTCTCAGGGAATTCAGGGGCTTCAGGGTAGAGCAGGAAATACCGGTTCAACAGGTTCTCAGGGAGCCACAGGTTCTCAGGGAACAACAGGAAATACAGGTGCACAAGGTGCTACAGGTGCTCAAGGACAAAAAGGTACTACAGGTTTAACAGGTAGTCAAGGTGCCACAGGTTCCCAAGGAACAAAAGGTGCTCAAGGTACGACAGGTACGACAGGTTCAACAGGTTCGCAAGGTGCTACGGGTGCACAAGGACAAAGAGGTGTAACAGGTTTAACAGGTAGTCAAGGAGCAACCGGAAGTCAGGGTGCAAAAGGTACAACCGGTAATACAGGTAGCCAAGGTGCTACCGGAACTCAAGGTACAACCGGAACAACAGGTAATACAGGAAGTCAAGGTACAACCGGTGCAACAGGAAGCCAAGGAGCAACAGGTGCACAAGGACAAAGAGGTGTAACAGGTTTAACGGGTAGCCAAGGTGCCACAGGTTCTCAGGGAACAACCGGAACTACAGGTTCAACAGGTAGTCAAGGTGCGACAGGTGCTCAAGGAATAAAAGGTGCAACAGGTGCTCAAGGAACAACAGGAACAACAGGTGCTCAAGGTAGAACAGGTGAAACAGGTGCTCAAGGAACTCAAGGTATTCAAGGATTTACAGGAATAACAGGAAGTACAGGTTCGCAAGGTGCAACAGGTTCTACAGGTTCGCAAGGAACTCAAGGTATTCAAGGATTAAAAGGTACGACAGGTAATACAGGTTCGCAAGGTGCTACGGGTGCACAAGGACAGAGAGGTGTAACAGGAATAACAGGTTCGCAAGGTGCGACAGGTGCTCAGGGTACGACAGGTAC
>Ga0209535_1002648_pt1 | contig 11654 bp, 10 predicted proteins | sample LinPmetageLP28_FD_184041 | JGI IMG/M metagenome (GOLD analysis project Ga0209535, IMG submission 184041) | Marine viral communities from the Pacific Ocean - LP-28 (SPAdes) (version 2) | ecosystem: Environmental > Aquatic > Marine > Oceanic | place: Pacific Ocean | collected 2009-08-22
AACGCCATATCTTCTTGCGTCATGTTTTCAAAACCTTTGGACAGATCATTTCCGAATAACGAAACTGATCCATTTGTTTTAGCTTTTATTTCATTAGCCATTATACATCCTCCATTTATTTTTTCCGGCTGATTTTTGTCTTGTCTTTAATCCATAGACTAAAAACATCAGAAGGCATGTCAAGGCCGGCCTTAACACGCTCCTGGTATAGGGCAGTCAATGTATTCCAAGCCACATCAGATTTCTGTTGTGGATTAAAACCATTCTCCGCCGCAAGGTCCAACAATTGTTTCGCCTTGTCATCTTCTCCACGACCAAAACTTACTGAAACATTGTTTTTAACAATATCTCCTAACCCTTGATCTCGAAGCCATTGAAGAGCTTGTTCCCTTTTTAAATCATCTTTGGGAATAGTTGCTCTGTATTCTGTTTTAACTTTAACGCTAGATCCATCTGCTAACTTAATTTCATTAAGTCCTTGTTCTTTGAGTAATTCGGGAATTACCTCTGAACTGATTACATCTGCCTCTTGTTTTTTAGATTTTAATTTATCTTCTAGCTCTGCAATTTCATCTTCTTTATCTTTAAGAAGTTTACATTGTGTAGCTATGTCTGTTATCTCGATGTTATCTAAAAGATCTTTAGTATCTTTTAACATCATATTTTTTACTTCACTCATAGTTATCCTTTCTGATAGAGATCGAAATTTATTGGATAGTATTTAGCTTCTCTTCGATCCCATTTGAGAAGGTTAAATTTACCGTTTGTTTTATCACAAACGATTGCACAAGATATACCAATTATAGCTGGATCTCCTGTGAGCAATACGTAGTCTTGTTCTCTAAAGTCTCTTAAGTTTTTTTGCATTTTAAAAACAAATGGACTTGATGAGAATATTATCTGTGAATCTGGGCCATAGTTGGGCAAACAAATTACTAGATAACCAAAATTAGATGCACCTAAAATATTTATATTAGAAGGTGGGTGTTGTAATACATAAACAAATTTTTCGTCAGGATTGTTTTTATGAAAGTCTAAAAACTCTGCGAGTGAATTCGGTTTGTATAATTCAAAAATTTTATTCTTCATTCTATTATTCTCTTGACAACTTATATAGTAGTGATTATATACTTGTCAAGTAGAAAGAATAAAAGATGAAATATAAATTTAAGACAAAGCCATACAAGCATCAGCTGACGGCATTAGAAAAATCAGTTGATAAAAAAGAATACGGTTACTTTATGGAAATGGGTACCGGTAAATCAAAAGTGTTAGTTGATAACATGGCTATGCTTTATGATAAAGGTAAAATAAATGGGGCATTGATTATAGCTCCAAAAGGAGTTTATACCAATTGGTTTTCTCAAGAAATACCAAATCATTTAGTTGACCATATAAAACCCAAAATGGTACTATGGACTGCTTCAACATCCAAAACAAAGGAAAAAGAATATCAAACTTTATTTGAAACAGGCTTTGACCTACATGTCCTTATCATGAATGTTGAGGCTTTTTCGACTAAAAAAGGTGTTGAATTTGCTTATAAATTTTTAAGAAGTCATAAAACTATTATGGCTGTAGATGAATCTACAACTATTAAAAATCCTTCAGCTAAAAGAACTAAAGCTATATTAACTTTAGGCAAGCATGCTCAATACAGAAGAATACTAACAGGTTCTCCTGTGACAAAAAGTCCTTTAGATTTATATAGTCAATGTGCTTTTTTAAATGAAGAATTACTAGGATATGGATCTTACTATGCATTTAGAAATAGATATGCTCAAATGATAGATAGAAACTTTGGTGGTAGAAGAGTTCAAATTGTAGGTAGTTATCAAAGACTTGATGAGTTAGAAGAAATATTAAAAGAATTTTCTTATAGAGTTCAAAAATCAGAATGTTTAGATTTACCTAAAAAGATATTTATTAATAGAACTGTTGAACTTACTAAAGAACAAAATGAAGCATATGCTACAATGAAGTCCGCGGCCCTCGCTTCTCTAAAAGGTAAGATGGCTACAGCGCCTCACGTACTAACACAACTGATGCGTTTACACCAGATCACTTGTGGTCATTTAAAATCTGACGATGGTACCATTACTAATTTTAAACATAAACGTATTGAGGAACTAATTGATGTTATGAATGAGATGGAAGGTAAAGTTATTATATGGGCTAACTATGTTCATGATATAAATGAAATTACTAAAGCATTAGAAGATGAATATGGTGAAGGATCTGTTGTTCAATATTTTGGTAAGGTTTCATCAGAAGATAGACAAAGGGCTATTACAGAATTTCAAGATCCCAAATCAAAAGTTAAATACTTTATTGGTAATACTCAAACTGGTGGCTATGGTATTACACTAACAGCCGCAAGCAATGTAATCTATTATTCTAACAGTTATGATTTAGAGAAAAGATTACAGTCAGAAGATAGGGCACACAGAATAGGACAAACTAAATCAGTAACTTACGTAGATTTAATTGCAGAGAAAACTGTGGATGAGAAAATAATAAAAGCATTAAGAAAGAAAATTAATATTGCAACTATAGTTATGGGTGATAAAGTCCAAGACTGGATATGAAACCTATAATTATAACTTTAATGTATCTCACTTTTGGTGGAGATATTAAAATGGAAACTTTTGAAATACATACAACTTGTAGTAGTTGGTTTCATACAAATGTAGCACAAATAGAGAATAAAAAGACAACATTGTTCAGCAATAGAACGTATCATGTGTATAAAGATAAAAGAGTTATTGGATATATATGTGCTGATCACCCACCACAATGAGATTTACAGATCTATTAGTCCTGTTTCTCGGTTTAAATATTTGTATTCTATTTTATGTATGTCAAAGTCTTTCATAATCTTACTACAAATATCACTAGGACTAAAATCACCACAACTATAAACATCTAATTGCATTAACGCAGGTTTAGGTTCATCCCAAATGTGCATAGCAATGTGTGATGTTTCTATAATGGCAACAGCTGTGATACCTCTGTTACCTGGCATATTACAATACTTAACGTAAGGACCCATAAAGACTTTCATGTTGATAGATTCTATAAAACCCATCATCCAATCTTTTAGCCATTCTTCATCTGTTGGTGGTTTACTTGCTTCCGCACGAATAATTAAATGTTTGTGAACAAGTAAACTGTTTTTCATACGCTAGATCTCTTCGTATTGAGTTTTACCTGCATCATTACGAAAGGCACGTAAGGTTTGTTTTCGGTTACCATCTTCACTGTAAGAAAAATGTAACCATCCGCTGGCCGGATCTCCTGTGTAAAATTCTAAAATTCCTTGGTCAAATTCTGTGTTATCTACGATCCAGTTAAATACTTCCATATTATCATGACCATGACATTCAAAGTCTGCTGCCTGACCACGGCAATGCTGGGATTTTCTACTACTGCCGATTTTTTCTGATAAAATTTCAGAACGGTATCCGCTTGATATCATTACCGGTCCAAAATTATCTCTTACGGGTTGTAAAACATTTTCACAAAGCAATCTTAAATTTTCTATGTGTTCTTCTGTAGGCATATTAGAAATGCCATGACGCTCCGCTGTCTGCGATTTGATGAGCTCTGACAAAGAAAAATTAGAACTTAACTTCATGTCATTACCTTATCCAAAACAAAGATGACTGCTGTTCCCGCAACAGTTAAAAGAACCCAATAGAACTTGTCTATCTTACCGCCCAATTTTTCTACATCTTCATGTACGTGGGATAAATTCTTTTTGACTCCTGATATGTGACCATACAGGGATAAAATGTGTTCTCTTGTTGTTTTAGGTTTTAAACTCATAATTAATTATTTTGTTTTAAAAAATCATCTACAGTGTTTATTTGATCTACCTTTTCAGGTAAAGGTAAACTTTCAAATGGGCTAGATTGTACACCTATTCCATCTAAATATGGAGTTGTACCTGCTACTCCTGGGGGAATTATACCTTCAACTGGTTCTATAGTTGCTTTTGGCATATCTTTAAAAGGATTTTCTATAACTGGAAACTCACCTGAAACTATAGAAGTTGAACTTAATTGATTAGCGATTGAAGCCATTACATCTCCAGCAGCATCTAAAGGATTAGCAACTCCTATCTTTTCAGAATTTAATTGAAATAATTTTCTTACGTTTCTAGATATAGTGTAGGGTTTAAAGAGACCTTGAGATAAATAACGATAAGCTGTATTAGCTCCTCTTTCTTTCATTGTTGAAGCCAATGCATCTTCTGATATTCCAAGTTCTCGAGCCGCTTCTATATCTTTATATAACTCTCTATTAGACAAAAATAAAGCTCTGTTAGCATTAATATATGCATCTATTAAATCTTCTGGAGTTTCTGGTCCTCCTCTTAAAGTTGTACCAGTAAATAAAGATCTGGAATTTCTAACATTTTTTTGAAAAGCGTTAATTTTATATTTAATAGCTTCACCAGGATCAACATCTATTTGTCTTAAGCCAACCATCCCTAAAAGTTCTTTACCTAAAGTAAATTCTTTTCCATATTTATTAAATCTATCCGGATCATCATCATCCACAGCTCCTTTTATAGATAATCTTAATCTATTTAATTGACTAGCATTAAGTGGAGCAAGTGCTGTCATTACATTTTTTACAGCAGCCCATACTTTATTTCCAGCAGTATCATTAGAATTCCAAATTCTTCTACCATCAGCGTCTACTCCTCCTCTACCAAGTAATAAAGGGGGAGAAACATCTTGAACAGCTTCTGTCCACAAAGATGCTGTAACAAAAGGAGCTCCAAGTTCTTTAGTAGCTTCTGCTAATCCTGAAATAAAATCACCCATGATTCCATTATTATCTGTTCTTCCTGCTTCAACATTATTAATAACACTTTGGATAGGTGCTAATAATAAATCATAAGCATTCATGTGAGAAAAATCTATGTAAGATAAAGTACCATCTTCATTTCGTAATGGAATAAGAGTTGAATTTTTAGACCATTTAGGAACATATCTTCTTAAAGCATTTATCTCATCTTTTGTAACATCGTAAACCATTTGACCTGCTGTAACTAAAGCTGTAGGAACCGCAACAGTTGTTAATGCCATTCCTCTTAATCTTTGTTTACCAATATTAGCAAAAGGTTTTACAAATTCTCCTGCTTTCATTCCTGGTAATTTTATTTTAAAATTAATTTCTCTTAAAGCTGTATCAACAATATTAGTTGACGTTCTCATTATTTCTGCAGGGAAAGAAACGAAATTTCCAACTGGCCATTTACGAATACCTTTTACAAAATCAGATACATAAGCATAATTAGGTACATTATTTTTAACTAAATCAGCTGCTCTCTTTTCTAAAAATTCTTCATTAAAGGTACCTATTTTTCTAGTAAGTCCATTATCTAAAACTTGAATAATATCCTCTCCTAATGATAAACCTTTATAATTTGGTATTTCTCTTAAAGATTTTTCTAATCTTGTTTTTTCTCCTAACCATGTAAAGATTTTCCAAAAATCATCTTCAGCTGTATATGCATCTTGAGCAAATCTTTTTATACGAGAAAAATTATTTATAACATTATTTATACTTCTATTTTGAATGTTTCCTAAAACATCACCAAAGTTAACATCTTTTAATAATCTATTTAAATCTCCTTGTGATACGTTAGAATTAACAACTCCTAATTTTAATAACTTATCATATAAAGCTGTGCCCTCAATACTAGGTTTTTTTCCTTTCCAAATAGCAGGACCTAAAGAAGTATCCCAAGCTGTTTGTAAAGCTTTTAAATCATTATTTAAAAGAACACCATTGGCTCCAGCAAATGCCATTGCACTTAAAAAATTACGTGCGTGAGTTACAGGACCTAATACAGTTTTTGCCATTTGAGCTCCAGCTTTAGGAAGAAGAAAACTATATTTATAAATTTCATAAGGAAGTCCTTTACCACTACTTACAATATCTCCTTTTACTAATGCTTCAGCATTTCCTGTTAAAGCATATTTTCCTGCTAAATTATTTGTAAGAGATTCTGAAGCTTCTCCTTCTATAATTTTTCTTGGAGTTACATTTAATCTTTGAACACCAGGAATAGGAGCTCGATCCGCATTAAATATCATCTCAACAAAATCTCCTGTTGATTTAGTTGCACCTGTTCCCATTTCACCTTGAATACCACCAAAATATTTTAAAGCATCTTCGGCAGTATCTACAACTGTAGGAGCGGCAGGTCTTGCTCCTAATCTAGCTATAGTAGCTTCTTCACCAATTTCATCTACACTCTTTAACCAATTATCTACTAATTCTTTTTGTCTTGCAGAATTTTTTATAACTTCATTATTAATTTCACCTCTTCTAACTAAATTAGATAATCTTTGTGTCCCTGTTATAATAGTGTTTAATCCATCATCAGATTTTCCAATTAACTTTTTTAAAATATCTGCTCTGTTAAATTCAGATCCATCAGGTAATACAACATTTTTAATATCTGCTAAATTACCTTTACTAGTTTGGGTTAAAATAGGTTTTTTAAATCTAGGATTAGCTATAGCATCGTGTAATGATTGTTGAGTAGAAGTAAAAAATCTAGGTAATCTTTTAAAAAAAGTTCCGGATCTATCATACTTTTTATAATCAAATCCTTTTTCTAAAGTGGCACTATTATAAATATTGTCAACAATACTTTCAACATCTCCTCTAGAAAGATTTAAACCTAATGAATCAGTTGCTTTTAATACTTCATCACTAACTTCATTTACTAAAGGTCGACTAGGAGGATAAATTTCTAAATCACCAATAGTTTTGTTTTTAAATATTTTTGAACCGGAGTCCATAAAATCACTAACTTTTTTTCCAAAAGCTCCTTTAAATTGTTTTAAACTATTTGGATCAAGTTGCCTTCCATAAATACTAAATAGATCACCAAATCTATTTCTCATACCATCCATTTGTAATCTTGCAGTTTCTAAAACTTCTTTGGTAGGAGCTCCTTTTCCGTAACCTGTAGTATTTTCAGTAATCTCTTTTGCAAACGGTTCAAAACCTTCATCTGTAATATTATTAAATTTTAATGTAAATCCATCTTCAACTAATTTACTATTATCAAGTATCTTACCTTTTTCATTTTTTAAAACTCCACCTTCTAAAATTTCATCTAATGTAAATCCAGATTCTCTTCCAGCTGCACTTAATTGTTTATCATAATAATTTGGATTATCTAAACCACTTAATACAGTTTCATTTAAAGCTTTTTTCTTTTTAGCTAATTGTTGAAAAGTATCTTCAGAAGTAAAAAATTTTTGATTTGTATCATAAAGTTTAAATAATTCATCATCTATAACTTTAGCTGAATTAATACTTAACATTTCATCAGCACTAGTTCCTGTTCGTACAGCTTCTGCTGCTTCAAAAGTAGTTTTACCTTTAGAACCTCTTTTACTAAATTTACTAAAAAAATTATTCCAAAATTTTTCCATTGGATCTTTTATAACTCTTCCTGTATCACTTGGTCCTTTTCTTAATCTATTAAAACCTACTCCAAGTGTACCTATTCCTGCAGTAAACACACCACCTTCAGTTCCAAACTTTAATCTATTAACTAATTCTTTAGCTGCTTGTTGTCTATTAGTACCACCTTCTTCTCTATTTAATTTTGTGGGTCCACCAATTACATCACCTAATGTTCCAGCATCTTTGACATCACCAACAAAAACTCCTTCCGCCACAGCACTTAAACCAGCACCACCTGCGTACTCTAAAAGTTTTCCTTTTTTATTAAGGGCAAAATTTTGAACAGCTTCATTAATTGGAGATACATTAAATTTAGTTGCTTTAGGTATACCTTTAGAAATAACATCATCAGCTAAACCTTTTCCTGTAAGACTAAAATACTTACCAGCTTTTTTAGCAGATAACGCTGTCTTGGCTAAATTTTTTCCTGCTTTAAATGCAATACCACCAGGTACTCCAATATTAACTATAAGTTCTGCTATTCTACCAGCCGCAGTATCTTCAGCCATTTCTTCAAATGGATTAAGAGTATCAAATACTTGTTCAACTTTAGCTGCTGTATTAGTTCCTAATCCTAAATCAATTAAATTTGCACCCAAAGAAAAAAATCCTTCTGGTATTTTAATTACTCCTGAAACTATTCCTGATAATGTAGATCTTATAATACCCGCGTCATCATTATCATCTTTTTTAGGAGAATCTTTTAATTGGTCGTTTAATACCTCTTCAAGAGTTGCCATTTAAATCTCCTATTGTTGAATTAGTACTTTTGATGTTGGATTTCCGTTTGCGTCTGCTATGATTTCAACTGTTGTTAAAGTTTCTGCTTTTGTTTTTTTATCTTTTGTCTTTACAATATAAATTTGACCAATTTGTGATTTCGTTAAATTTTCTTGTTGAACAATAGTTACATCTTCTGTAACTTTAGGAACTTTTCCTGTTGTTTGTTGTACAGATGCTGACATACCTTTTGCTCCAAAATTTCCAGCTCTTTGTTGCTCTGCTAAAGCTTCGTAAATGCTTTTTCTTTTTTGATAATCTACTTGAGCTTTCATTAATTCAATAGATTCTTTATTTCTTTTAGAAGCAATTTTATCTTTAATTTTATAATCTGCTGCTTTTTCTTCTATTCTCTCTAATCTACTTGGACCGGCTGCAGATTCAGCTGCCATAATATCAGATGCTATATCTGTAAATGTTCTTTTACCTTCTCCAGGTTTACCTCTTTTTAATGCTAGTGCGCTAGCTCTAGTTAACATATCTCCAACATCTCTTCGTCTAGCTTTATCACCACCTAACATTGAAATATAATCTTCTTCAGTAATAACTGTATCATCTTGTTCTGGCATTGTTGGTGCATTTACAGGTGGATCAACATTTTGTTTAGCTTTACTTAATTCTTCTATTGAAGAGAGTAAACCTGTTCCATCTGTTCCTAAAGGAGTGTATTTTGTAGGATCACTATATTCTTGTCTATCTGCTAAATACTGATTAAATTCATCTTCTGAAGTTGTTTCATCAATAATAGAACCTATTTGTCCTTCATCATACTTTTTCATAAATTCTAATTCTTTAACTGTAGTAGGTTTATTTAAATAAGCTAATCCACCTACAAAAGCTGGACCCGAAAGAGCTGCTGCGGTACCATAAGCAGCAGGACCTGTTGCCATACCATATCCACTTCTCATTATATTTCCTGCTTTAGTAAAATTAGCACGTGTCAAAGGATTATATTTATTAAAAAAATTACCAGCTCTAGAAAGAATACCTTGACCAGTTTGAGAAGTAGGTATACTTGATGTGGTTTCACCTATGGGTAACATTCCCGGTACTTTTCCTGGTATTCCTGCATAACCACCAGGGCCATCTACTAAACCTCTTTTAGGTATCAGTCCACCATTAGCTAAACCACTAGCAATACCATTTCCATAACTAGAAACTGCTCTACCACCTCTAAACATTGGTCTTCTTAATATTCTACTCATTATCCAAATAATCCTAATTTGTTACCAATACTTGCAATACCTCCACCTATTCCTAAAGCTGATGCTAATGGACTAGGAGGTGCTCCAGGTGCTTGATATCCTACTGTTTGAGTTGGAAATGCTCCTGGTTGAATTTGTGCTAATTGTTGACCTACTAAACCTAGTCTTGTAAATGGTTCATAAGTTGCTTCTCTTGCTGCTGATGCTGTGGCATCTAATCCAGCTTGAGTAAAAGCTTGTTGACCTTGACCTATTGCAGTTTGATATTGTCCTAAACCTTGTTGAGCTGCAAGCTGTTGATTAGCTTGTGCTTGTGCTTGTTGAAAATTTTGTGCAAGTAGTTGAGCCTGTAATCCTGCTCTTCCCATGTCTGAACGTTGTTGATACTCTGCTCTTTGAACTCCTTCTCTACCACCACCATAAGCTCCAGATTGAATTGATGAATCTCTTAAACCTTGTCTTTGAACACCAGCATTACGATCATACTCTGCTAATGTTGTATCCATAACTTCTTGTTGATACGGAGACATAAACGGTTCATAAGCTTGTGCGCCTGTCAACGATCCAAGGCCCGCTGCTGCTTGTGCGGCTTGAGTCTGTAGTGCATCTTGTGCTGCAATAGTAGGTGCGTAAGCGCCAGTATTAATGGCTTGACCCATTAAGGGTTCAATTTTTTTCGTAAATGCTGTAAGTGCACCTTCTAAAACCGGTGCGGGTAATACTTGTGATATTGTAGTTGGTTCTGCCATTATACTCTTGCCTCTAGGTTATTCATTAATTCATACATCCTTTTTGCTCCTTGATTAACACTTCCACCACCTGCTGCTCTAACAGCATCAGCTGTCATTACAAATTCATTTTTAGAAAGTCTTGCTGGAACATCGTCGGCTCTCTCTTTTGATCCCATAGGAATCATTCCGCCTTGTCTGTAATCCATTTCTTTTCCAGAAGGTAACACACTTCCTCCCATATTTAAAGATGCAATTCCACCTTTATTCATACCTTCATCATTAAGTTCTTGATTTTTTTGATCATCCATCATTTTATATTCTTTAAATACATCTACAAATCTTTCGTATCCATCTGAATCTCTAAAATCTTCTTTACCATAAGGTTCTACAGCACCTGATACCATCATATCCATCGTTCTTCCTTTAACAGCATCCCCGTCTGCTAATGCAATAACACCGGCTGAATCCGATACATACATTTGCGGAACACTTTCATTACTCATTGGAGAATTTTCAGCTGCATCTTGTATACTCATAATTCCTATTTCTACATCTCCACCTTTATCAAAATTAACTCTACCACCATCTCTTAAACCAATTTGTGATAATGTATCATCAATTATATTTTGTTCAAAATTAGCCGCTAACATAGAAGATATAATAGCATTTCTTCTAGCTGAATTAGATGCAGATTGACTAGCTCCGGCTTGCTCATTAAATGCTGCTAACTCTGTTTCGTAATCTTGCATAGCTTTTCTAGCAGTAGCCATTGCTAAATCTCCTGAACCTTGTGTAAATGGAATCATAGCTGCTTTAGCTGTTTCCATATTAAGACCTGGATTTTGTAATGTAGATGATATATTTTCTAATCCTCCAGCGGTTTTAGCTAAACCACTTAAACTTAAATCTTTTACTTTAGTTAATAAACTTCTATTATTTAATAAATCTGCTTTAGAACCTAAAGCAGCACTTGCTGCATCGACATCATTTAACATACTTGCTTTATCAGCTACTTCTCCTAAAGCTGCTGCTTCAGAACCTCCCGCAGTTGTTAAACCACTTAAATATTCTTGAGCACCTGTGCCTGTTCCAAAACCTTGAGCCGCTGCTAATAATGTTGAGAGTCCAGAAAATTCTCCTTCACTTCCTTCTTGTGATAATTGAGCTCCTAAATTTAAACCACCTGTTAATGCACTTCTTTTTAAAAGACCAGCAAGACCTGTTGAAGCTCCCATACCAAAACTTGCAGGCATCATGTAAGGTGCAAAAGCTGCAGCGTAAGGTAATAAAGGTTTTATCTCATTAGGTACAACTTTATCTAATACCTTTGCTATTGGTTTAGTTACTTTTTTTACTGCTCTTTTTACTGATTTAAATAATCCCATATAATTTTTTGTGTTTGAAGTGCAAGTTAAGAACTTGAAATAATGCTGTA
>Ga0209535_1002651_pt1 | contig 11653 bp, 12 predicted proteins | sample LinPmetageLP28_FD_184041 | JGI IMG/M metagenome (GOLD analysis project Ga0209535, IMG submission 184041) | Marine viral communities from the Pacific Ocean - LP-28 (SPAdes) (version 2) | ecosystem: Environmental > Aquatic > Marine > Oceanic | place: Pacific Ocean | collected 2009-08-22
CCCAACTTAATTCTGTTTGTGGCATTTGAAAACCATAGAAAGTTTTATAGTGTTGGTAGAAATCATATTTGTCTTGACATAATTCAATTAGTTTTTCATCACACATATATGCATTTTCATATTTTGATAAGTGAACTAAATCCTCTTCACCCGTAGGTAGAATTAAGTCTGGTTTTTCCTTTTCGATTATCTCATCATATTGATATAGACAATCTGGCACTTTACTGACTAAATATGGTTTATCTATCCACTCAAATCCTGCAGCATATTTATCACAATCTGTTCCGATGATTTCTATTCTATCTTTGTATTTTGATTTGTTAATCATTTTAATTACTGATTGTCCGGCAATACCACCGACATAAGTAATCATTATTTTAAACTTCTTGTCTTTCGTTTGAAGTTCTTGTAGTCCCATTACTTCTTCTAAATCCATTAAATTAACCCCTTGATTTCATCTTTGGTAAATTGTTCTGCTTCATTGGAATATAATCCATCTTCTGATATCTTCTCGTGAAGGTTTTCTCCGACTTGTAGTCCAATGGTTTTTACATTCAACTCTTCACCTTCTGGCAAATACTTCTCTGCCATTGCGTTTAGTAAATCACCCATACTCATAGATTTCATACTTGGGAAATGGAAGTGACTTGTTGTGGCATTTTCCATACAATCAAATATTAAATCAACTGCTTGGTTCAATGTCCAAAAATATCTTGTTGCAGCTGGGTCTGTCACGATAATCTCTTCACCCTTTTGTAGTTTGTCTTTCCAAATACACAATACTGAACCTGTTGAATACAACACATTTCCGTATCTAACTATTCTGAATTTAGTTTGTGGATAATCTTGTTCAAATTGTGTAAACATTCTTTCCATAAGATACTTACTTGCACCATATGTTCCTGTGACTTGTGCTGCTTTATCTGTTGAGATACCAATCACGAACTCTACATCATTTTTGACTGCTTCTTCCAATACATTCATACTACCAATAACATTAGACTTGATACACTCTCTACCTTGTGTTTCTGCTAATCCAACGTGTTTAAATGCTGCCAAGTGAAATACACCTGTTATACCTCGCATTAGTCTTGGTAATGTAAAGTCATCACAAATATCACCTGTGTGGATATCTAATTTACTATCTTTGTATTTAGATTTTAATTCTATTAATTTACCTTCATTTCGTGATACCGTAACTACCTCACCACCTTGTTGTAGAATTCTTTCAATCAATTCTCCACCCAAGAAACCTGCTCCGCCTGTTATCAAGTATTTTTTTCCTTGTTCTATTTTAATCACTTTGTAATCTCCTTTGATTAGTCTTTATACCAATTATTACTAATTTGGCCTTCTTGTTCTTCTTTTTCAATTCTAACTGGTGATTGTATTCCCATTTCCATATCACTCTCGGTCTGATTAACCAACAATGTCATTAAATGGTCGTATGAATCCATAAATCTACAATCACTTTCCTCTCTATCTACTTCAACTCTATCGTTGACGAAATCTTTTAATGTCCCTTCTATTGACTTATCTCCTATTCTACCTGCTGTAAACTTCTGATTACCTGGTCTATCTAAGAAACCTGCTTCTCTGTATAAGAATAAATCACCCGAACTATCAATTGCAACTGACATTTGTGGATAGCCAGACTTTCTCATTTGTTCACCTGATACTCTTGCCAATGGTTTTCCGAGAACTCCATCTCCAAGTGCAACCATAGCATATCCAAAGTCCACGTGCATATCGGGACACTCTTTATCTTTTCTTTCATTGAACTCTCTGAACACATCGATTAGTTCTTCTCTCTGTTCATCTGTCATCAGTCCTTCTAAATGATATTTTCTACCCTCAACTTGTTTATCTACATCATCATTGATTTCTGTAACACTACCGAAATCCTCTCTCAATGTCAAGAAATCAATACCTCTTCCGTTATCAACTTGTGAATTAATATCATTTATATAATCAAGTAGTTGTAGTATCGTGTCTATGTTTTCTGGCAATATAATGTAATTGAATCCAAACTTTAATTTAGGATTTATTTCATTTCTTAATTTTAAGAACTCCACCACATTATTCTTAACTAATTTGTATGCCTTTTTATGTCTCGTTACAAAAAATGTTGACTCCTCGTCTACACCATACAATGATATTCTCAATGAATCTAAATCCCATAAGCCAGGATTTCTTTCTAAGTATCTTGGTGTTAACATATGTCCGTTTGTAATCAAAGGAACTCTGTGTCCTTCAGACTTTGCGTGTGATATAATATCACCTAAGCCAGAATTAGTCAATGGTTCTAACCCACCTGATATTGATAATGTCGAGTATTTCGGCATACTTGAAATAATATCTTTAAATCTTTGGTTACCCTCTTTTATTATACTACCTTTATATGCTGCTTTTTGATTTCTACCACAAAACCCACAATAATACATACAAGATAATCCAGGGAACAATGCCAGTCTAAATGGAAACTGATATTCATAATTAACAACCTTTTCACTTACTCCGTTTTTAATATATGGTATCATTGTGTTCCAATACTTTCTACCCAATCCCTCTTTTACGATTAGTTGTTGGAAGAAATCATTATTGTAAATCACTTTATTTAGTTCTCTTAATTTATCTTTACTGATATTTAACTCATCTAATAAATCTTTTTGTGTGGTCCAAGGCATTTCTGATAGTCTGTGTATGATAAGAGCTATACCCTCAACCATAGAATTATCTACCTCTTCACTTATAACATTGTGAACTTCTTCTGGCATATGATATTCACTTTGAAGCCAATCTCTCATTACTTTAATCTTTTCCACTTAACATCCTTATCAATTCGTTTGCGGAATCAACGCAAGTGTCTATTTTACCACTAAGCAAACTATAAACATTTCCACCCTCGTGATTAACTAAAGTAGGTCTTGCGTCATCGTGGTCTCTATTTTTCAACACGGTTCTAATCGTATACATTGAACCTATATGTTTTAGTTTGTGAAAGTCTTTGAAAAACCTTTTACCCGTTTCAATAAATTTATCTATATTGGTGTGCTTTGGTTTTTCTACCACACCCTTATTTAGATATTGTTTTAATTCATCACTCACGATTGGTTCTTCACCAATATTTGTTTCGTGGATTGCGTGAACTACATTACCCAACACGTGATTTTTCTGTCCGTATGGGTCCAAACACATAAATGGTCCATCCATAATCACAATACTCTTACCTTGATATTCTTGTGGTAATCTAACGACTGGCTTTTCACACACTTCAAATTGATATTCTTTCTTGTCTTCAAGTAATTGATTTAGTTTTGCATAAGTTGCCACCACAACTACATCATAACCCTTGAAATCATCTTTGGTTGTTGTCTTATTTTTTATTACTTCCACTCCACTTGACCACAACTTACTTCTGACTGCTTCATACAATCCATAATTGTCAAATAACTCTTCCTCTACCTTTAATGTGATATCTGTATTTGGTAGTGGGTCTACTTTTTTGTATGGTAAGTCCATCTCGTTCAAGAACTCAAGATACTGGCTTGGTGTTATCTTTGAATCTTTTGATGATATTGCATAATAGTGTTCTATATTTCCATTCACTACACTTCTTTCGTATTTTCTTTTGAAAGTGTATAATCCTTTCAAACACTCTTGTGCAGTTTCTTTACTTCGTGGATAATGATATCCTTTGTGTAGTCTGTATTGATTGATATCGGATGCCGCCATCATCACGTCTTCAAGTTCTTCGTGTAGTTCTACTTGATATCCATTATTTGCTAATGCGACTGCTGATGTGGTTCCAAATATTCCCCCACCTACAACTAATGCTTTTGGTAGTAATGTTTTTCTAACTTGTTCTGATAACTTGGTGGCATTTAATGTTAGTTTTCTATTGTACTCGAAATCTGGTAATATAAATAACATCTCAAACATTGTTCTTAATGGATTGTTTTGATTGTTTGTCATATCATCATCATTAACGAAGTGAATAGCTTGAGAACTATCCCCATAAAAGAACTCTGCTGTTCTTCCGTCTTGTAATTCTACTTTAAAGTCGTTTGGTTTGCCTGTGATATCGTTTACCTCGAAATCAGTATCACGGAGCCACATATAAAAGTGATGGTATGCCAGTCTATCTAAATAATTTATATCTTTTTGATTTGGTTTAGTCCAAACGAAATGATTTACATCATCATATATATCGTAATCATCTCTCCAAGCAAATACATTATCTACATATAAGTTTACACCCATTCGGTCTGCGAAATCAAACAATTCTTTTGCTGATTTATATGTCAAACTTAAAGGTTTTTCACAAAATACATTTTTCTTTTGTCCTAACCAATATGCGACTTGTTCATAATGTAAATCATTTGGTGTAGATATAATAATCCAATCTGCGTCTTTTGGTTCCACGTGCTTAACATTTAAGTCACTAAGTGCGTTATCAATAACCGCACCCCATTTACCATAACCTATTAAATGAACTTTAACCATACAAGTAATCATATGTTTTTTTCATCCATAATGGAACTTGTTCGTCTTTGTTAGGTATTCCGTTAAAATGGTAAACCCAACCTACTTTGGTAAATAACATATCTTCGTGTAGTATCTCTTTCTTTGACATACAACCCATATTATATTTGTAAGGTAATAATTTTGTATCAACCTCTTGTGTATTTAGATTGAAATTCAATATAGTTTGGTCCACGCCTACTCCGTAAGTTTGTGAGATGGTATTAACTTTTTCTGCATTTTCAAAATAAAAATCTCTCATATACTTAAAAAAGTCTTTATGATTTTCATTAACTATTTGAAATCCACCATTACCATACTTCCAATAATCAAACCAATAACCATCATAAACATACTTAGAATAATGTTCCATACCTCTCAACACCCAATCATAACTTCCATCGTCGTGAACCAGACAATACTTACCGTCGGTTTCTTCAAAGAAGTTAGGACAATCTGGGTGAACTATTGTATCTGCGTCCACCATTAGAATCTGATTGTAGTCTATTTTGTTGGCTTCAAGAATATCAAATAAGAAATATCTTTGTAATATGATATTCATCTCTTCAGGTGGGAAAACTGGTTCTTCAAGTAAAAGAAGTTCACAATCGTTTTTATCACAAAAGTGCTTCCAACTATTGATACTAAGTTGATACTCCGGCTTCAATTCCCCGTCTTTTTTTATTGCTACTATAAATACAATGTTTTTATTTTTCATAATTTGTATATTTTTTACCATATAGGTCCCAAGTTTCTCTCATCAGTTTAGTTCTGTCCTCAATGCCAAAACCTGTGTAATGCCAGATATAACTATATTTGACAAAAAATGGTGTTTTATCATCCCCATCTTGCCAATTATGACTGAACATTTCTCTTTTGTGCATTGGAAACATATTCCACCTGATATCCAATTCTTTTGTTTTGATACCTTGTTTTTTAACTTCATAATTACATATCGTTTGAACTTTACCACCACCCATTGTTGCTGTCTTGTCAAGTTCTGTTGCATTGTCTTCATACAACTTAATTAATCCATCAAAAATTGGTTTGTGTTCTTTTGTGAAGAATTTTATCGCTGAACTATAATAATTGTATAAATCTAATTTTATATCAGGATAAAACTTCTGATAGTAATTAGAACTATTGTAAGTCCACCTCAAATTAGAATAGTCTTTGGACCAACACCACTCGTCTGTATATAAATCAAATGGATTAGGTGCGTCCCAATGTATCATACTATCACTATCAACATAACCTATTTTATCATAAGTATCACCGATAATATCGAAAATCGTATCTTTATTCCAAACTGGGAATTTATATCTTGGGTGATGTTTTTCAATAACAATAAAATCAATGTTATTTTTTTTACACCAGAATTTCCAACTTAGTTTTGCAAACTTGGCATAATCTGAATTTTTAAATGTTGATGTCTCGTGATTGACTGCAACCATATAGATTAAATTTTTACTCATTGACAATTCCCTCAATATAATCATCTAAGTTTACTTGTGGTTTATATCCAATTTTAATGTTGGCTTCTGATGTATCACAAAGAGTTATTCTTGCTTCACCTGGTCGTTCTGCGATATATTTTGTTTTAGTATTAAACATACCTGCCAACTCGTTGATTGAAAAGTTATTACCTCTACCCAATTCTATTGTTTTGTAACAAGTTTCACTTTCTGATGTTAGGATTAATCCATCCACAATATCATCTATGTGTGTGAAATCTCTTCTTTGCTCTCCGTCACCTGTAATCGTAAGTGATTCTTTGTTTTTATATTGTCTTTCAAATATACCAACTACCGTGCAATACTCACCCTCAGTTAACTGATGTGGTCCGTACACATTATAGAATCTACAAATAGAAACATCAACTTCAAAGTGTTTTTTGTATAATAAACATAAGTCATCTGCTACATATTTTGAAAAAGTATATGGATTTTTCAATTTACCACTATGAACTGATGATGAACCTGCAAATATCACTCTTGGTTTACTATCCAATTCTCTTACCCATTCCAATATATTCATAGTTCCTAACATACCTATTTCTAATGTTGGTGCTGGATTTTTAAATGATGGTTGGATTCTTGCGATTGCTGCTAGATGGTAGATTACATCTGGATTTTCCATAAAGAAATCAAAACTAACCGCATCTCTGATATCTACATCGTGATATACACAACCCTCTTGATGATTTTCTTCTGTTCCTGTTGAATAGTTATCTAATGATACGACTTCGTGTCCGTCTTTCAATAACCTTTTAATTAAATTGGTGCCTACAAATCCTGCACCGCCTGTAACCATTATTTTCATTTTAACCTCTATATAATTTGTTCGTATAATTTATTTTGTACTTCTTGTCTCACGATATCTTTCTCGTGTTTTAAAGTCAATTCTTCGTGTGGTGGCAAATGAGAGTATGTTTTTACTCCATCTATTACCTCGTGAACTGGCTTTATCCACTTAATGTGGTCTGCGTTTTTAAATATTCTTGCTTGGTAATCTGGAAAGTTTATCCAACCTTCATCAGTCTGTCTCCACTTCCATAAATTCATATGAAAGTCTGTAATACCATTTACAATGTTAATTCTTGGAACCCATACTAAATCAGTATCGTTGATTTCCAATATCGTTGGCAATTGTTTTAGCAATACTTCATTTGGTATTTCGTCTGCGTCAATGTGAAATATATAATCACCTGAACAATTTTCTTTTGTATAATTTTTAAGTGCTGAGAAATCTTTATTAAATTTAAATGTATTTACTTTTAATTGGTTTGGTTCAAAGTAATCGTGATACTCATATTTTTCCAATACCTTTTCAAGTTTGTAAAACTCATCTTGTTGGATACTTCTATCACCAAGTTTTGATACATCTTGTGTAATTACTACTTCATCTTCTTCTCTGATGTGTTTGGATAAATGATGTAGTAAATCGTCTAATTCTTTGTGTTCATTATATACTGTTATTCCGTAACTAATTTTCATCTGGTATCTTTACTCCTGGATTTTTGCCATCTTTGACTATTTCCTTTGCTATTTCTGTAATCATAAATTTATTTAAGTCTGCTTTTTTGTTCTCGTGAAATACTCTATATTTTCTACAATTTCTCAAAAGATAAGTTTTAAATATGGGAAATCTTTCTAAAAATGGTTTTAATTCTTTGTAGATTGTTTTCATTCTGGCTCTTTCACCACCAGATTGTTGACCTGCCTCATCTCCTGCTCTACCTAATATCTCTAATAATTGTTTTATTTGAGTTGGTCTTAAGCTTGGGTCTTCCTGATTATCTATTTCTAATCCAATAAATAATTCAACCACACGACCAGTTGATTTTTTTCTGTAAAGATATCTTGGGTCCAAAACAATAACCTCTCTCAACATACTTCGTTGTGATGTCAATCCTTTGTATCTAAACTTTACAAATTGTCCAGCTTGAATTAAATTCCAATTAGTGTTCTTCATATGTCTTTCTTAACGATTCCCATATCTTTACACGCATCTAAGAATTCGTGTTGTCCATATTCCTTTGCATTGTCGATATCCAATGTTTGCTCGTGTCCTTCATACTTTGGGTCTTTTTGTTCTTCTTCTGTTAGTTCTCTAACTTGTGCAAACTTCCAAGACCAATTGTCTTTAACTCCCTCAGGATATATCATACCGAATTTGCCCATATTTAATATCGTTGGGAACCAATGTATTTTTCTATCATAATCATAGAAACTTACCTCATTCATCAATTCTGATGTTGATTCTTGTATTTTCTTCAATGCATCCGAGTCATTTTCATAAAGTGAATTACTCATAAATCCACAATTAAAACAAATATATGAACTAAAGTTTTCTACTTCTACTTTTTCTTCAAAACATTGTTTACTATCTAAACAACAAGGACAAGTTATTTTTATTTCTGCCATATTATCCCTTTTTTAATGTTGGTAATTTTAATTTCTTTGGTTCTTCTTTCAACGAAGGTAATTTCAACTGAACTGGTTGTGGAACCTTTGCAATCAATGAACTGATTATTCCATCCAACTTCTGTTTCATCGCCTCGTGTGAAAATAATTCTTTATTTACAATCATTTGTTTCTTGGCTTTAAGTTTATATTTATCATAATTTTCATAAACATCTTTCATTAACTTACCGCCCATACCGTAATCTACCGTAGACCACTCTGCTTCAGGATTTCCATAATCTTTTGGAAATGCATTCTTTGGAACTTTTGTCATTGTGTGTGGTATTTCAACGGTATATTCTTTATGTAGAAAGTCTGCAGGACCTGTTGAGATTGGTGCTATCATAGGTTTACCACTTAATGTTGCCTCCAATATAGGTCTTCCAAATCCCTCTCCGTGAGTAAATGTTAAATGTGCTTTTACTTTCGGGTGATTATACATTTGGTTCATTTCTTCGTCTGATAAATCTCCGTGCAGTAAATATACATTTGGTAATTTATCTACTTTCATACTATCTTTGACCAAGTTTATCTTTTTCATCATTTCATTTCTATCAATAATAGAAAATCCTGCTCCACTTGTTTTCAATATAAGTGCTGGTGGATTTTTCTGATTTTTAAACATAGTATAGAATACCTTTAACATCATACCGATATCTTTTCTGTCTTCTCCGAGATTGCCAGTTAACCAATGTCCTACAAATAGAAAACAAAAGTCTTCTTTGATTTTAGAAAACTTCTGACTTAACTTTTCTGATATTTCTTTTGTTTCTTTGTATACATTCGTATCTGCTCCTTCAAATAAAACATCAGTTGGTTTTTCTAATTTTAGTATTCCTTGAACCTTCTTGGTTTTGTTATCAAGTTTGTCAAATTGTATTTTTTGAAATGAAGTTCTTGAAAATTCTGATGTAAATATATTCAAATCCATACGATTACAACCCTCTACCCAACTCGCTGGTGGTATCGTGTGTTCAATACCTGCCGTCATACCGACATTTACTTTTGCGATTGGTTGAAATTCATTTGGAATTACAATATGTAAATGTAAATCTGGTTGTTTTTCAAGATTTGGTTGTCTTAATATTCTTTTATCAATCTCTTGATGAATAGGATTATCCTTTTCGAGAGCTGTTGGTGGTGTATTACCCCAACGAACTGCTTGTATTCTAACATCATATTTGTCCATTTCGATTAATGCCTGACAAATGTCTCGTGAGTGGTTTCCGTATCCACTTCTTGTTCCAACTGGTGCCGTAACTAATATTAATGGTTTTATCATACTTTGTATACCTCGTATCTTTCTCTTGGTTGAAATTTATCAAGTGCTGTGTTCATATGGTCCATAAATAATCCACACATAGCTCTTGCACTCATCATCGCCTCATCTCCACAAACCCACTCGTGTCCTTTAAATCCACACTCATTTCTTTCTTCTTCACCGGCTTCATACCATTCATTTATTTTCTCTGATACATCTAACCAATCTGCTCTGTCGTCAAAAATGTATGGTGTTGGTGGTGAACCTGCTAATGTTCTTGTTTTAGGCCATACTGGTTTTACCCACTCTCCGTGAGTTAAATCTTCATTGTTTTCCCACTTTCTCCAATCGTGTAGTGAGTGAATGTCTTTATAATCTTGGTAAGTAATATGTTTGTCCTTTAATTTAAATCCACATTGGTCTTGTAATCCACCCGTAACATTAACAATGATTGGTGTTCCACACATTAAACTTTCACAAGTTCCTAATCCGAATCCCTCATTGGATGCGATATTAATCGTTACATCTGCTATGTTGTATAAATAATTCAAATGTTGATTTGATAGTTTTTGTGTAGAGAATATAATGTTTAAATCTGGACACAACTCTTGAACAACTGCTGGCAAATCTGTTCCATTGCTATCGATTGGTTGAGTATGTAGAACATAAGCAACTTTATCTCTTTTTTCTTTTGGCAATTTATCTGCAAATTCTTTAAATGCCAGAATAGTATCTGAAGTCATCTTTCTTCTGATATTTCTGTTGTTATAAAATAAACAAAACTCTATATCTTTACCTTGAAATAATTCTGATTTCATTTTGTTCATTTCCAATCTTTCTTTTTCATTTTTAACTGGATAGAAATATTTTTCATTTATTCCGTGTGGAACATAAGTTGAATCCCATTCGGTTCTTTCTCGTTTTTGACAAACATTTTGTACTATATTATGCGTTTGCTTTGAAATATTCATAATCAAATCACAACTTTCGTAAAATGGTTCGTTCCATCTCGGATAAGGTAAGTCATCCCATATATTATAATAGAAGATAGGACATTGTTGTCTTACTTCGTGTTCCATATCATACAACCAACCCCAAAATCTTGGGTCCGTGTAGTGTAGGATTGCATCAGGTTTTTCTGTGTTGATTAATTGTCTTAATAATTCTTGACTACCATACCCATCAACTGGATATAATTTTAGATATGCGTCATCAACACCTGTTTCATCTCGTGTTGCGTCATTTAAATCAACGATTTTCCCTGCGTCTGGATGTTTGATTGCTCCAGCGATTTGAACCCAATCATATTCTCTAATGGTTCCCATAACAATCTCTCTTGACATTGTACCGACACCACTTGACATTCTCAAGTCGTCTGATAATAAGATAATTTTTTTCTTTTTCTTTTCTGTAACGTTTTTAAGTTTTGGTAAATCCATTAAAACCTCTTTCTTGTGTTAGTATTTAGAACCGCTCTCTTCTAAGTTTTCGTATTCCATAATCTTCTTTGCGAACTTTTCATCATACACGAATAAATCTAAACTACGATTTACTAATTTCTGTAATGAAAAGTCATCTCTTATTGATTTCTCTCTAAATTTCTTGTAGAGTTCGTCAATTAGTTTTACTGATGTTAATTTTTCTTCTTTATTTTTACTCATATCATCCTTGTATATATGTATATATAAATATCAACTTCAACTCAAAATAACGAATTTTTTATTTATTTTTTTACAATATTCTAACGCTGATTTTGTTCCATTAGTTATGATATCATCTTTGATAAATGCCACCACTTTGTCTGAATATTTTACTAAATCTTTATTTCTTTTGTGGTAGTATCCAACATTGTATGGTTTACCATAATTGTAAGCTTCCATTACACAATGAATATTGTGTGTTT
>Ga0209535_1002652_pt1 | contig 11652 bp, 13 predicted proteins | sample LinPmetageLP28_FD_184041 | JGI IMG/M metagenome (GOLD analysis project Ga0209535, IMG submission 184041) | Marine viral communities from the Pacific Ocean - LP-28 (SPAdes) (version 2) | ecosystem: Environmental > Aquatic > Marine > Oceanic | place: Pacific Ocean | collected 2009-08-22
TGAATCTGTTGAACAGAATGAATTTGTTCCTGCTACTGCGACAAAACATGCGCCGCCACCAGAACCACCACCACCTGAGCCAGAATATCCTCCTGAACCGGCAGTACCACCTTTAGCACCATTCAATTGAATTGTACCTGAACCTGTGAAATTTCCACCAATAATTAACCAAATAACACCGTTTGTAGTAGATGTAGAACCGTTACCGGCATTTTGTCCACCTGAACCGGCCGGTAGGCCTGCACCACCACCGCCGCCACCTTGTCCGTGACAACCATAAGCTGCGCCTGTTCCACCTTGTGTTCTTGTTGCTTGACCTGGATTTGTTCCATGACAACCACATGAACCTCCAACACCACCACCTCCACCGAAAGCAGTACCATTTTCTCTTGAAGCTGCGCCTTGTCCGAAACAACAACCTGAAGCGAAACCAGGATAACCACCTGGTCCAGTTTCATCCGTATTATCATTTCCACCACTTTTATTTAATGTAAATGTAACACCTGTTTTACCTGAAAGATATTGATTTACATATGAAGTCATAACACCAGGAGCTGTTGAACCCATACCTGTGAAATCACCATTTGATAATGATGACCCACCACTTGTAATTATAGGATATGTTAAGCTTGTTGGTAGAGCTGAAGTTGAAGCTTGTGACGGTTGACATGTTAATGTTCCGTTTAACGCAAAGTCACCTCTTACAAAAATTAACATACCTTTACAAGGATTACTTGATGATACGGTTACGCCTGAATTGATTGTTAATGAATTATAGTTTTTAACAATCATATCTCCATCATATGAACTTGTGTTAGCTACTGTAAAGTTTGTGTTACTTGAAATTGTTGCCATATTACTATTTATCCTGTTAAATCTGTTGACTCGGGACCAGCGTCAATTAAATGAGCTTCTGCGTCTTTTTTGCAAAGAGTATCATACTCAGTTGCTGTGGATGTAAATTTAGATAATTCAGCCTTCGTTAAAGTTTCTTCAACTTTATCACTAGGTAGAGGACTAGGTATTGTAAATTCAGCCCAAGCGTCCTCTGAAAATCTTTTATACTCGTCTGAATTTGTTTTGTATATAAATGGCATATTATTCTCCTCTCTTACCCGTCAGAACCATCTCCAAGATAGTTTCCACCACCTGTATAACTTAAATCTATTGATAATCTGTAATTTCTTGTTGCTGTGTTTCCGGCAACATCAGTTGCTGTTACAGTAAATGTATAAGTTGTATCAGTTGTCGGACTTGGTTTTGTTCCTATAATATATCCGTTTGCGTCAATTGATAAATTAGAACTATCACCAATATTAGCTGGCATAGTTAATGTTGGCGCTGTACTATCCTCTGAGTCAGCAGCCACAATTTGTGTAGTTGTTGAAGTTGATAATGTTCCGCCGGCACCAAATAATGTTGCTAAAACTGTGTTTGCAGCCGGACTACTAAATGTTGGAGCAGTACCTGCTGTAACACCATCTGAAAGTGTAGAAGATAAACCTGATGGATTATTAACTTTTACAGATATAGGACTTTGATTCAAAGGTATATCTGCACTTGTAGAAAATCCCATTGAAGATGAACTAATAAATGTAGTTGAAGCTGGTGTTTGTGTAGAACCGTCTGCTAAAATTAATTCTATAGTTGAGTTTGATTTAAAATTTGAACCTGCAATAAGAAAATCTGTATTAGTATTACCATCAAAAGTGTCTGGTGTAATAGATGATGTTTGAGGTGGAGCGTCAATAGCACCCCAACCAGCTGCGTTATACTGTTCTAAGAAACCTTTGTCAGCGTCTGTATTATAACGCAATGTTCCTAATGTAGGAGAACCAGCTCGTTGACCTGAAGTACCTTGTGGTATTATAATACCAGTTGTACCAGTAAACTTTCTACTCTTACCTGTAAAATCTCTTAAATTACTCATATTTCTATTTATCCTCTATTAGAAGTTTTGCGTTAACTTCCAACCGTTTGTAGAACCTGTGTAAACTAATTGTATACCAGAATGTTCAACATCTACTGTCATATCGGCTGTATCGCCCATAATTTTTAAACTATTTCTACCGATTGTTAAATTGTTTGTATCAAAAGTTCCTGCTAAGTCAACAAATGAAACTTGGTCACCAACTTGTGGCGAAGCAGGAAGTGTCATTGTTAATGCACTACTTGTTGTGTCAACAAAATATCTATCATTTGCAGCTACTGTAATACTTGAAGAAGTTGAAGCCCAAGGATTACCACCACCAAGACCTGTCCATTGTGTGCCGTTATATCCTTCCCATGTTACTAGAGAAGAGTTATATCTGATACCACCAGTTTTTAAACTATCACCTGTTGGTCTTTGTGCTGTTGTACCTGTAGGTGGCACTAAATGACCTGTACCCATTTGGTCTCTTTGAGTATAACCTACAATAGCTCTTTCTGTTGGTATGGCAGTATTACTGTCATTACCCATTGTTTCGTCTGTACTAAATTCATTAATTGTAGCACCTAATTCTGCACCAATAGAACCTAATTGTAATTCGTTTAGACCAGAAAGGTCAAATGCGTCTGCGTTTAGTGTTGCAACACCTGTTGCCTGTTCAATTCTGAATAAATCACCAATTCTAAAGTCACCTTGTTGGTCGGTTGATGTAAAGTAAACACGACCACCTGTTAATTCTTCTACTTCATCTGCTTGGTCGGCAGGTTGAGATGGACCACCTGGATAATTTGATGTTGCTATATCACCAGTACCAATATCTAAGAAGTCATGTCCTGTTAAACGAACATTTGAGAAACCAGTTGTTATTGTTGTTGCTGTGTTATCTGCAATTGCATTACCTGAAGTAACACTAGCAGTTAAACGAACTGTTGCTTGTTTGTTAGTTGTATTAGTTTCTGATACGGCAGATACTCTATAATAAGTTGAGTCACCAGTGAACTGAATATTTGCACCAGCTTTAATTACATTTGCACTAGCTAATGTACTATCAGTTGAATCAACTGCAATTAAGGCACCTGTTTGTCCTAATTCAGCTGATGAAGCCGCAGCTTTAACTTGATATGTAGTTGAATCTTCTTTTGTGATTGTTAATGTTTCGCCATTTACAAATGAACCTGTAATACTTTCAATGTGAAAATGGTCTGTTGAAATATTTACTCTAAAGATTGTTGCACTTGCACCACCGGCACCTGAAATTGTAGCAGTACCAACACCTTGTGTGGCAACTGTATCTGAAACATCTGATTCTGTAGCAGAACCTAAAAATTGTGTTGAGTCATATTTCAACATTTTACCACGAGATATTACTGAAACTGGACTTTCTGAAGCTAATGTACCCTCTGCAACGGCACCTTTTTCACCGTAACCAGATGAACAGTTTAATCCTCTAATGAAACCACCTGAGTGTGCATAAAAAGATTTATCACAATAATAAGTGAAGATAGAAACCATCTCACCACGACCACCAGCTAAACAATGTACACCAATACCGTCTGAGTTAATTTGTGTAAAGTCATTTGCAAGAATTGATTTGTTACCTGTACTATGCAAATTACCATCAATTTGAATACCTGTTGCACCAGCATTTACTGAGGAACAGTTTTGAACATATGGTGATGTAGTTGAAATTGCACCAGTAGGGTCTAATGAAGTAACGGCAGCTTTAGAAGTACCACCAGCACCTGGTGTTCCTGTAATGCCTTTCATTGACATCTGTACTAGATTTGTAATATTGTTCAATAAGAACATATTAGTTGCATTATTATTTTCTAAAGAAGCAACTGTAATATTTACATTAGCTGCACCACCTAAACTTGTTCCTGGAATAGTAATTGTATCATTAACAGCAAATCCAAAACCACCATGATATATTGTAATCGTTGGTGGATTGGTACCGTCTGCTACAACATTAAATACTGCACCTAAACCATTTGCTGATGTAGCACTTTGATGAACATAATTGTATGTGCCTGCTGTACCACCTGTACCACCTGAATTATAAGTAATTGTTTTAATTTGTGAACCTGTACTTGAAGCAGGTCTAATTTCTGTACCTCTTAAAGATTCACCTTGAACGGTAACACCTGCTGGAATTCTTAATGGTAAATTCTCTTTATATACACCGTTTTTAACATAGATAATATCACCAACTGATTTTGATTTAACATCAAAAGTAATATTTGATGAAGCGCTAGGAGAACCTACACCGGAAATTGTGATTGTATCACCCTCTGCATGTCCTGAACCACCGTTTGTAATTGTAACAGTAGGTGTTGAAGAACCGTCTGTAATAATTCTAGCAGTAAATCCTATTCCTGAACCTGTTGTAGAAGCTTGAGATACATCAAAAGTACCTGGAGTACCACCTGTACCACCTGCTATTGATTCAATTTCAACTACATCTCCTGAAGTCGCTTGAGATAATGCATAGTTGATTGTTTTGTAAGGTAATGCTTGAGTGCCTGGATTTGAATTTGAACCTGAGTTTGCAACATACTTAACATTAGCACCCTCGGCGTTTGACCATTTGACATCAGAACCATCTGTTGTTAAATATGCACCTGAAGTACCGATAGGTAATCTTGTTGTTTGTGTGGCGTCACGAACAATCATGTCGCCTCTAGTAGTTAATACATTTGTAGTAGAACCTTGAGCAATCAATTGCCATTTAGTCTGGTCCGTACCTGGTGTTACACCTAAAACTAGGTCAGTAACAGCCACATAAGAACTTGAAGAGTATTCAACCGTATCACCGATATTATAAGTCGTACTTGCACTATAAACACCTCTCCAGTTAAATCCTTCATTTAATTTTGTCCAATAAGATGTATTACTAAAAGGTCTTTGACTTGTATTATTTGCTGTAGCTACATATGCATAACCACCATACTCAACAACTTCTCCTGTTTTGTAAGATGTGCCGTGTGAATATTCACCTAAAGCTTTAAAACCTGTTGTGACTACATCCCAATAACTATTGTCTGTAGGTGTTTGACCAGATGATTCTTCGGTATTAATCCATACATAAGAATATCCACCGTAAGATACAACATCACCTTGTTTGTAAACTGTACTTGCGCTGTAAGTATCTAAAAAATCTAAACCCTCTGAATAGACTGCAAAATTTGCTTGAGCAAAAGCGTCTGAGTTTGCACCTGAAGTATGAGCAGTTGTACATTTGTATTGAAAAGAACCAAATTTTACAACATCATTTAATTTATAGTATGTAGTAGCAGCCCAATCACCTTTAAAATCTAAACCGTCAACGAATACTGAAAAGTTTGATGTGTTTAATATTGCTACACCACCAGAAGTTGAAGCTGATGTATGTTCAGTAGTACATCTATATTGTCTGCCACCATATTTTACAATATCACCTAATCTATATTGTGTGTCAGCTGCATAGTCGCCTCTGATAAGAATACCGTCTATTTGTGCTTCAAATTTTGATTGGTCTAAAACTGCACTTGATGATGTATGAGCAGTAGTACAACGATATGATTTACCACCGTATGTAACTAGGTCGTTTAATTTGTACCAAGTTGAATTTCCATAAGCACCTTTGAAAAATAATGCTTCAGCTTGTAATGACCAATAACTTGTATATGTTCCTGGACTTGTATAAAATAAATTTTCGTTTGCTGGTGATGTGTGGTTTGCAATAACGACATATGTATTACCACCGTATTTTACGACATCATCTATCAAATAAGCAGTTGAAGTTGCCCAACTACCTCTCCATTTAAATTTAATTCTACCTAGTTTAAAATCTGCCATGTTTTACCTTTTATACTTACTATTTATACGAGTTAAACTGCTGATTGCCAAGATGTTGACGCCACACCATATGTGCTTTCTACAGTAGAAAAGTCATCACTTGTCAAGGCTGTTGCGCCTCTACTCCTATTTTCTCTTTTTACAAAGTAACCATCACTATCAACAAAATATGTTGCGTCACCATCTTCGAATGTGTATTGATGATAAAAGTCACTTGTATTATTTTTGTATTCTTTATCTATAAGAGGAACAGATATTGTAGCACCACTAAAAGGAGCTATATTAAAAGTAACTGTTCCTGAAGCATATGACCATATAGTATTCTTTTCTTGTTCTACCATATTTACATATACTTTAATTCTTGTGTCATCTAAAACTGGCGTTGATAAACTAAATGTTACTGTAGAACCATCACCTGTGTATGTATTAACACTTGATTGAAATTTTATTGTGCTTTCTGTATAATCACTTTTTGTTGGTAGTTGTACACCACCATTTTTATCACTTGGAGAACCTTGTTCAAAATCTACAGAATTTGTGCTGTCTTTATCTATTTTTGTGTAGTAAAGCAAACCCTCAGTTGTTCTACGAATACCATGAAACCCCTCTTTCGATTGTTGTCCTTCTGGTACGACTAATCCTACTACAGCCATTAACTAATCTCCAATATACTCAGATAAGCTTCAACATCTACAGATGAACTATCTGGATTAGGGTCTGCATAAATTCTTAAAATATCATTGGCTTCTAAATTTATAGGTTTATCCATAATCAATGTATTACTAGCAGAAACATTTAAACTTCTTCCTACATGTCTAAATGTAGAACCGCCGTCTATTGTAACTTTAATATTTACTTTAGCTGCATTTGTAGAACTTAAATTTGAAATGTAAATTGCATGAATAACAGCAGTTACACCCGAAGCTGTGTAAATATTACCTGTTGAATCATCTAAAACTCCAACATCAAGACCTGCATTTTTAAATGTACTAGCCATTTATTATCCCCCAAATACTATTCCGTAGGCTAAAGCGTCACCATCCATAGCAACTACACCTGATTGATTCGGTAGTGTAATTGTTCTATCAGCAGTTGGCTCTGCAACTGTTAAAAAAGTTTCATATGAGTTAGCTAAATTACCTTCAAATGCTAATCTTGCGCCTTGGTCTAATACAATATCTGTAATTGTTGTATTACCATTTGTCATCACATTCTGCAATGTAACTGAACCTGCACCACCAACTTCTTTAACTGTGCCACCAGATGTTTTAGTATAAAACTTACCGTCTGTGACATTCATTGCTATTTCACCAGCAACTAATGAACCTCCTGATGGTACTGATTGTGCTACTTCACTTCTTTTTAGTTTTAATACTGTTGACATTACTTACAAGCTTTTTTAATTTGTTTGATAAGTTTTGCTTTAGTTTGTCTTTTGTCTAATTCGATACCAATTTTTCTGCCTAGTTTTTCTAACTCAGCTTTTGTTTTCTTATTAATATCTTTTAAATCAATTTCATCTTCTTTTTTTAGAACTAAAGGATAGTCTAAGTTAAAAAGACCTTTAAATTTTTTCCATAAATTTTTCATATTAGAATGAGCCTCCGTCAATTGTTGTAACTGTTACGACACCTGAACTGGTTGTAAAGTTGTCTGAATGAAAACTAGCCACACCAATATTTGATGTACTTGCTAATTCGCCTGCGATTGTAAGTGTTTGTCCTGAAGCAACTGTATTTATTCCTTCACCAGCTAAGAATTCCATAGGAATACCTATCTCAGTTGCGCCTTGTGTTGAACTTTCGTCTGTAAATGTAAAGTTTTCAATCTTAGCACCGTCAATACTACCTGCTAACATTGCATTTGTAACACCTAAAGCTTTAACTCTTAATGCGTCTGAGTTTACTTCTATTGAACTACCATCAACTTCTACATCTAATTGATTACCAGATTTTGATAAAGCAGCACCGGCATTAATTTGACCTGCACCTGAGAATTGTGTTACATCTAATGATGTTGTACCAAATGTTGGAGCACCTGTATGTGTAAATACATAACCATTATCTCCGTTAGCAGTACCTTCTTCTACGAATACAAATGAACCACCTGTTAACTCACTTGGTTGGTCTTCAGGTGTAGCTCTTGTTAAAACCCAATTTGATGAACCATCACCAGCAGTTGTTAAAACATAGATACCGTTTTGAGCAGCTGTTGTTTGGTCTTTAACTAAAACTCTATCATTAACAGTTGGTGTTACACCGTCAACTGCAAAAGCAGCTTGTGAACCAGAGTTTGTTAATGTTGCACCAACACCAGCAGTACCGTTTGAATAAGTTGCCGTTAAGTTTGCTGTAGTAGCAACTCTTGTTGACGGTTTAGCGTCAAGTCCTTGAGCAACTTGGTCAACATATGTTTTGTTTGCTAGTGAGTTAGCTGTAAATCCTGCTCTGTCTTCGTAACCTGATGGTACTGTAACTGTTCCTGTTCCGTGAGGAGAGAAAACTATATCAGTATTACTAGCAGTTGTTGAAAGTGTTGCACCATTAATTGTAATACTATCTACTACTAATGATGTTAAACCTGCAATGTCTGTTGTAGCTGCACCTAATGTTAATGTAGATGAACCTAAAGTAGTTGTGGGATTTGCTAAATTAGCATTTGAAATACCTGCACTACCTGATAAATTTGAGTTTGTTAATGCTGTTGCTGTAACTGTTACTGTATTGTCTGTTACAGTCTGAACTAAACCACCTGAACCTGCAAAGGTAAGTGTTTCAGCAGTATTATATGTGTCTGTTCCTGTGTCACCAGCTAAATCAATAAACTGATTAACAGTTGAGAAATCTAAATTACCTGAACCGTCTGTTTTTAAGAATTGACCTGCTGTACCATCACCGTCTGGTAATGTAAATGTTGTTGTGGTTGTGACGGCATTAGGAGCTTTTAAACCTATAAAGGCTGAACCGTTATTTGTTCCTTCATTTAATTTTACTGTACCACCAACTGTAGCAGAATTACCTACAATAACTTGGTCTATTGCTAAGTTTGCGTCTGCTGTAAGAGCTGAACTTCCCGTTAAAGTACCAGCAACATGGTCCAACATGTCAGAAAAATACTGACCACCAATTACTGTTACATTATTTGCGTCACCGTTACCGTCAACACCACCCTCACCAATAAATAATCTATCACCACTATTAGCTTGTGTACCTGCCCCATGTGTGTATGCTAATTCACCAAGTTTCAGCGTACTCGGCGCTGTAGCCGCTGAACTTCTTTTTATCTGAATTACTGTTGCCATCTAAAACTCCTAAAATGCTCCTGCGTTTATGGTCAAAGTTCCAGTTGTAGTTACTATTTCATTTGTAGTTACAAACTTAGCGTCACTTGACCTATATTGTAATATTGCTCCATCATTTAATGTAGTGGTATCAACATCACCGAGCAGTTTTAATTGTAAAGAACTATTTTGAGCAGCCTGAGCTGATGGTAAGGAAACTGATACCGTTTGTGGTCCAGAAGCCGTATTGACACCAATATTCGCTGTTGTACTATTACTCTGTCCTACAGTAGCTGTAATATCTGCCATTTAATTCTCTCCTGTGTATATTTATAATAAAAAAATTGTGAATTAAATAGATACTTGTGGTCGAACTGTGATAATACCCTCGATTACTCTGGTAACTGTACTGGTAGAAGTCTGTAAAATCTCTAAATCATAGAGATATCTTTCACTATCTAGGGCTGCCGTTTCATCAGCAGTCAATGATAGTGTAACTATTCCTGTTGTAGGGTCGCCACTAACAGTAGCCGTAATGACTGTTCTTGTTCGTGTAGATGAATAACCCTTAGCCATCTTAGCGGTTGCTGTATAACCTGTTAGATTAAAAGCGTTTCCATTTGCGTCCTTTACGGTAACATCTGAATTAAATGTTGCGCCTTGGTCTAATGTTAAGTTTGCTATTGCGGCCATCTATTTTTTCTCTTCCGGTACTTCTTTCTTGATTAATTCTGCAATTTTTGTATTATAGTGTGTTGTTAACACTTCGATTTTTTCTAGCTCGAGATTGTGTCTTACTTTTGAGGCCTGAATTTCTTGTCTTACCACTAGGTAATTTTGTAATACTGGACTCAATTTAGCGACTTCATACTCTTTGCCGTCAATCATAACTGTATTCATAATTATCTCCTTATTATTACTATTTATAATAGTTTTTCTATATCTTTTGTACCATTTAGTGTAAACATTAATGCTATTCTAGGTTTGTCACTCATATTAATAACTGCATGTTTATAACCAATATTTAAAAAATTAGCTGTGCCGTTTTGTAATGTGTACGCCTCGATTTTACTATCTCTTTTAAATAAATTAATTACATTTTCACTACCATATATCGGTATGATACATCTAACACCATAATTAACATCATAATCTACATGCCATGGTATCATTTTACCTGGCGCTAATTTAGTTATTCTAATTCTACTTGCTTCTGATTTACATTGTGATACAATTTGCTCAAAGTAACTATCTGTATATTCTGGCGTAGGCACATTATATAGGTGTTCTTCTTTTCTTTTTAATCTCTCTTTGATACTTGTTGTGTGAGGTAGTATCTCACTTGGTGTAGTCAAATTGATTTGTTCAAAGTTATCATATACACTTTTGACTAACTCCTCATGGTTCATACATAACATAGGATTTGCTGACCTTACATCTACAAATTTATTAGCTAGTTTATCCGTTGCGTAACGCAACATATCTAAATCAATATTTAGATTTAAGTTTGCTACCGTTGGTAGACTGTGTTTAGATAATTTGTCCATCATGTTTCCTCTTAATTATAAAATCAGATACAGGTTGCCAATCGTAATCACCTTGTAATCGAATGCTGTACACATACTGTAACATCTTTCCTGTAGTAAATAAAAAACTTTTTTCTAATTGTAGTTTTGTCCACCATTCTCCAGTTGTAAACTTTTTAAAACCTTTATCAGTCATTTTCTTTTTTCTTTGATATAGGTTATTTATCGCTTTATTTTTTATGTCGTGTGTAATATATAATATCTTGAAACCTTTTTCTCTTGCCCAATTTATTTGATGTTCAGCCATAATTAAACCACAATGAGTATGTCTAAACTCTTTTAAGATATGATAACGACAAACTCTAACTGCAATATCGGGGTCATTTGTATAGTGTGAACTTTCGGCAGCTGATATTGATATTAGTTTATCATCTTTAAAAGACATCCATGTTTCTATTTCAGGATTATCTGGATTGTATTTCTTATATGTTAAACTATCATTGCCCTCTTTAAAGGTTTGCAATCTAAACCTTTCAATCATAGGCCAATACTTATTGGGGTCCTCTGAATATCTTTTTACTATCATAATAATTTAGCGTGGGCGACCAGTCTTCTACCACAAAAAATCTCTGCCTCTACAATATGTTCTTCCCAAAAACTATATTGTTGCATATCATCTGTAATAGATTTTAGTTTTAATCTTTCTTCATAATATTTTTGATTGTGATATGGTTCTTGAATTACTGCATTACTACAATTATAAAATTTCATAATATCTGTAAACATTTTAAAATGGTCTTTTTCATACAACAATACACCACTAAAGATTATACAATCAACTTTGAAATTGACATCTTTTAATGTTGCCCAATCTCTAACTTCATATTGATGGTTCGGCCATCTTTTTTGTGCTAACTCTATAGGTTCAGGTGATGTATCAAAACCATAATACGCATACTCTTTATAATTTTTGTCATGTAAAAAGTCATTAATGGGTCCATGTCTGCAACCTACATCTACGATACCTTTGAAATCATTTTTAATAATTATATCTGCTTGTGTTTCAAAAATAGGTCTGG
>Ga0209535_1002653_pt1 | contig 11648 bp, 23 predicted proteins | sample LinPmetageLP28_FD_184041 | JGI IMG/M metagenome (GOLD analysis project Ga0209535, IMG submission 184041) | Marine viral communities from the Pacific Ocean - LP-28 (SPAdes) (version 2) | ecosystem: Environmental > Aquatic > Marine > Oceanic | place: Pacific Ocean | collected 2009-08-22
AAATTATGGCAAAACACGTAGTAGTTTCGTTAAGTGGTGGAATGGATAGCAGCACCCTATTGTTAAGAGCTATCAATGAATATGATACTGTAACAGGTATCTCATTTGACTATGGTCAAAAGCATAGAGTTGAACTTGAAAGAGCTCAATCTCTAATTAATTATCTAGCAGATAAAGGTTATAAGGTAAATTACCGTCAAATTAAACTAGATGGGCTAGTAGATTTACTAGACTCAGCATTAACTGAAGGCGGTAAAGATGTACCGGAAGGTCATTATGAGCAAGATAATATGAAGGAAACAGTTGTACCTAATAGAAATAAAATGTTTGCTTCTATTACTCAAGCTGTTGCTTTATCGATAGCAAATAAAACAGAAGAAACTTGTGATATCGCTTTAGGTATTCATGCAGGTGACCATGCTGTTTATCCTGATTGTAGACAAGAATTTAGAGATGCAGATGATGCAGCTTTTAGAATAGGTAATTGGGAAGCTGACAGAGTAGGTTACTTTACTCCCTATTTAGATACAGATAAATTCGGTATATTACAGAATGGAGAGATTTTATGTGCTAAGTTAAAAATCGACTTTGATGAAGTTTATAAGAGAACTAATACTTCTTATAAGCCTTATCCTAACGGTAACTCTGATTATAAATCAGCATCATCAGTAGAAAGAATTGAAGCATTTATTGCTTTAGGTAGACCCGATCCAGTACAATACGAAGACGAAACAGGTCCAGTAGAGTACGGAGTAGCAAAAGCTGCTGTAGAGAAGGTACTTGCTGAATACACAGCTTAAACAACTTACCGAGTACCTCAGTAGGTAGAGGAATCTGGCTTAACCCAACGCGTAATATAACACGATCGTGAAAGGCAATGGGGTCAGAAAAGACGGGGGTTCGAGTCCCCCCTCGGTCAACTAAGATTATTGATATGAAAAAAATTTTATTAATATTAATTACTTTTGGGAGTATTACATTACTATCTTCTTTTACCTACAAGACTATAAGAAGTTATGTAACTCCAGTTCTTGTTTTAAAAGAAAATACTGTAAATATATCAAAAATTGATACTCCAACAGTAAAAATTAAAATTAACCGTAAAAGTCATAATGATTTTCTAAATGCTATCGGGCACCAAGAATCAGGTAACAGATATAACATAGTAAACAGGTACGGTTATATGGGAAGATATCAATTCGGGAAATCTACTTTAAAGACTTTAAAAATTAAAGTAAGTAAAAGAGAGTTCCTTAAAGATTCAGCACTACAAGAAGAGGCAATGTTAAAATTACTTTTGCATAATAAAAAAAGATTACAGAAATATATAGACAAGTACGAAGGTAGAGTAATACACGGTATATTAGTAACTGAATCAGGTTTATTAGCAGCTGCACATTTAGGTGGACAAGGCAGTGTTAAAAAATGGTTTAGAAATGGAAGAGTAAGAAAAGATGGAAATGGAGTTAAAATTACTTCTTATATGGTACGATTCGGAGGTTATAATTTAGATTTATAATGAAAATTAACAATCAAGAAGAATTTGGTAAGTTAGTTAGTAATTCTCTTAAGTTAATAATAGGAGTGAGTATAGCAGTTTCAAGTTTTATAGGTATTTTAATACTTTTAGTTTTATATTTAGGTTCATAATGGAAGATTTTTTATTAGGTTTAGGGTTGTTAGCACTATTAGTACTAGTTAATTTTGTAGTTGTTGAATTATGTAAATTTTTCCCAAAAGATATACTTTCTATAGTCCCAGTAATGATAGGATTAGATTCAGTGGTTACTATTGGTTATGCTATGATAGCCAAGTCCTTTGCTAATGATATTAAGCTCCTCATAGGAGGTGTAGGATTATCAATAGTGTTTGCTTTAGGACATAAAGTTTTATATATGTTAAAAACCTTCAAAAGAATGTTTAAAGACGAAATAGGAAAATAATGAAAAAAATTAAAGCAAGGTGGATGCCCGTTTTAAGGGCTATGGTCAGAGATAGGAGATTAAATGCTATTGAAAGATTAGGCACCAGGGTAGGTTATATGGGAGCAGGATTTTTAATGGCAGGTCAATGGACTGTAGAACCTATATTATTTATCATTGGTTTTATTTGTGTTTTAGTTCAAGTTAGTATCCGCAGACAGTGGAACTTAGTAGTATTACAACTTAACGGTTTAGTTGCATGGACAATTCATTTTATAAATTCTTTATATTAAAGTTGTTTCGTAACTATAAAAGTACTATATTTATTTTAATATCAATAGTGTCGTAGCACCACTTTAAAAACACATTTATGCAAGAAGAAATATACAAAGAGTTATGGGATAGAGAAAATAGAAATGCCTCTATCAAAATTGACGGACAGAAAATACCTGATCCAAAAAAACATCAAAAAATATCATTTATCAAATCAGCTATTAGGCTAGGAGCATGTGCTTTTGGTTTTTTCGGCATGTTTGAAATTGGTTTTATAGGGCTATTTTTAGCGGAAATAGTTGGTATTGGTGAAGAATTAGTTTAAATTATAGTTATGGCAAAATTTCAATCAACAAAAGTATTTGACGGGTTTTCTACAGTGTTTCGTCAATGGAAAGCAGAAACAACACATTGTAGATTTTTACACGGATATGGAGTTTCTTTTAAATTATATTTTGAAGGTGACTTAGACGAAAGAAATTGGGTCTGGGATTTCGGAGGAATGAAAAGAGCTAATGGAAAAATTGATAATATGACTCCAAAAGCATGGTTTGATTATATGTTTGACCATACTTTTATAGTTGCAGAAGATGATCCATTTATAGAATCTTTCGTAAAAATGAATGAAGCAGGAGTAGCCCAAGTTAGAATAATTCCAGCAACAGGAGCAGAGAGATTCGCTAAATTTATATATGATAAAGTTAATCCTTTTATTCAAGAGGAGACTGGCAATAGAGTTTCTATTATAAAAGTAGAATTTAAAGAACATAATAAAAATAGCGCAATATATGTCCCATAGGCAATTAAAGAGAATAAAAGATTATAATAAACGATTACCTATCGTAGAAATTTATACTGCAGTACAATCAGAAGGTAGTAGAGCAGGTTACCCTACAGTAGTAATTAGAACTACAGGATGTACTCATAGGTGCTACTTTGGAGAAGGTGGATGGTGTGATTCTTGGTATACAAGTATACATGCCGAAAAAGGTAAATTTACTTTTAATAATATTATTGAAATGTATGAGAAAAATCCCCATATAACAGAAATGATGTTAACGGGAGGTTCACCTACTATGCATCCAGCTTTAGTAAACGAATTAACACACTTTGCACATGAAAATAATATATTTATTACTATCGAAACTGAAGGTAGTCACTTTTTACCCACAGATTACCCTATTAATTTGTTATCTATTAGCCCTAAGTTTTCTAATTCTGTACCAGTTGTGGGGGTTTTAACACCTCAAGGTAAAGAAACAGATGAGAAAATGATTAAAACTCATAATAGATTTAGACTTAATTATGATGCAATTAAGCAATCAATAGATTATCACTCAGATTATCATATCAAACCTGTATGGGACGGTAAAGATGAAGAAGCATTAGTAGAGATTATGAATTGTATAGAACAACTAGGAGTCAAACGTGAAAAAGTTTGGTTTATGCCTGCTGGAGATTCTAGAGAAGCATTATTTAAATCTTACCCAATACTTTTTGATTGGGTTAGAGATAATGGTTATAGAATGACATGGAGACCTCATATTATTGCATTTGAAGATCAAAGAGAAGTTTAAGAGATGTCTAAATGGGATGAGATAAACGAAAAGTTAGAATTTATTTACCTTAATACAGATAGATGTTGTCAAGATTTATGTGAAGGACAACAATGTAAATATAAAGTAGAAGAAATCATGGAATTATTAGTAGATTTAAAAGACAAACATGTTAACTAAAATTATATACGGCTCAGATACAGGTAACACAGAAGTAGTTACGGGTCTTTTAGTTGCATTATTAATACAAGATGATGTAGAAATTATCTTAGTAGATGAATTAGAATTATCACATTGGGAAGATGAGACTTCATTATATATATTAGGTATTCCTACTTGGTATGATGGTGAATTACAAAGCGATTGGGAAGATTATTTTGAAGAATTTAAAGAAATTGACTTTACAGGAAAAACCGTAGCTGTATTTGGTTTAGGAGATCAAATAGGATATGATGAATGGTTTTGTGACGGTATAGGAATATTAGCTGAAGTAGTAGAAAAAAATGGAGGTAAAATAATAGGTAATACTGTAAAAGATGACTCATTTGATTTTGAAACATCTAAAGCCTTAAAAGATGAAAATACATTTTGGGGATTATGTTTAGATGAAGATAATCAAGATGAATTAACAGAAGAAAGATTAAAAAACTGGGTTAAACAATTAAAAGAAGAATTTAAAAAATAGTAAAAATGATAGATTTTAAAAGTATTATTAAGTTAGCTAATCCCGAAAGAATGGATTATATTATAACAGTTCAAGGAAACCCAGTTTGGGATTATAAACTTGGCGCTCTAAATACTGCTCTGCTTATTGCAAACATACAAGACGGTATAGAGGAAGAATATGTTTCATTAAAGGAATTAAGGAGATATATAGTATCAAGTGAAATTCCTTTTGATTTATTAGTTTTACAGACTGAGCAAGATAAAAATAATATACTATCTTTTGAATGGAAAGACGAAAATAAAGAATTATGTTTAATCTACGATATAAACTATTAATAAGGATATGACTGAAAAAGAATTTATAGACTGGATAAAAGGATTTACAGCAGGAGTACACCACTATAATATAACTCCAAAACAGTGGGATTATTTAAAAGAGGTTTTAGAAACAGTAGGTGAACCTTCTCATGTTGATTACACTATTGGTAACTGGAAAATGAATCATTCATGGGAGTAAAAAGAGTATATTACGATTGGGATGATATTAATAAACTATTAGATATCATATGGTCGAAATCAGGTAATAAATTTAAATCAGTAACAGGAATTCCAAGAGGAGGTACTATATTAGCGGTGCTATACTCTCATAGATTTAATATAAAGTATGCTCCTTCAGCTAATTTGGATAGTGGCCAACTTATAATAGATGATATAGCAGATTCTGGTAATACTTTAAAACTTTGGAAAAAAACTTTCCCTACAAACACTTTTGCTACTATTCACTACAAAGAAACTTCAGAGTTAAAACCTGATATATTTTGTAAAGAAATCCCAGAAGATTACGGGTGGATAGTGTACCCTTGGGAAAAAGAAGATTCAAAAACTATACAAGATTATTTGGAAATTTAAATTAAATTACTTATATTAATTATATGGCAAAGAAGTTTATAGAAGGAACAGAATTAGTAAAAGCAGGTTATGCAAATGGTATATCAAGTCAATTAGCTGCAAAGCAAGAATTAGAAGGACCTGAAGCAAAGTTAACAGACCATGAGAAGCAAGTAATTATAGAAAGAGCTGCTGTAGCATATGCAGACTTCCTTACAGCGTTAGGATGCGATTATGAAAATGATCCTAATTCATCGGATACCCCAATGAGAGTAGCAAAAGCTTATGTTAATGATCTTTGGGCAGGAAGATATAATCCACTAGATAGGATTACAGCATTTCCTTCTGATGGATATGATGGGATAGTACAAGAAAGTAATATTCCTGTACAGTCGATGTGTTCTCATCATCATCAAACGATTGGAGGTAATGTAAGTATTGCTTATATTGCATCTGAAGACGGTAAGGTAGTAGGGCTTTCTAAACTTAATAGGATAGTAGAACAATTTGGAAGAAGAGGAGCTATACAAGAACAGCTAACAGTAGCAATACACAATGCAGTAGATAAAATTTGTGAAGGTAATTTAGGAGTTGCTGTAATGATCTCAGCTACTCATAACTGTGTTAGTTGTAGAGGAGTTAAACATAGAGGTGCATCAATGCAAACAGCTAAGTTAACAGGAGCTTTCTTAAATGAAGATTCTGCTAAAGCAGAGTTTTATAAAAATATAGAATTAGCATCAATTTGTAAACATTAAGATGGTAGTAGAGAATAACTATTCAGGATCAGAAGATTGGACTAAAGACCCAGAGTTGTTAGAGTTTTTAGAGCAAATTGATAATCCTGGACCTTGGTCTGAAGAAGAAGATAAAATTAATACTATCGGAGGTTTAACAAATGATAAAGAAAAATCATTTATTAAATTTCTTAATAAATTAGATAAAAAGAATAAAAATGAGTAGACAATTAAAATTTGATTTTCAAGTATTTGATCCTGAGGCAAATGGACTAGTTCCGTTTGTAGATGAAGTAGAAAAGTTTAATAATACTTTTGGTAAACCTAATAACTATGAACCAACAATCCCAGAAAAAAAAGAATGGCAGTTTGTATACGACTTTATACTCGAAGAACTTGAAGAATATAAAGAAGCTTGCGAACGAGGGGACATTGTGGAGGTTTTGGATGCTTTGTGTGACATTACTTATGTTTCCCTTGGGAACGGTACTATGCTACATGGCCTTAAGAATAAGATATGGCCAGCCTATAAAGAAGTACAAGCAAGTAATATGTCAAAAGCTTGTGAAACTGAAGCAGAAGCCTTACAGACCGTCAGCGAAAGAACTAAGGAACAAGGTGAGGCCTGTCATTTTGAAAAGATTACGGAGGGACGGTATATTGTTTATAGATCAAGAGATAAAAAAGTAATGAAATCTATAAACTATTTTAGACCTGATCTAACACAGTTTTTTGAAACTTACGAATTAGAAAAGTTTCCTGCATATGAAATAATAGATATAGATAATGATTAAAATAGCACATGAAAGTCCTAAAAGTATTTTCGATACAGTACAGCATTATACTGATTACGATTATGCTTTAGTACATTTATTTGAAGAAGATATAGAATACTTTAATCAGTTTAAAGAAGCAATTAAAAAAGGTAGAGAGGTTATTTTAGATAACTCTATTTTTGAATTAGAAGAGGCTTTTAATCCTGATAAATTTATTCATTGGATTAATGAATTAAGACCTACTTGGTATATAGTCCCAGATGCTTTAGAAGATGCTGAAAAAACTATGCATCAGATGGCTGAATGGAATTTAGAATATGCAGATGTAGCATACGGTAAGAAAATAGGAGTAGTTCAAGGTAAAACTTATAAGGAGATAGTTGATTGTTACAAGTTTTTAGATCAAGAATCTGATGTAGATATGATAGCTATTTCATTTGATTATTCATACTATACAAAGTCTGTACCTCACCCTAACAAATATGTTAGCTGGATGTTAGGACGTATTAAGCTACTTGGAGATTTAGTTAGAGATGGTATTATTAATAAAAACAAACCTCATCATTTACTCGGCTGTGGTTTACCGCAAGAATTTTCTTTTTATTCTCAATACCCTTGGATATACTCGCTGGATACCAGCAACCCGGTAGTTCATGGAATTAAAAATATAAAATATAACTCAGACGGGCTTTGGTCTAAAGAATCCCAAAAATTGTTTGAACTAATTAACTACGAAGTTAAAGATACTAATATTATATTAGGTAATATACATAAATTTAAATGGTTTGCAAATGGAAAAAGAGAAGTATAAAGTAGGCGATTGGGTTAAATTTAAGTTTATCGGAAGAACTGAGACGGGTATTATAACAGGTATAAAAAAAGGAGTTCAAGTAGATATTTCTCCACATAAAGTAAGATTTGATATATACGATGGAAAATATTCGTACCCTGTAGGATTAGAAAATATAATAGAAAAATTAGATGAAAAGACCTTGGATCGCTTTCTTTAGTCAGACAGGCTCAGAGATTACTGATATAGCTAAGTCGCTTAAAAGATGGCCTGATGTTATAGTAACTAATGAAAGACCTAGTAGACTAAGGACTATTAATCTTGATTTGTTGGATAAAAATCTTTTAGTTATTACTCCTAATAAACCAAGTGAAGAAGACCTTAAAGAGATTTTAGACTACTATAAAGATCCTATTATTACTCTACACGGTTGGTTGAGGATAATGCCTCCTAATATCTGCAATGAATATAAAATATATAACGGACATCCAGGGCTAATAACTGACTTTCCAGAATTAAAAGGCAAAGATCCACAAATTAGAGCTTTTGAAGGAATTAAACAAGGTAAGTACAAGTATGCAGGAGCAGTTTTACATAGAGTAGTAGCAGGAGTCGATGAAGGTAAGGTATTAATGGAAGAAAGATTTAATACTTTTGGGGTGGAGCTTGATGAATTATTTCGTATATTAAGAGATAGGAGTTTATATATGTGGTGTAAATTTTTAAAAGAGGTTTTATGATAAAGAGAATAGCGTTAGTAGGAGCAAGTAGTACAGGTAAGACTACTGTTTATGAACTACTAAAAAATAAATTACCTAAATATGAATTCGTAAACGAATCTACTCGCACTGTAGGTGCTTATGGATTTCCTATTAATGAAGAAGGTACTTGTGCTACTCAGCTAGCTATTAGTAGTTTTCATTTAGAAGCTTTACTTCAACCTTATAATTTAGTATTAGATAGATGTTATATGGATGTTGTAGTTTACACTAAATTTATGAAAGGAGTAACTTCACATACGTTTAATTATATAGAAGATACTTGGAATAGAGTTAAAAACGAATATACCCATTACATATACTTTCCTATTGAATTTGACTCAGTAGATGATGGAGTAAGAAGTATAAGTGAAGAATGGAGAAAGGAAGTAGATGAGGAGTTTCAAGCAGTATTAGAAGGAGTACGCCAACCTTACTTAACTATAACTGGTTCTCCTATGCAAAGAGTAGAACAAATAATGAAATTTATAAAGTAATGAAAAATTTAAATCTATTTAAAGAACTTGAAGAATTAACATATAAAGGAAAATCACCATTAGATGCTGAAGTATCCTTATATGATTACCTTGGTCAAGCATCAGGAAAAGAACTAGGTAGGGATGTATATAGAGTAGCAGTATCTAAAAACGAACCAGTTTCTGCAAAAGATATTGAGACTCCTAACTATACAGGTAAAGTAATGTTATATAGAAGAGAATTCTTAAAAGAATATTTTAAATCAATAAGAGAAGAGTATATTATAAAATAGTAAAAGATGTATAAATACGGAGCAAAATTAGTAAGAGTCGTAGACGGTGATACAGCTGATGTAATGATCGATTTAGGCTTTGATACTTGGGTAAAAGCAAGGTTAAGATTTAAAGGTGTAGATACCTGGGAAAAAAGAACTAGAGATAAAGCAGAAAAAGCAAAAGGAATTGAAGCTTCTGCATTTACTCAAAAATATTTAGAAATGAATGATGGTAACTTTACTATCCAATCTTACGGTAAAGGTAAGTACGGTAGAGTACTAGCAGAAATTTTTATTGATGGAGAAGAAACCTCTTTAAATAAACTACTAATAGAACATGGCCACGCTTACGTTTACGAAGGTGGTAAAAAACAAATATTTAAAGGATAAATTATGGCAGACGTTAAAAATTATCAGGAAGTAGTAGATATTGCTTCTAAACATTTAGGCAAAGTAGGAGGAGACGGGTACAAAGATACTTATTCTCCTGAATTATTAGTAAAAGTGCCAAGGTACTTAAATAGAGAGGGATACGGACTAACATCAGACTCATTTGTAGGTGTTGATACCTGGAACTGTTATGAAGTTTCAGCTATTACTACTAAAGGACAACCTGTAGCAGGTATGTTAAAAATTGTTTGCCCAGCTGATAGTGAATATCACGTAGAATCTAAGTCTATCAAGTTATATCTAAATTCTTTTAATATGACAAGGATTGGCGATAACGCAGCAGATTGCATATCAGCTTTAGAATCAAGAGTTAAAAGAGATTTAGATGAATTATTAGAAACATCAACAATAGTTTCCTTTTATGCTTCTGAAAAAGAAGGCACAGCAATTTCTTTCGAGGGGTATGAAGATCTAGGTGATATAGTTGACTTAGATCAGATAGACTTCACGGCATTTCAATCTGATTCTTCTCAATTAAGTGTAGAGGATACTTCTGAAGAATCTAAGGTAGTAAAACTTAAATCTAATCTATTAAGATCTAACTGTAGAGTAACTAATCAACCCGACTGGGGAGATGTATTTATAAAAATGAAAGGTAAAAAACTACCTTCTGCAGATTCGCTAGCTAAATATATAGTTAGTCATAGAACAGTAAGTCATTTCCATGAAGAAATATGTGAAATGGTATATAAACACCTTACCGATGCATATGAACCTGAGCAGCTGATGGTTGCTTGTCTATACACTAGAAGAGGAGGATTAGATATTAATCCTGTAAGAGCGTCTCATATTAGCTTACTACCAGACTTTTTTAGTAACGTAGACTACCGTATTGCTAAAACTCTCAGACAATAAATGACAGTTGGTATAATTGGTCAAGGATTTGTAGGAAATGCTATCTATAAGAAGTTTAAAAATTACTTTCAAGTAAATACTTTTGATATCGTAAAAGATAAGTGTACTTCTTCGAAAGAAGAGACTTTATCTCAAGATGTAGTATTTATTTGTTTACCTACTCCAATGAATAAGGATGGTAGTTGTAATATAGAGTTAGTTGAAAATGCAATTAAAGATATTAATAAAGTATCAAAAGCAAAAATAGTAGTAATAAAGTCAACAGTAAGTCCCGGTACTACTGCTAGATTAAACTCTCTATATAACAATATTAAAATAGTATTTAATCCAGAATTCTTAACCGAGGCGAATGCTGAACAAGATTTTAATAATCAAACTAGAGTAATCTTAGGAGGTCCACGCCCTGCTACTACTAGGTTAAAAACCTTATATAGAAGAGTATTTCCTCAGGCACATATAGTAAAAACTGGTTCAACTCATGCTGAAATGGTAAAATATATTACTAATACATTTTTAGCTACTAAAGTATCTTACGCTAATGAAATTTACCAAATATGTCAGGGTCTAAAGTTAGATTACGATAAAGTAATAGAGTATGCTACATTCGATGAAAGGTTAGGGAAGTCACATTGGGCGGTACCAGGTCCTGACGGCGATTACGGTTACGGAGGTCATTGTTTTCCAAAAGATTTAAGAGCTTTAATTAATTTAGCGGAAAACGTAGAAATAGACCCTCTAATGTTAACTGCTACTGAAGATAAAAATGAGGAAGTAAGAAATACTAAAGACTGGTTAAATATGAAAGGAAGGGCAGTAGTATGAAAAGAGGAATTATTGCCGGATCATTTGATGTAATTCATCCCGGTTATGTCAAGATGTTTAAAGAATGTAAAAAATACTGTGAAGAACTTATAGTTTTATTACATGTAGATCCGTCAATAGAAAGATTAGAAAAATTAAAACCTATACTAACTAAAGAGGATAGGACTGAAATACTAACTTCAATAAAGCAAATAGATGGAATCGGGTACTATACTTACGAAAAAGAATTAGAAGATTTAATATACAGATTAGGACCAGATATTAGATTCTTAGGAGATGATTATAGAGGTAAAAAGTTTACAGGAGATGATTTAAATATTCCTATACACTATTTAGATAGATCTCACGGATGGTCAGCTACTAAATTTAAAGAATTAATTTATAAACAATTTGATGGAAAAACA
>Ga0209535_1002654_pt1 | contig 11643 bp, 6 predicted proteins | sample LinPmetageLP28_FD_184041 | JGI IMG/M metagenome (GOLD analysis project Ga0209535, IMG submission 184041) | Marine viral communities from the Pacific Ocean - LP-28 (SPAdes) (version 2) | ecosystem: Environmental > Aquatic > Marine > Oceanic | place: Pacific Ocean | collected 2009-08-22
CAATGGCACCACTGTTGATATCTGCCTTGGCAATTACCACCTGTCCTGATCCTGATGGGGATAGGATCAAGTCCGAGTTAGAAGCTGTTGCCTTAATATGGTTGTCTGTGATGTTTATGTTGTCATCGATTGTAAGGCTGTCAACTATCACAGATCCTGTTCCACCTGGGGTCAGACGTATATCTGCATTTGAACTAGAAGATATTATGTTGTCATTGAAACTCAAGTTGTCTACTGTGACTCCGCCACTAGTGAAAGTCATTGCGCCTGTAACAGTCAATGCTCCCAATGTTGACAAGCCACTGACGTTCAATGTTCCTGTGGTAGATAGGTTTTCATTTCCAAAACTTATGGCACCTGATGAATCAGTTATTGTTGCGCCAGCCATTGTCAATGTACCTGACGTAACAGTACCGGAAGTGGTTAAATTTTCATTTCCGAAACTGATTGCTCCTGATGAATCAGTGATTGATCCGTTTGCCAGTGTTAGGTTACCGATTGTGGATCCTGTTGCACTATTGATTGTTCCTGTTGATGTTAAATTTTCATTGCCGAAGCTAATTGCACCACTTGAATCTATTATTGAGCCACTCGAAAGTGTTACATTGCCAACCACTAGTGTACCTGTTGTTGATAGGTTCTCGTTTCCAAAACTAATAGATCCACCTGAGTCTGTGATAGATCCGTTTGCAAGTGTCAAGTTTCCTATCGTAGATCCAGTTGCTCCTGCGATGGTTCCTGTTGTGGTCAAATTCTCGTTGCCAAAACTGATTGCTCCTGAAGAGTCAGTTATGGATCCGTTTGCCAGTGTAAGATTACCTAGAGTAGATCCAGTTGCGGCAGTTAATGTACCTGTGGTTGATAGGTTTTCATTGCCAAAACTAATTGCTCCTGATGAGTCTGTGATTGATCCATTGGCTAGTGTAATATTTCCAACTGTCGATCCTGTTCCTGCTGATATTGATCCCTCGAAAGTTGTTGATCCAGACACTGTCATTGATCCATCAACGATAAGTCCTTCATTGATGTTGATTGTACTAGAATCAGTAGAACTTAATGTTGTGCCTGCTATCTGTATGGCACCAAAAACAACGTTTCCTGTGCCTGCCGGTACCAGGTTTATGTCTTCATTTGATCTTGTACCTTCGATATTGTTGCCATTTATCCTTAGTGCAGGAAAAACAACTGCACCAGCGCCTGCTGGTTTGAATATTATGTCGTCATTAGTACGTGTTGCTCTGATTTCATTGCCTGTGACTTGTATCGTTGTAAGGTCGAATCCCGCTGATCCAAAAACTTCGGTGAAGTTGGTGTTCACCTTGATCATTGCGTCTCGTAACGTGTCTCCTGTTCCGTCGTTTGCGTTTGATCCTACATTTAAAGTTAATTGTGACATACTACAAGTTTATTAGTCTCCTTACTACCGTTACTTTGTGTGCGTTAGTACTACTTATCGTTCCTCTTAACCTCACATCATTACCGCTTATGTCTGATGTGAATGTGACAAGATCGCCTGACGCACTGTTAGTCCTGCCAAACACAGACACGTATGGAGTGGTACCATCGTGTGTGACCCTTGCTTCCACGACTTCGTAGTTTCCAAGTGCGCCTGAGTTTGAATCTGAAATTGTTATAAAATATGAGGCACTTCTGTGTGTTGTCTTGTCAAATGTGTCCAAAGTTGCTACGGAAGTTGGATTGCCGGTAGCTCTAGTCAATGGAATTTTGAATATGTTTGTAATAGTATTGGATTGTTCGACTGTGCTTTCTGCCCTTAACTTCACATTACCTCCAACCACTGCAGACGTTATTGAAACAATAGGAGCATCTGTTGACTCACTATTAATGTCCAACTCTGAGTGGTATGCGTCCGTGCCATCACTTACTAGCATGACTTCTGAGAATTGCACACTGTTATTTTCGTCTTTCATTGCTATCAAATAGTTTGCCGCCTGCTGATCTGTGTGTGCAAATGAGTCAAGCTCTGTGAATGCCTCTGCGTCGCCTCTCAACATGTGTATCCTAAAAGCATTTACAGTGGTAGATGATCCTGATGTGGATGACGCTGAAAGTGTTACTGTTGTTGATCCATTGTGTGATGCAGATAAAGAAAGTTGTGACGTGCCTTTACTGGAAACGAAAGGACCTCCATGCACGAACGCTTCTGCCCCGTTGGAAAGCACAGTGGCCTCCATGATTGATCCAGATGCTTCTCCACTGTTGTGTCCCACTATGATGTAATGAGCTCCTGTATGACTGGTGTCGTCGAAAGTGTCTATGGCAGTCGCCGTGCTTGACACCGTGACCGCACCAACTGTGTTGAAATCTGTTCCTGTCGCGTTTGACTCACTGTCTGACAACATGATTTTGTAAAACTTGATAGTGGTGTTCGCCACCAGAGGAGTTCCTGTGACCACAACGTTGGTTCCCACCATGTCCGCTGTGAAAGTTGCCAACCTGGCGTTAGAATTGTGTTCATTGAAAACTTTTATGAAAGCAGTTGTTCCATCATGGCACACCATAGCTTCCGCAGTCATCACACTGTTGTCTTCTGTAGTAGTGGCGCTGATGTAGTATTTTGCACCTCGGAAACTAGCTTTAGCAAAACTGTCAATCGTTTGTGTAATAACTGTGGGTGCTTTTAACCTTACAGCATAAGCACTTACCGACGTCGACGCTCCAGATGTTGAACTTGCTTTGACACTGACAGTGCCTGATGATATCGTTGCAGTGATTGCCAACATGTCTGTGCCTTTTGTACTGACGTTGGGACCTTGTGATACAAAAACTCCTGTGCCATCTGTCACGACACTCGCCTCACATATAAATTTTTCGTCTGACCCGTTTTGACCGCATATGACATAATTGACTGCATCGGTATCACTAGACTGAAAAGTGTCAAATGTTGTGGCTGAACTTGATGCAGTAACGTTACCTATGACTTTCCTTGTGCTGTCACTGTTAGCCTCGTCTGATTCAGTGTCCGCGAATGCAACTACCCTGTTCACAATTACTTTTGTGCTACCGCCTGCTGTGGCAGAACCTCTCAATCTAACACTGTTGCCGCTTATGTCAGCGGTCAATGTGATTAGGCTGTTGTTGCCTGAGAAATGTTCGTTGTAGGATGTTATGAATGCATTGGTATTGTCGTGTGTGACCAATGCTTCGATGTTGCTGGTCTCGCCAGTTGATTGGTTGTTGACCGTAATGAAATATTTTGCCGCGGCATGTGGAGCCTTTGTGAACGTGTCAAGGTTTACAACCGTGCTGTCTATGATTGATACATGCATTATATCGTGTACCAGCCCCAGTTCACCGATATATCCTGTTGAGTCACTGTCTCCAAGACCTATTCTGTAGTACGCCATAGTGTTGGAAGGCGTTACGCTTGATCCATCACCGTCCGTCACCCTTAATCTTATCTTAGCTGAACTGTCATCTGCTGTGACAATGTCAGCGTCAAAAGTTGGATGTGTGTCACTCTCGTCAGTGCTTACCACTGCTGATGATGTGATGAATGCATCAGATAGATTGTGCAGGATAGAAATTTTTTGTGTTTCGAGACTGCCGTGTGTAATATCACGTGTCACCACGTGGTACATAGCACCGTCAAATTCTCCTGCTGTGAACTCCGCCGCAGTTCTTGTTGCCGCTAAGATTCCTTGAGTATTTCCGCTTGCCGCCACATGATCAATCTTTGTTTCTGTGTTACCTGCTACTATTATACCAGCTTCAGTCGTTATCCTTCCTGACGTTGCGTCAGCGGTGTTGTCTCCTAGACCTAAAGCAAAGTAGGTAGAGGCATTCTTAACTGCAGTCGATCCATCGTTGAGTCCTGTCATTGCAAGATCCACGTTTGACCCATTAATGGCAACGGCGGCTGTGTTGATATCATTCATTGCACCTGTGTTCAATATGGATGAATCTGTAAATCCTGCCACCACACTGCTACCGTCACTGGATATACCTTGATTGATTGAATATTTGTGCATAGAAAATTCACTATTCGTTATGTCTTTGTGTATGGCGTGATACCAAACACTATCGAATGTGTTTGCAAAACTGCTTATCGTTTTTTGTGATGTAACATCGGGCGAGGCAGTTCCTCTAAATGTGTTTGTGTCTATTGTTGTCTGAGCAGTGTTGGTCACAGTCTTTGCGCCTAGCACATCAACGTATGTTCCGTCCGCGGCTGAGTCGTCGTCCGCAATTAATATCCTGTACATGGTCACGCGGCATGTGCCTGCTGTTCCATTTTGCCCCCTTAGTCTGGCATTGCCACCACTGATGTCAGCTGTGAAAGTGGCCAACGGAGTTGACTCGCCATTTGAAATTATGGTGTTGAATTCTGTTATGAAGGCGTTTGTACCATCGTGCACCAGCAACACTTCCGTAGATGATACTTCGTTTGTTGTTGTGTTGTTGATTGAAATAAAGTATTTGGCCGCCCTTTTGTCTGCTATTGCCCAGCTGTCAAGCGTGGCCGCGGCTGAGTCCAGATCCGCCACAAGTTTTGTTTGTGCAAGTCCTGATCCTGCCTGTGTTCCCGAAGAGTCGTTGTCTCCTAGTCCTATCCTAAAGAATGATACTGCATTGTCTGTTGACACGGAAGAATCCGCCAACAGGCCTGCACGTGCCGTCAACCTAACGTTGCTTACAGCACTTCTGACGTCAGAGGCAAGTTCCGGTGCCGCGTCCGATGTAGACGATCTAACAATCTGCGATGAACCAGAGAATGAGTCAAAGGTCGAACCATCTTCTGTTCCTTGTGCCAGTATGTGTTTCTGTACTTGGAATTCTATAGAACTGCCATCCGCCTTGTTTCTGCTCAATACAAGATACCATGCACTGTCATATTTGGTCTGGGCAAATTCATCAATAACAACAGGGTCGGCCTGCAGTTGTTCATGAGTGCCTATTGCTGTGTTGGCATCGATTAGGGTCTTTGCTGAGAAACCTATGGTTTGCTGATTGTCAACAATCGTCGATTCACTGAAAGATATAGAGTTAACAAAAAAAGCTAAAGATTTACTTGCGTTTGTTTGCAGGAACGCACCTGTGTCACCGTCTGAATTGGGAAGTAAAAAATCATTCACTATCACTTTACCTGAACCGTTGGCGGCAAATTCCAAGTTGTCATTTGATCTGTTTGTTGACATGGTGTTGCCAGAGAAAGTGATCTTGTTAGGGATGACCAGAGTAGTGAAGTTCAGAGGATCAAAGGCGCCAGCGGCCGGTTCATTGGCTCCCACTATGACGTTGTCTATTGTTCCTGAATTCAGGTCTATGCCGTTGATCTGTACTGCACCTGTTCCACTCCCTGCTAGGTCTAGGTCCGCATTAGAAGTTGTTACCTTCAGCACGTTGTCTTTGAAATTCATTGAAGAATCTATAGTCAAGTTGCCAACGTTGACCACACCTGTACCTCCAGGTGAAAGCCTTAGATCGGCGTTTGAGCTGGTTGAAATTATGTTGTCATTGAAAGTTAGGTTGTCCACAGTAATCGAGTCAGCAAATGACGTGGCACCTGACACTGACATAGAACCAAATGTTGATAGACCATCTACGGTCAACGTACCTGTTGTGGTCAAATTCTCATTGCCAAAACTTATTGCACCAGTCGAGTCTGTGATTGATCCACTGCCTGCAGTCAACGTGCCACCAATGGCCATTGAGGTTGCAGTGGTTGTTAAATTCTCATTGCCAAAACTTATAGCACCAGATGAGTCAGTTATCGAGCCATTAGCCAGTGTTAAGTTTCCGATAGTAGAACCTGTTGCTCTTGCTATTGTTCCTGTTGTAGTAACGTTCTCATTGCCAAAGCTGATTGCTCCACTGGAGTCTGTGATAGATCCATTAGCAACAGTCAGTGTGCTGTTTACCTCAATTGACGTTCCAGTTGTTGTTAAGTTCTCATTGCCAAAACTTATAGCACCAGACGAGTCAGTGATTGATCCGTTGGCAAGTGTTAGGTTACCGAATGTTGAACTTGTAGCCGCGGTGATCGTGCCTGTAGTGGAAAGGTTTTCATTTCCAAACGATATTGCACCCGAAGAATCTGTAATCGATCCATCGGCAAAAGTCAGGTTGCCTAGTGCAGAATCAGTTTCTGCGGTAATTGTTCCTGTTGTGGTCAAATTCTCATTGCCAAAACTTATAGCACCAGATGAGTCAGTGATGGATCCGTTGGCCAGTGTAAGGTTTCCAAAAAGCATACCTGTGGCAAAGGTTTGAGCACCACTGAAGGCAAAACCATCTGCAGTCGTGTAGTCACCGTCCACAATTAAGTTTTCATTGATGTTCACAGATGAAGAATCTGGTGCTGATATGGTTGTGCCGCTGAAACCTAGTCCAGCAATGGTAACCCTGCCTGATCCATTGGCTCTAATTTTTATATCGTCGTTGGTGTGTAATACTTCTATGTTGTTGTCGTTGAATCTGATGCTAGGGAACAGCACTGTTCCTGTGCCCGATGGGTGTACATCTATGTCGGCGTTGGACAGCCTTGACGTGATGCTGTTATCAAAGAATTTGATATCTGACTTCACAGACGCTTTAGCGAACAGTTCCGTGAAATTGCTGTTTATCTTATTGCCGGCTTCATAAAGCGAATCACCTGTTCCGTCATCCGCATTAACACCTACATTGATTACTTCTTGTGTCATATTAGCAATATTTAGTGGAAAACGTTATTAGGTGTTATACGGCAAAGACTGTTCTGACAAACTTGAAAACAGTTGATGCGTCTGATATAGGAACCACCCTTACCCTTACGGAACCACTGTCAATATCTGCTGAGAATGTGGCCAAATCAAGGCCTGTATCACTGATGCCCTGGGCGTTTATGTACGCAGATGATCCGTCGTGTGTGACAAATACTTCGTATATTCCAAATTTCGTGTTTGTAGAGTCAACTATTGACACCTGGTACTTGGCACTCCTGTGTGTCGCCGCTGTAAATGTGTCCATGTTGGCCGCACTAGATGATGTAGTAGTGGCTGTGCCGAAACTGATGTTGGCATCACCTATGTCTATGCCACCGTCTATGGTAACAACCCCCGAGCCATTGGCACTTAATTCTAAGTTGGCGTTTGATGCATTTGTTGTGATAGTGTTGTCTGCTATTGTAACATTGTCTACAACTACAGAAGTCAGTCCAGTAAGTGCTGTGTCTAGGTTAACGGTCAATGTTGTGCCTGATCCTGCTGTTGTTATGTTAGTGCCACCCGCTATGTCTAATGTCTCGGAATCTAGATCAATATCAATTGTGCCTGAATCACCTTGGAGGTCTAAGTCCTGGTTCGTCACAGTGGAATCTACGTATGCTTTTATAGATTGCTGTGTTGCCAGTGCTGTTGCACTGTTTGTACCCATGGCATCTTCATCTAACACAGTTGTAACTCTTGCACCCGAACCACCTAGTTGTAAACCTGCTGATGTAAAATCACCAATTGCAGATCCGTCTACCGTTACTGTGATTGTGCCTGTACCAGAATCTGCAACAGTGATGTTTGAATTGTTTTGTACAATAGATGTTGTAGAAATGTTTCCAATCTCTGTGTCAACATATGCTTTTACTGATTGCTGTGTAGCCAAAAGGGTAGCACTGTTGCTTGACATGTTGTCTTCGTCGGCGATTCCTGTCACAGTTGCGCCTGATGCCAATGCCAATGATGTAGACATAGTAACATCTGCTAACGAAGATGTGCCTGATACTGTCAACGCATCAGTGGTCACTGTGCCATCGAAGAATGCATCTTTGAATTCTAGACTCGCTGTACCTAGGTCAATGTCATTGTCTGTGCTTGGCACGATTGATCCATTGTTGAAAGTAAATTGTGCGTCACCGCCTGCCGTTACAGTGATGACATCCGAGCCTGAGAAAGTGATTGATGTGTTTGTGTCGTTATCTCCAGCGATAGAATCTAATTGTATGGAACCAACGTTTGTGAAGTTTGAATCACTGAGATCCAATGTTCCTGTTACGTCTAGGTTACCACCAACTGATAAATTTCCTACAAATGTAGTGGCGCCACTAACGTTCATTGTACCATCAACAACAAGTCCTTCGTTTATGTTTATAGTAGCACTGTCGTCAGCACTCAAAGTTGTGCCTTTAATCCTTACACCTGATGCCACAACACTTCCTGTGCCTCCTGGCGTGATGTTGATGTCTGCGTTTGAATCTGAACTTATGATATTATCGTTGAAGTTTAAATTATCTACGTCCAACGTGCCTACTGCTAGGCCTGATAGATCAAAAGTGCCTCCCACAACCAGGTTGCCGGTGATGTCTACGTTTTCAGCAAGTGTGATTTTACTTGAATCTGACGAGCTCAAAGTTGTTCCGTTTACCGTCAATGCACCAAGCACAAGGTTACCTGTTCCGTTTGGAGTGATTGTGATGTCTGAATTTGTTGTAATGCTGGTGATCGCAGAGCTTGAAATCTGTAAGGTGTCTATCTCTATGGCACCTGTGCCGTTTGGTTGCAGTTTAAGATCGGCGTTGGTGACACCCGGTGTGATTAACCCTGTGGATCCGTCTCCCACCAATTGGTATACTTCACCGAAGTTCGTGTTGATCTTTGTCATTGCTGTTCGCAATGAATCACCTGTGGCCGGATTTCCCGCTGTTCCTGTGTCTATATCTAGTTTAGCCATAATCTGTTTTACATATTTATTAAATACATATATGTTCATAGAAACGCTCAAGACAATGAGATTGTACGAGCGCCAGAGTAAATTGGGAGTTTATCACACGTTTCATAGAAAAAACACCATTTACGTATTCAAGTGTGACTCGTGTGGAGTTACATTTTTGAGACCAAGGGCCAAGGTAGATCCTGATCGTGCATCTAATGATTACAAACACGTTTGTTCTTACTGTGACTCTAAAAAGTACGCACAGAATGTAGGTGTAAAAATGCGTAAAGTGTATAAACTTGACGCCAGCAGTACCAAGACCCTATAGTTTTTTCCACCTAATGTCATCACGATAACCTGTGATCCATCTCTGCAGGTCTGCGTATATGCCACACTTTATATTTGCCTGATCGAAATACCATCTTAAAAAAGGATTGCCCTCGAGGTATTCTTTTCGATTTATGAAATAAAAGTTGGTGTTGGGAAACTTCCTGAATGTTTGCCTTAGCTGATACATCCATTCAAATTTCAAATAGGCCTTCATACTTGCCCTGTCAGGATAGTTGAGGGAGTTTTTGTAGATGTTGTTTTGTATTCTACTTGGTGTTTCCATTTCCCACTGTTGGGCTCCCATGATATCAAAGGACATTATAACCACATTTTTAATGCCGGACTCTGCGGCCATTAGCACAGCAGAACACCCTGAACCTTTTGCATTTGCGAAGTCGTTTGTTTTGATGGTGCCTTTCTTTATGTCTCCACCACGCCAAATTCTATATATTTTTAGCCCATCTGGTAGGTCATGTGGATCATCACCTTCGCAAACGTAGTTCCATTTACTGATGTTATCGATGCTATGAATTTGTGGTGATTCCTTACCCTTGTTGTGCCAGTCGGACAATTCTTCAAACATTTCTGGATTCACTGCAACTATGTGATCACAAAGTTTGGGATGATCCCTGTATATGGCGTTGCAACCATAAATGACACCCTGACCTTTTAAATTTTCTATAGGAAAAATATTTCTTGATTCACCGTTGCCTATTATAAATGCTGTGTCCATTTATACGCCGAATGATTCTCCACAGCCACATGAACTAGAGCTGTTGGGATTAGATATCTCAAACTGCGATCCAAAAGTTTCTTCCACCCAGTCAATCTTTGTGCCTGCCACGTAAAGCATAGAAGTCTCGTCGACTACGAACCTTCCTGTGTGCCAGTCCTCCAAGTGATCGTTCTCTGAAATACTTTCTTTTGTGTCTGCGAATCCCCACTCGTACTTGAATCCTGCACAGCCACCTCCCAGCACTGCTAGGCTTACGGCATACTTGCCTGGGTTCTTCTCAAGCAATTTCTCTATTTGATTCTTTGCTTCATCTGTTATTTCGAATAAACTCATACTAGTAATTATCCTATTGCTGTCCACTGTTTTGCACTCCTACTGCGACCCAAAATTTAGTGGCATCACGGTTGACCTCGAAACTCATAAATGCATTTTGATGCTCCCAATGGTTCTGTGGATTTTCTATCTCGCCTGCGGGTTCGAACCACCAACCCCATTTGCCTTCGCAGTTTTCCTGGCACCATTCTATGCATTCAGCCATGACACCATTGCTGTGCATGTCTATGTTGTATTCAAATCTTTGCATGTAACCACAGTCCTCTGGTATTTCGTCTAATCTAGGATTAACTCTTTTCACTTTTATTTTTCCAAAACTTTTTTTCATTAATTTGTATAATAACCTATTCCGTATTTTTTATCAACGACATTTTTATGGCATTTCTGTGAACATTCCACAAAAGGATTCGTGGTAAAACTATCAAACAGTGTTTGCCAAATGTCATCATTCAATATCTCTTTAATTGATCTATTGCCTTTTGCATTAACCAGATGTTTGTTCTTCACAAAGAAACTGTCCTCCCAATTTATTACCTTCCCATTGTGCTCAAGACTTTTGTAAGGAAAACTTGTCCAACTGCAGGGAAATATCGTGCCTTCTGCGTTCATGTATAGTCCCCTGTTGCCTATCAGGCACATTGGTACGATGTCTCCTGTGAACTTTTTCTTAACCTCATTGTATTTTTTAAAATTGGTCTTCATGTATTTCAATCTTATTGGTGTTCTTCCTGACAAGTTTTTGATGTGTCTTTCATATCGATGCGTTTTGCTGATGTATTTTGCACTAGGCTCTAATGGATCTTGTTTGCCTCCATATGCGTCTCCGTACTTTGATCCAAACTTGGTGCTGTATGTCAACTGCAACTGGTCACAGCCCTGCTGAGATGCTAACTCCTTGATGTAATCTAGTTGTTCTTCGTTGAATTTGAAAACGATTGTAGCCCAGTTTACAAACATGTCACTTTCGTCGGAACATATTTTCATACCACGCATAATACTCTCCCAATGGCTGTTCACTCTATACATATCGTTTGAACTTTGATCATATCCGTCTATGCTGAAATTGATTGTGTCATTTTTGTTTGAAACCGAGGCAAATTCTTTCCACCATTTGGCTGTTTTGTAACTTCCATTTGTGATTGTGAAAATCTGTATCTCTGGATTGTACGACTTGATGTATTCGATAATGGCAATGTAGTCTTTGGCATAGATAGGATCACCAACATCACCACACATGGTGAAACGTTGTGTTTGTTCCAACATATCATGGTCAAACACCCGCTTAAATTCTTCGAGGGATATTTCTTTTTGCATCCAACTGATGTCAGGATGTTCTTGCCTTGGACACCTAGGACACTTTAAACTACATTTCGAACTTGGTTCTATGTGCCAATGATAGAACTGCCATCCATATCTATTCAGCATAAAAATATATCTCCGGCACGTACAATTCATTCTCTAAAACAAATTTTATAATGTCAGCGACGTTTTTCCCAGACATTTTTTTCCTGTCCTGCTCTGCGGTCATTTTTGTATCTGTGACCCCAGGATTAACAAGATAAGACCTACACTTGGTTGTTTTAAGATTGACTATGTCGAGG
>Ga0209535_1002655_pt1 | contig 11641 bp, 10 predicted proteins | sample LinPmetageLP28_FD_184041 | JGI IMG/M metagenome (GOLD analysis project Ga0209535, IMG submission 184041) | Marine viral communities from the Pacific Ocean - LP-28 (SPAdes) (version 2) | ecosystem: Environmental > Aquatic > Marine > Oceanic | place: Pacific Ocean | collected 2009-08-22
TATAAAAAAACTCACAACGGATTACAGCATCAATGTTGCAAACAAAACAATTACATTTACATCGGCACCTGCAGACAACAGCACGATATCAACAAAAGTATTTGCAATATCAGGCGAGAATTACAGAGTATTGAATACATTTACTGGTGACGGAAGTACCACTTCATTTTTGACATCTACAAGGTCAGAGTTTAATTTAGATTCTACATCATCAGACATATATGTTACGGTAGATGGTGTGCCGACAACAGCATACACAACAAGTACCTCAGCAAACACCATCACTGTTGTGTTCAACACGGCTCCAACGGCAAGTTCTTACATACAGATAGCAGGATTCAACAAGTCAACAACATCTAGTAGAAGTTTCGCAAGTATCAGAAACGAAAAAATAACGCATGACGGATCAACCAACAGATACACATTAACGTATCCACCTGGTGCAATAGGACCATTCTCAGGATTGACAACTGTTGAAGTAAATGGCAGAATGCTACGTGGCCCAGACAACACATATTACGTTGGAGACGGAAGCACCTACACATATGGTGTGGTGTCAGGGTTAGAGGATGACTCAACAGTTGACCCAGCGAAAACGATAACGTCCGCCGCACAGGTCGAAGTCTATGTCAACGGAACTAAGAAAGATTTGAACACACATTACACTGTAGACGTTGGAAACAACAACGTTGAATTTGTTACAGCGTCCGTTCCTACAAGTACTGATGTTATTTGTATTTCTACTTTGGTAGACCACCAGTACTACAACACAGGCAACGACATAGTGTTAGTGCCAAGTGCGATCACATCGCCTTACAGTTTGAGTACAAATGATGTTATTAGTGTGACAACATTCAACAATGCACTTGGAATGAAACAGAGAAGGGAAGTGTTGGAAGGCAGAACAACGGGCATATTCAAACTTAGATTTGATACGTTACACGCAGGTTACACTTTCGTCTGGTTGAACGGAGAGCAGTTGGTACAAGGATCAGACTACACAGCAAGTGGCAACACAATCACAGTTGCAGGCAAGACGATATCATCATCAGACAGACTAGATGTGATGTACTTCGCACTTGAAACGGCAACAGGTGCTACAGGATTCAGGATATTCAAAGACATGATGAATAGAACTTTCTACAAACGTATCTCTAAGACTGCCACAACAAAATTAACAATAGACATGACAACAGGAACACAGACCATAACGGTGGAAGATGCAAGTGTGTTACCGACACCAAATGCGTCTGCGAACGTACCGGGTGTCATATTCATAGACAAAGAGAGAATAGAATATTTTACAAAATCAGGTAACACGTTGGGACAACTAAGACGTGGAACACTTGGAACAGGAATTAAGGAGCATGGATCAGGCACCGAAGTGGTAGATGCGTCTGGTACTCAAACCATCCCTTACGCAGACACTGTGTACACCAACACCTTCACAGGTGATGGGAGTACAGTTGTGTTTGGACTATCACAAACCCCAGCCTCCGCTAGTGAGTTAGACATATTCATTGGTGGCCAACGATTGTTGCTCACTAGCGAGGATGGATCAACTATCAACTACTCTGTTTCTGGAGCAAACGTGACATTGAGCACGACGCCTGCATCGGGAACACAGATCAAAATATTACACAAGAAAGGACAGGTATGGTACACTGCTAAGGATGGTAATCCAGCGGACGGTAAGGGATTACAGGCTTCAAGCACTCAACAGGCTAAATTCATTGCTAATGAACCCACAAACGCACCTGAATAAATACACTAGATGACACAGGACAACAAACCCATAGAAGCAAAAGAAGAGAACAAGAAGCCTCAGGATAACACAGGTGTTATGATGACGGGGCACATCAAGATTTCAGACCCAGAGACAGGTGAGGTCATCGTGGACAAGAGAAACGCCATACACTACGAGAACATGTCTCAGGCGTTGGCCAATTCATTGGCAAACAAAACAACAGGTTTCGTACACGAGATCGCACTGGGCAATGGTGGCACAAGTGTTGACCCAACAGGTATAATCACGTACCTCACTCCGAACTCAACAGGCACAAACGCCTCACTGTACAATCAAACATATTACAAAGTGATTGATGACAACTCCGCAACCAACAAAGACACTACAAGAAACAAGATGGAAGTGAGACACACGGCGGGTAACAAGTACACTGACATAGTTGTCACTTGCACTTTAGATTATGGAGAGCCAACAGGACAGTCGGCTTTTGACAACACAACAGATTTCAACGGAGACTATGTGTTTGATGAATTAGGATTAAAGAGCTGGGAAGGGACAGAGAACGGTTCTACTAATAAATTATTAACACACGTGATATTCCATCCGGTACAGAAGTCTCTGAACAGACTGATACAGATAGATTACACACTAAGGATACAATCACTAACAACATTCACTGAAACTAGCTCAACTGCACTGTCAACATCAAACACAGTGAGCGGAACAACATCAGGTGGTAACACAGGATACTAATGGCGTACATTGTCAACAAGACAAATAGTTCTAGTTCACCAAACCAGTACACAGTACAGGATGGCATTACCAATACACAGACGGATTTATCATTCGTTGGTAAAGGGTATTCAGGATATGGCGAATTACTCGCAGAGAACTTCCTACACCTCCTAGAAAATTTTTCAAACACATCAGCACCCACTAAACCCATAGAGGGACAACTATGGTGGGATTCGCTTAATAATAAGTTACAGGTGTACAACGGGACATCGTTTCAAACAGCAGGTGGAAGTGCGCCGTACCAGTCGACTGCACCATCTAACATGGCCGCTGGAGATATATGGATAGATTCAGACACAGGACAGATGTACTATTACAATGGTACCGCTTCTACACTAGTAGGTCCTCCTAGTTCAACAGGAACTAAAAATGGATTTACATTCGCGGCGATACTTGATTCATCAGATGCCACACAGAACGTAAGCCAACTTTACAATGACGGCAATCTTATTGCGATTATTTCGGAAGACGAGTTCACACCAAAAACCACACTGTCAGGATTTGCCTCAATAAAAAAAGGTATCACCCTAACAACAGCAATAGCAGACACGAAATTCCAAGGCACGGCCACAAATTCAGACGCACTAGGCGGGATCGCGGCGGCCAACTTTCTAAGATCAAATGCCAACGACACAACCTCTGGCACAATATCTATTGCAAATGATGGCGGATTGGTTGTTGGTGCAGATAGCGATTTAACAATAACTGTAGATGGCACGGGAGCAATTTTAACAAACACTACGCCAAACACGGACATAAGTTTTAAAGTCAACGACGCAGGAACGACAACGACAGTGATGACCATAGATGGTTCGGAATCGAGGGTTGGTATAGGAACGACCTCACCAACAACAGAACTACAGGTTGTGGGCACGGTCACAGCGACAACATTCGCAGGAGCCTTTGCAGGTTCTATTGCAGGTGACATAAGCAATACAGGAACCAACTCAATGGGCACATTAGCCATGGGAGGAACGCTGACCACAAAAAATATATTGCCAGACACTGATGCAAGTTACAACATAGGATCAGCGAGCAAGAAATACAATTCAATATACGCCACAGCAACATCGGCGCAGTACGCTGACTTGGCTGAGATATACGAGTCCGACTCGGAGTACGAAGTGGGCACAGTTGTCATATTTGGCGGCGAAAAAGAGATCACAGTTTCAAGCATGGGTGCAGATCCGAGAGTGGCGGGAGTCATCTCTGAAAATCCTGCATACTTAATGAATTCAGACGCAACAGGTCAAGCGGTAGCATTGCAAGGTAAAGTACCCTGTAAAGTAGTAGGACAGATCAACAAAGGTGACATGCTGGTTACACACTCACAACATCCAGGTGTGGCAAGAAAAGGCATAGACCCTAAAATGGGAACAGTGATAGGGAAAGCACTGGAAGAGTACAATTCAACCGAAATAGGCACGATTAATATTGTGGCCGGAAGACAATAAATATAAGCAAATGGCGTACGCAATTAACAAAACAGACGGAACAGTAATTACAACGATCACGGACGGAACGGTAGACAATACCACTACGTTGCAGTTGTTTGGTAAATCATATTCAGGATTTGGTGAAGGCCTAAACGAGAACCTTGTCAAATTGCTGGAGAACGCGGCCTCAACAGCACCCCCAGGGTCACCTTTAAAGGGTGAGCTATGGTTTGACACGTCAACGAACCAAATAAAAGTATACGACGGAACAAGTTTCAAGCCCACGGGCGGAGCAAAATCAAGTTCTAGCCAACCCACATCACCATCAGCAGGTGATCTATGGCATGACACAGACGACGACCAGATATTTGTCTACACAGGTTCGGCATGGCAGTTAGTAGGCCCAGTTTACACAGCAGGACAGACACTGTCAGGTTGGAAGATCGAGACACTAGGTAGTTCAGGAGGAAACAAGGTTGTTTCTTCAATGTACGTAGGCAACACCAGGGTGGCAATACTTTCAAAAGAAACATTCACACCAAGTGCCACACAAACAGGCTTTGCTTCGATCAAAGCAGGATTAACATTGAACTCTACACTGGGTGCAGTGTTTGATGGTACGAACACACAAGCGGCCAACATAGATGTTTCTAGCACAACAAACACATCAGGCACAGTCATAGCAGGCGGAAACTTCCTAAGGGCAGACGCGGCAGACACCATGACAGGTGCACTGACCATTGATACAGATACAGGATTGATAGTTGGCGGAGCACAGGAATTGACAGTGACCGTTTCAAGCAACGATGTCACAGTCGCACAGACTTCACAAGACAAGGATTTAAAATTCACAGTCAACGATGGCGGAGTAACAAAAACTCCTTTACAATTGACAGGTGCAGATGGCGGCATTGACATGGTAGGTGACCTTACAATAACAGGTAACTTGAATGTGAGCGGTGCTTACAACTACACGTCATCTAACATCGTACAACACTCAGACACTTTCCTTAAAGTTAACGCAGGAAACAGTGAAGCTGATGCAGGTCTAATAGTAGAAACTGGTGACACAGATGATGCAAGACTATTTTATGATGTTTCAGAAAACAGATGGACAGCAGGTGAAGGTTCGACCAGCACAGGTTCAAACTATTCACCATTGATAAGATTGAAAGATGCAGTCGAAGACGGTAACGCTTCGAAAGCCAGGGTATTAAAAACAACGGCGGCAGGTTTGGTAACAGTAACAAACATAAATTTAGCGGCAGTCGGTTCAGACATCACATCATTAACAAGTACATCAAGTGTTTCGGTTCCAACCACAGGACAGGTTGCAACATCACTGAAACTATGGGGCGGTGCAACTATATCAGATGACAGTAGCAACAGCATAGCAGGTAACAGATACGTTGAGACTTCGGCACCAACATCTGGACAAGGTGCTAACGGGGACCTCTGGTTTGTAAGGGAGGCGTAATCCCATGGTCGCAGTCGTAAAGACATTTAATTACACAGGCACACTACAACAGGCTACTATTCCACCAGGAACTACATCGGTAGATGTTTACCTTTGGGGAGGAGCAGGTGGCGGAGGCAGTTCAGATGCAGGTGGACCAGGTGGCTCAGGAGCCGCAGGACACCATGTCAAAAAAACTAGTTTAGCAATATCAGGAGCACAGATCAACACCACGCTTGAAGTGGCAGTGGGTGGAGGTGGTGGAGGTGGTAGCTCTGGAGGAGGAGCACCAGGCGGAAGAAACGGAAAGAGCAAGACAGCATATTCAGGTGGTGAAGGCGGTAACGCTGGACCACGACCATATTCAGGTTCAGGCGGAGGTGGCGGAGGAGCCACTCTAGTTCGTATAGACGGAACAGACATCGCAGTCGCAGGAGGCGGCGGTGGTGGAGCAGGAGCAGGAGCAGGATCAAATGGTACAGGAGGCATTAATTCAAATTCAGCAACAGGAAACACACCAGGGACACTGGGAGAGAACGGCAAGGACCACAGCGGAGACGGTGGTGGTGGTGGAGCCGGTGGTGGCGGAGTTGATGGAGGTACATCAGGAAACGCAGGATCAGGAGACAGTGGCGGAACAGGTGGAAGGTCAGGATCAAACAACGCGGCCGGTGGCACGGAGGACAACGGTTCGGGAGTGACCCCAGGTGGCACAGGTGAATCTTACTATTCAGCAGGAGTGGCAGTTGGAGGAAATCCAAGTTCGTCAGGCGCAGACGGAAAAGCGGTTGTTGTAATCAACATAGGTGTACAAGGAGAATTTAAAGTAGGTGGAGCATGGAAGACGCTTGAACAAGCATTCGTCAAAATTGGCGGTACCTGGAAACAGATAACAGCAGGTTATGTAAAGATCGGCGGAGCATGGAAGGCATTGTTCAACTCAGGAGTAAATTTCTTATCAACAGCGGCAGGATTTGGTGACTCAGAAGGAAGCACATCATCAGGTGGCGGCGGCAGTGGCGGTGGTTGCTTCATAGCAGGTACATTAATTACTATGGCAGATGGCTCATTTAAACCAGTAGAACAGGTTGATATAGGCGACACTGTATTAGTTGGTGGTAAGGTATTTGCCGCTGGAAGGTTCTTGATAGACAACCTTTATGACTACAAAGGTATACACGTGTCAGGTACGCACATGGTCAAAGAAGAAGGCAAATGGACAAGGGTCGAAAACAGCAAACACGGTGTATCACTAGGCGACGATGAAGTCATAGTTTACGTGTTCGGTAGCGAAAACAGAAGAATAATTATAAACAACACAGAATTCACAGATTACTTTGAATTAAGTGAACAGCAAGAACTAACCAACCACGGCGAACAATTTTTTAGTAATTGGCAAGATCATGATAGACAGATACATGATAAAAATGTTAATATACTAAATGCTTGATAAATCCTTTTACCACGGCCAACAGGGCAAATGTTTCAAACAGATAGAAAAATATTTCCAAGAGATTAAGTACGAGTTCGACTCACAGCCTAATAAAGTATTTTTAGACCCAGAAGATTTTTCAGACAGTGTGCGAGGATTACCAGAGGACTTTGACGACAAGTCGGGAGATTATGTGCATGGCCAGTGGAAAGCATTAGGAGTATCATCAGGAGATCATGAAGGACATTCGTTCAATGATTATCCCATGCTGTATTCTATATTGAGAAAGTTCCCATACAAAACAAATGTTGCAATAATGACAGTGGGTCCTGACACAAAAATTGGAAATCACACAGACAATGAGGGCGGCTGGAGATATCAGATGTGTTTAGATGATGGTGGCGGAACAGACAGTGGTATGTATGTGATGAATTTAGAAAGCAGAAAGCAAGAACTGTACACGTGGAAAACAGGCGAAGCATTCGTATTCCAACCAGACATACAGGTACATAACGGTTTCAATAGAAATCCAGGAGAGAGAACTACATTATTAATTGACTTTTACAAAGAATCATTATACACTAAAGTGAAGTTTGAAAAGTATTACCAACACTATTCAGAATGTTTTGAAGGGTTAGATAATCTAATTAATGTATATGAAAAAAGAAAAGAAAAATAAGATAGCAATTATCGGACATACCAAAGGTATAGGCAAAGCAATAGCAAGACTATACAAGAAAAAAGGTTTTGAAATTATAGGTTTAAGCAGAAGCAACGGATATGATATCCAAACAAAACAACAAGCAATAATTACAAAAATATTTGACTGTGATCTTATTGTAGTAAATGCGTATTCAGGCAGAGGACAATATGAATTGTTAAAACAAATTTATAGTGCTTTTCATCACCATCACAAAAAAGTTGTAATAATCACAAGCACTTCAGGCACACTAGAAGGAAAAGACGAGGACAATTATGGTGCTGATTACAACGAGTATTGTTGGCACAAAGAACATTTAATAAAATATGTGAGCGAATTGCAAGAAGAATTATTTAATAAGCCATTATCAGTTTATGATGTTTGTCCCGATGTTGTGGACACAGACATGATAAAAGGTATGTGGGAAGGGTTGCCGAAACTAAAAGCAGACGAAGTTGCTGATGCAGTTCGTTATTGTTTTGAATCCTCTTTTAACATTAACAAGATTGTTATACAAAAAAATGTTAGTTAGAATATGGGATAGAGATAAAGATTATGACACACTGGTCAAATGGTGGACACAGTGGGAGTTTGGGGTGGTGCCGAAAGACATATTGCCACCAGATGGTATTATGGTAGAGGATGATGGGGTTCCAATTTGTGCGGGAGGTTTGTATTTTGAAACAAAAAAGACAAAACTGGGATTCATGGAGTGGATAGTGACTAACAAGGATGGTTTGCCAAAACAAACACACAAAGCCCTAAAATTGTGCATAGATGCCATCATACAACTCGGCAAGGATAACGGAGTGAAAATGATATACACCTACACAAAAGAAGAGGCCTTGCACAAAAGATACACAAAATACCATAAAATGATCCCAGCAGAGTCAAATGTGAAGACTTTTGTGTTGGATTTGGATGGAAATTATGCAAAGGATTTAGAGTGGATACAGGACGAAGAGCAATACTCTAAACATAATAAATAAGCATAAGGAGTACATTAAATGGCAACAAAACAAGAAGTCGCAGACTACATCAACGGAAACTACGAGGCTGTTTGGACGGCAGAGGAAGAGGCAAAGATCGACGCTATGCTGACACCTGAACTGGCGACCATATTGATCAAGTTAGTAGGCGATGTGAGTTTCCTGACAGAAGTCAGAGACAACGCATCTAACAACGACTAGGACATGGCATACAAGATAAACAACACATTCGGCACACTATTGGTCACATTGGCCGATGGGACTATTGACGTTGCGACTACCGACCTTACACTAATCGGAAAAGGATACGCAGGATTCGGCGAAAGGTTGAATGAGAATCTTGTCAAACTGCTAGAAAATTTCAATAATACGTCTGCACCTGCGAACAAGATTCAAGGACAGATGTGGTACGACAGGGTCGGCAACCAAATAAACGTATACACAGGATCAAAATGGAAGCCTGTTGGCTCAACAAGTAACTCTGCCACGGCACCTGCCAATGCAGTACAAGGTGATTTATGGTTTGATACAACGAACAAACAACTTTATGTTTACAATGGTACATCATGGACACTGGTTGGCCCAACAAGTAACTCTGCCACGGCACCTGCCAATGCAGTACAAGGTGATTTATGGTTTGATACAACGAACAAACAACTTTATGTTTACAATGGTACATCATGGACACTGGTTGGCCCAACAACAGTTTCAGGATCTGGAGTAACACAGATAGTCACGGAAGTGGCACCAGACAACACAGGAGTCAATCAGTCATACTTGAAATTAGTGGTCAATGATGCGGTAGTAGGGGTGGTATCCAATGTGGCATTCACACCCAGTCCAACAGACACAACATCAACAGCACTGATATCGGCAGGATTTGCAACGGTGGCACAGGGTATTCAACTGTCAACGGCAGTATCGAGTGCAAAATTCCGAGGAACTGCAACAGACTCGGATTCATTAGGCGGAGTCGCGGCGACGAACTATCTAAGATCAGACCAAAATGATTCAACAACAAGTTCTTTTAGCGTTTTAAATGACACAGGTTTAATACTAGGTGCTGGTTCAGATATCACAATGAGTCTGACAAGTGACCATTTAACTATTGCACAAACAACACAAGACAAAGATATTATTTTCACAGTAAACGACGGTGGGACAACAAAAGAGGCATTGAGGATCACGGGTTCTTCAGGAAGGATTGAACACCTGAGAGTGGGTGACCTGACTGTGGACGGTACCAACACCATAGTAAACACTTCAACATTGTCAGTGGAGGACAACATCATTGAATTGAACAGGAACATATCTTCAAATTCAGGAATGCCCAACTTCACAGGATTGAAAGTGAACAGAGGAGAAACATCTGTTGCCACAGAACAGAACCTTTACTGGGTATGGGACGAGACATTCGCGGATGATGGATCCACAACTTATGGAAACGCAGGTGGTGCCTGGACAGCATTCAAGTCGGGCGGTGGACAGGACGACTTATCAGCACCCACGTTAGTGGACATAAGAGCAAACATAGTACATGCAACAACCACAAGTGCCATGTACGCAGATTTGGCAGAACGATACGAGGCAGACTGCGACACGGAAGTGGGAGATGTAGTGATTTTAGGCGGACATGCAGAGATAACGAAATGCAAAGACGAGCTGTCAGATGCTGTTTTTGGGGTGATTTCTGATTCACCGGCATTTTTAATGAATGCACAGGCAGGAAACAACGACTCGCACCCTATGGTGGCGCTAAAAGGCCGGGTAATGGTGAAATTACAAGGCACGGGCAAGGCGGGAGACCGTGTTGTGTCAGCCGGAAACGGTGAAGCAAGGATTGCCGAGTTGGAGGAATGTACCGCTTTTAACACCCTGGGCAGACTGATCAAGCATAAATATAATAAAGAAACAGCATTAACAGAATGCGTGATAGGGGTTAAATAGAAATATGGCATATTCAGCAGGTGATACAATTTTAGACGATGAGTACAACGCTTTCGTAGGCAACAGTTCAAGTCCTTTTGGGATCAACCACATAGGTGGAACTGGGTCAGGAGTATACGGACTAGGAGAATCGCATGTTGCCACAGTATCGGCAGGAAACACAGTCAACGCTTCACAGTGGAACTCATTGTTCTCTGCCATGGACGTGGTAGCGGCACACACAGGTGTGTCAGTTTCATCTACAACAAACAAATCAGCAGGCGACAGCATAGCAATCATATCTGCACTTACAGCCAACCTAGCATCATTGGCCACCGCGGTCGCAGGTGGAAGCACAGGCACATCGGCAACAACAACTTCATCAGCCAAACAAACAGCAAATTCAAGCTCAACTTGGAACAACTCATTCACAACTCAGTTGTCAGTGACATTCGCCAACGCCGACAAGATGAGACACTTCTTCAACGCAGGAGGTAGGGTCAGAGTCACACCATCAAGAACAGGTTCTGGAACAGCGGGCGATGGTTCGGGCGGTATTGATCCGGCATGGACCAACCTAAATAATTCTGTTGGTAATCTAGACATCAAGGCACAGACTTCAACAAGATCAGGGTCAGGCGAGACGGTGAACACTAATGGTCTAGCCAAAGGTTTCCATGATCTAACTACCAGTTACCAAACAATACTACAAATGAACGACGACACTTATCCTTATGCTTCCAATAGCCTGAAGATCGAGGCCAAGTTGAACGCGGCAGTGGGATCAGCAACTGTTATAACAGTAAAAACTACAGCCACAGACGGTACGACCAACTACACTTACAACAGTAACAACACCAGTAACATAGACTCTCAGGCTTACAGGAACGGCCAGCACAGGCACCAACTGTTCATAGTCAGCACAACATCAGCATCACTGACCAACGCACACGCAGAGTCATCAACTGCCACAGTAAGTAACTCAACATCATAGTAGATTAATTTTTACCAGGTTGATTCTTCACCATAATTATTGTATAATTGTGGTATGGAAATAGACGAATTAAAAAAACAATCAGACAGGTCATTTGAGACAGCCCTCGCCAAGCAGAACGCTTTGGAGAAGGCCAGATCAAGGATGGTTTTTGCATACGACGGTC
>Ga0209535_1002656_pt1 | contig 11639 bp, 18 predicted proteins | sample LinPmetageLP28_FD_184041 | JGI IMG/M metagenome (GOLD analysis project Ga0209535, IMG submission 184041) | Marine viral communities from the Pacific Ocean - LP-28 (SPAdes) (version 2) | ecosystem: Environmental > Aquatic > Marine > Oceanic | place: Pacific Ocean | collected 2009-08-22
TGCTGTTGATATTTTGGCTTATTATTGCGAAAGTGCTACGCGCATTACAGTTACTTCATTGCTGAACGTCTCATGAGTATTCCTGGAAGCGCGTCACCGCTATTTCTTGCATCGACAGCAGCAGCAGGAGCTTACGATATAGCTAGAAGCATTAGATTCAATCCAGCAGATACTTCTAGTTTTTCTCGAACTCCAAGCTCTGCAAGTAATAAAAAAACGTGGACTTGGTCAGGGTGGGTAAAGAGAAGTGGGCTTGGCATTCTTTCAGCAAGCCCTTCAGCGTTAATCAACGCATTAGCTGCCTCAAACCACGTATTTTTTCTCGCCTTTGGCGCTGATGACAAGTTATACATCCACAATGGGGTGAAAGGGTCTTCTGTCGCTTCATGGGCCGTAACTACTGAAGTATATAGGGATCCATCGGCTTGGTATCACTTTGTTTTAGTTGTAGACACAACACAGTCTACAAGTGCTAACAGGATAAAATTATACGCAAACAACGTACAACAGACATTAAATGGTTACTCTAGTTGGGATGCTTATCCCAGCCAAAACTATGATTCTGCTTGGAATGATACTTCAGTACATAAAATTGGGTACGGGGACGATGGCAGCTCTTCTTCGAGTGCTAACGGCTACGTAGCTGAAATTCAGTGTCTTGATGGCATCGCGGCATCACCAACTGACTTCGGAGAACTTGATTCAAATTCCGTCTGGCAACCGATTAAATACGCTGGAACGTATGGCACTAATGGCTTTCATCTTGATTTCTCGGATACAAGTTCTGACTCGGCGCTAGGAACTGACAGCAGCGGAGCAGGCAACAACTGGGGTGTTAATAATTTAACGGCTATAAGTAATAATTGGGATCAAAGTCAGACGTGGAGTAGTTCTTTAACAAGCAATGGAACGCTTCAAAACGCTAGTAATGCTTTTGATGGAGACTTGGCTACTCGGGCTCAAACGCAAAACGCTGCTCCAAATTCAACTTTAACTTTTGCACCTAGCTCAGGTGTTTCGTTTACGTCAACACTGGAAGTTTATTGTGATCAAGGTAATAGTACCCCTACAGCAGCCTGGAACAGTAATTCTGTAAGCCCTGGGCAAGGCGTATGGGTAACGGTATTTACTGGCTCTGGAACAATCAATGCTAGCTATCCGCTTGTAATTAACACAAACAGTGCAGCTCAGTACGCAACACTAAAAGGTGTGAGACTAGACGGCAAATTGCTTGTTAATTCCGGTGTTAGTAATCCCTTGCCTCCTTCTGCTATCGACGCCCTACGTGATTCACCAGTCAACGGTGACTCTGCAAGTGACACGGGCGCAGGCGGAGAAATAACGGGGAATTATGCGACCTTTAATCCTTTGTTTTCCTTCGGCTCGCCAAGCACTAGCGAGGGAAACCTCAAAGTTGTTACTTCCAGCTCAGGAGTAGGCCATATAGGCGCAACTATTGCTTTTCCAACGTCTGGCAAATGGTATTTAGAGGTAACTCAAGACAGCGGCACCTATGCCATTGTTGGAGTCATAGGCACTGAAAATACTCTTTCATCCTCTACTTACCTTTATCAGTATGCTGAAAGCTATGTGATGTATAACCAGTCTGGAGCGTTAATGGGTAGTAATAGTGGCTCATCGACTGGCTCTGGTGCCACATTTACCAATGGCGATTGCATTGGAATCGCTCTGGATATGGACAATCAACAGCTTAGGTTTTATAAAAATAATACACAGCTTGGTGGATTTAATTCAGTAACTACATCAAAACGATTAGTATTTGCTGTATCTGATCATGACGGGAGTTCAACTACTTTTACTTTAAATGCGGGGCAAAGAGCTTTTAAGTATACCGCACCAAGCGGCTATAAATGTCTCAACACCGCCAACCTAAGTGATCCTTTGATTGCAGATGGCTCGACGGCGTTTGATACGAAGCTATTTACGGGTAACGCTAGTACGCAAAGCATTACTGGTTTGAACTTTAGCCCAGATCTGGTATGGACAAAATCAAGATCAACCACTTACTCACATAGGCTTTACGACGCTGTTAGAGGAGCAAACAATTGGTTATCTTCTAATGGTACTGACGCAAACACTTCGGAAGCAAATACTTTAACTTCATTTGATGCTAATGGATTTTCAGTAGGAGCTATAGAAAATAGCAACCAGACCAGCGGCGGTTCTGCTGTGGCCTGGACCTGGAGCGCCGGAGACAATAGCAATAAGACCTATGCCGTCACAGTTTCAAATCCTGGCTCTGGCAATAAATATTACGTTGACGGTGCTTTGCAACCAACGTTAACCCTGGCGGAAGGTAGCACCTACAAGTTTGATCAATCAAGCGGCACAAATAGCACCCACCCGTTGAGGTTCTCTACCACTAGCGATGGAACGCATGGCGGTGGATCGGAATACACAACAGGCGTAACTACATCTGGAACGCCTGGCAGTGCTGGGGCTTATACACAAATTGTGATTGCAGCAAGCGCACCAACACTGTATGCGTATTGCACGGCTCATTCTGGAATGGGCTTCCAGATTAATACAAGCGACACGGCAGGATATACGATCCCTGCTGGTAGTTACAACAGTGCATCGTATAACCAGAGTCAGACGTGGAGTAGCGGATCAACTAGCGGTACTATTTTCTCAGGAAATTTTGGTCAGGTGTTTAATGGTGTAATCACTTCAACATACAGTGATGGGAATAGTGTATATGTATATCAAAACAGTGCCACTTATACTTTCCCTTCTGCACTTACCGGCACTATCGAAGTTTGGGTAAGAGCAGGCAGCAACGGCGCTAGTGGTGATAATGTTAAGGTAACTGACGGCACGACTGTTTATTCAACTGGCAATATTACAAATCAAACTGCTGCTTATGTTTCCATAAACAATGGAAATTCTATATCTGGGATCACCAGCATCACCGTAAATTCAGGTGGAAGTAGTCAAGCCGGAATGGTGTTGGGGGCAATAAAGCTGAACGGTAGAATGTTAGTTGACTCCGGCGTAACACCACCCGGCGAAAATTCAATATCATCAAGGATTCAGGCCGATCCAAGCAAAGGGTTCAGTATTGTGTCCTATACCGGAAATGCAACAATTGGTGCCACCGTTTCTCATGGATTAAATGCAGCTCCTGAGCTGATTATTGCTAAAACACGTACTCAAACCTATGACTGGCCTGTTTACATCAAACCTGTTGGGCCTGGGAAAGCTTTTTACCTTAATTCAACTGCTGCGGCAGCAAACAGTACAGGAATATGGGGAAACATTGACCCCACTTCAAGTGTATTTACCCTTGGCGGTGACCCTCAAGCGAATTACAGCGGTGGTTCAATAATTGCCTACTGTTTCTCACCTGTCGAACAATATAGTAGCTTTGGTAGTTATGTAGGCAACAATTCTGCTGATGGTCCGTTTGTGTTTACCGGAATGCGTCCGGCATTTATATTAATTAGAAGCACTGGCGGTGGCAATTGGTACTTATATGACACCGCCAGAGAAGAAAGTAACTTGACAGTAAAACGTCTTTATCCAAATCTTTCAAATGCAGAGGATACTGGTGTAGCAAATTCATTGGATATTGTTTCTAATGGTTTTAAATTGAGACATAATCATGGTGGTATTAATTCCAATGGAGTAACATTCATATACATGGCATTTGCTTCGCATCCATTCAAAACGGCACGTGCCCGTTAAACTCACCTTATCGATCAAGAGTCATGCCTTACAAGCTCGGTGACCGCACCCTTCCTCTTGATGTGGCGTGGGAGCACAATTCAGTTCAATACCCTGCTAACTGGTTGCGGCTTTCTACAGAAGAAGACCGCACCAACCTTGGCATCACATGGGAAGCCTCAAGCGTCCAGAGCTGGGATCAAAGGTTCTACTGGGGTTACGACGCTGACGGCAAGTTAATCCCCAAGGATTATGCAGGGCTGAGCACGCTTTGGATCAACCAAACCAAGGACACAGCGAACAAGCTGCTGGCTCCATCTGATTGGCGCGTAATCAAGGCAAAAGAACGCGGAACCACGTTGAATGCCGAATGGAAGACCTGGCGGCAAACCATCCGTACCGAATGCGGAACCAAAATTACAGCCATTGAAGCAACAGCAAGCATTGGCGACCTTGCCCCACATGTCGATATAGCAAGAGTCGAGGCTCTAGCCGAATATGTGACAGGATCGGACTACTCTGCTTGGACCTCCGACCCAGACAGTGCCTCATGATTTTTTTTGCTGGCGCTTCCATTGGAGCGTTGCTTCTCATCGGTTATTCACTAATTGCGATCAATGAACCGTCCTGACCCAATGATCCCTGGCAAGCCTGGGGCTGAAGACGTTCCAGTGATGCGGAACAAGCAGGCTTGGATCGAAGCTTTGTATAAGTACGAAGGCCGTGACGACAAGGACCATCCAATGCACGGTCTTTATACAGGGCTAATGAAAAAGCACAGTCACACAATGAGCATTGATGGCTAACCCGAGCGGCTCATCTGAGGTTGATTTCATCAAGGGCAAGCCAAAGAAAACCCGGCAGGGTAATGGGAAGCATTCCAAACCGTCCCATGGGCGAAAGCTACCTAGGGGTCAAGGCAAGTAAACTTTGAGTGGTTTTGCTTAGTTTCATGATCAAATCTTTATCTTGCGCTGCGGCTGCTCTTGCTTTTGGAGCGTCTGCTGCTGTTGCTGGCCCCTACATCAATACAGAAGCCAACCTCGGCTGGTCTGGGACTGATTATTCAGGCAGCGTTACTGACCTGCATTTGGGTTATGAGCACAGTGAAGGTGTTTACAACTTCTATGTGCAAGGCGGTCCTGCGATTGTTCAGCCTGACGGTGCAGACTCTGACATGGAGTTTTCAGGAAAGCTGGGTGGATCTGTTGCCGCTAGCGATGCTTTCAGCTTCTATACCGAGATCTCTGGCATCACTGGTGATGACAACAACAGCTACGGCGGCAAGCTCGGAGCAAAATACGCTTTCTGAGTTAAAGTCCTGATGCGTTCCCTAGTAGCCTCACACTGCTAGGGAATTTTTTATGCAAAAAGTTTTTAACACGCTCGCAGGACTCAGCTTCCTCATGAGTGGTGCGGTACTAGGTGCTGGCATCTATGGCTTCATGCAATTGCCAACGCTGAAACAGCAAGCAATCGACGAAGCTAAGGCTCTTGTTGGTGAGTTAGTTTCTGGAGCGGTGACAGATGCGATGCCAGGTCAAGTCAAAGACATGATCCCTGTATTGCCAACTCAAACTGGACCTGCGTTGCCGTTTTAATGTCAGATCTGATCAATTCCCCGTCCCATTACAACCAAGGCCGAGTCGAAGTGATTGAGATCATCGAGGACTCAGTAAAAGACGCTGATGATGCTGTCAGCGGCTACTTACTGGGTCAGACACTCAAGTATTTGCTGAGGATGTGGCACAAGGGTGATGCACTCCAGGACGCAGGCAAAGCCAGTTGGTATCTGGATCGTCTGATCGCAAGATTGCAGGGTGATGCCTGAAGTTCGCACTATTGGGATCAACTCACCTGAGATCCCAGAGTTGCGAGTCTGGATGACGCCAGGAAGCTTGGCCATTCCAGAAGCGCCTCCTGTCACGTTGCAGCTAGGCGTTCCAATCGTCCAGGTGCCTGGTTGTGTTGAGGCAAACCAGGACAACAACAAGTCTGGAACGTTAATCATTGACGACCCCAGAAGCGCACAAACGTATTGCGATGGGACGATGCCATCGTTTGATCCGTTGGATTACAGGGCTCGGGATCTAATCTTTACGCCTAGGGCTGGGCTACCTGCTTCGGGTTCTCCTGAGGAGCAATTGCCTCCACCGTCGATCACGCCTCCACCGATTAAACCTGTAACGAAGGAGGATAAAGACTTGCGTTGCCCTCCGCTTAGAGCGAAGGAAGTAGGAACGTTGGTCCAAGGCGGTCAAAAGCGTATATCTGGCTATGAAGTGAAAGAGGATAAATGCGTGACAATTTACGAAGAAGTTCCTTTAGGCGTTCAGGTTATTGCAGCCGTACCAACATTGCCGCAAATAACTAAGACTGGGGGGATTGCGTTTGTTGCTACTTCTATGGCTATAGCGACTCCTTTCCTGATCAAGCTGGTCAAACCAACCGTCAAGAAGGTAATGAAGAAGGTGCAAAAGATCCTTAGTAAGAAGACTAAGGTTTTGTCTGTGTCTGAGCGCCAGAAAGCTCAGCGGGCATCACGGAAGTAATCTTGTGCCTGTGGGGAATTACCTGACCTGGCTTGGGTCTCAGGATTACATCAGCACAGACTGAGTAATACGGAGAGCGAGGATGGAACTCAATTCCTTGCTGCTTTAACTCTCCGCAGTTCTTGAGCCTGGCAATCTCAAAGTCAAGCCGTTTGTTGGCGAGATGTTGCTCTTGCAAAGCGATCTGAGCATCAGCAGCTTTCTTACACCGAGCCTGCAAGCCTTTATCAAGAGGGATTGTTAGTTGCAGGGCAAGCCCGCCTGACCAGTTGTGCGAATCTTTCTGGCCAGTTCTTGTTGGCATTGTATAAAGGACGGATCCTGGATTATCCGGTAACCCATCGTCATCAAAATCAGAAAGATCATATACAGGCTCATCAAAATAAGCCTCGTACGGTGTTTGGAAAGATTGCGAAAGATTTGCATATGGACTAAACGTCAGAGTTGGCCCTTGGCATTGGATGCCTCCGCCGTAAGTATTTTGTATGGCGTTACCGTTCATTATCTGCACAGCTTGATTTGTAACCGATCCAGACGAGGTTGCTGTTGGAGCGGCAGTAGCTGACACGCCACCAATTGTTTCAGCGTGTACTGGAGCGGAAAGTATTACTGAGAGAAGACCGAGACAGTATCTGTAATGGATTCGATTTCTGTGGTGCGTTGAACCGTGGTTACGTTGGACAGTCCAGGACCGGAATAGGTTTCCACGAACTGGAACGCGGCTCCTGGGGTGCTGATTGTCCAATTCGGCTTGGCTCCTGTGTTCAGACCGGTCCATGAATCAACAGTTGTTGTTCCTGGGGTCATGCTTGACCCTGAATGTTGAACGTTTTGACCAGAGACAGAGTATTGCCAACCGGTGGCATAGTCCTCGCTAACAATAGTCTCAGTAACTTTTGAAGTGGTTTTTGTGTTTGAGGTCATTGATCCCGAGCTGAAATTTGGGACCACTGGAACCGCACGAGCTGCTGGAGCGAGCAGAAGCAAAAGCAATACGGCTCGCATCACTTCACCGTTAACTCGGTCACGAATTGACCAATGGCCAAGGTGTTAGCGCCTCCACCAACAATTGTGAGTGCCCCAGTTGGCGAAATCGTACCGGCCAAAGTACCTAATGTGCCTGCCGCAGTGCTTTGGATACTGCCAAAGTTTGCAGCTGTTCCAGTTGTTACGGCTGAGGTTGGAACGACATCAGCTTGTGTATATGACTGGCTAAAGCTAAACGCTGCACCGGGTGTGTCCTGGGTTGCAGCGATGGTTCCTGGAGCGTAAACACCGCTGGAGATAGTTCCTGCCGAAACAGTGTTTGCAGTGGTGCCATCTGTTGTATCGATGTTTGAACCACTGATGCTGAATGTGCTGCCAATCCGATCTGCAGTTGTTACCGCTCCACCAACCTGAAGCGAGATCGAGGATTGGATCTTATGGCTGAGATCAGCGTGAGCTGCTGGGGCAAAACTCAACGCAATCGCTAGAAGAGCTAGACGTTTCATTTTGTTGGAGGCGTTTTAACAGGTGGCTCAACTTTAGGTGGTGTCTTCTTCTGTTGATTAGCAGATTTACGTTCTATGCCAAAACTTGCCATTGCACCGGTCAAAAGGCTCGCCACGAACGTATTGTCCATTTTCATTTGAGGGAAAATCCCTAAATAGGAAACGGTTAGCAATGTTGCGCTCCAAATCAAGACAGCGCATTTGACGAGATCTGCTGTTGAGAAGCCGTCTTCGTCTTTCTCCTTTGGATCTGCCATGATTGGTTCAAGCGTTTAGTCGAGCGGTGATCGAGGTCTTAGCAGCTGTGGCGGGAGCATCGGTCGGTGTAGCTGGCCTAGGGATCGTTCGCGCCAACGGTCAAAACCAGGCAGGCCGTGAGTCGTTAGTGAGGCTCACTTCAGCTATGGATAATCTAGCTACACGAATGGATTTGCTCCATACCGACATGATGGCAAGAGACCGGGAAATCTTCGGGAGGCTTTCGGACCTAGAACGCTCGGTGGCGAGGATTGAAGGACATTCCGACCGCAACTAGAATTTGGCCAATAGCAGAAGTCCTATGGTCTTTCTTGTTCGCCCAATCCTGTTCTCGTTTCTGAAGAGCAAGGCAGTCAAAAAGTTGATTGTTGACTTGCTAAAGGCTTACGCAAAAACTACGGACAACACCGTTGACGATCAGGTTGTTGTTTTCGTAGAGAAAAATCTATTTCCTGAAAGCAGGGTTGAAAAATGAAGGCTGACCCCGCTTGGGTTTTAGTCAGCGGGTTTTTCTTGTTAGGAACATTGCTTGCTATTGTCATTGGCGGCGGTGGGTTTTTCTTCCTGTCTGGTTGGCACGGTGGTTACCGTGCAGGCTTGTCTCAGCATCCAGAATGCCCTAGACCGGCGTTGAGTAAATGAATCGCTTTTTTATGGTGCTCACGCTGCTGCCCTTCTTCACGCATTTCAAGCCGGGAGATCCCCATCAGTTAGCTGCCATAAAAGAGTTTGAAGAGGCGTTGCCTGAAGAGCTACTGAGAGAAGACGCTGCTTGGTTTGAGGCTTGGAAAGCTAGTGGAATAGCGCAGCAGACTCATGTGCCTTATTTCCATCAGCTTGACAATAAAAGTGGCAGGGGCTACAGGGAATGTTTTAGCTCTTCCGCTGCGATGGTTGCAGCTTTTAATGGGAAGGTGAAAACTGATGATCAATACAACAAAGTCAGGGAACGGTTTGGCGATACAACCAGCATTGAAGCTCAAATTCGTGCGTTGAGAAGCCTGGGCTTACATGCAGAGTTCAGACAAGACGGTGATGGGAGTCTGGTTGAAGCCGAGTTAGCAGCAGGCCGTCCAGTCATGGTTGGTTGGCTTCATCACGGTGACATGAGCAGAGGTGAGCCACCGATGTGTGACAGCTACGGCTGCGGTCATTGGAGTGTCATTGTTGGCTTTGACAAAAATGATTGGATCATGCACGATCCAAGAGGTTTGCCAGACATTGAACGTGGAGGCCACTCGGGTCGTTATGGCGGCAAAAACGCGAAGGTGTCACGTCAAGCATTCCAGATGCGCTGGCAAGTTGAAGGCCCTGGAACGGGCTGGGTGATCTTGGTTGACGATGAGTAAGCTGGCGTTTTGATTCATCTGTATGGCGGTTCTGTGCGATTGGGAAGTTAGATCTCTTTGCGATAGCCATCAGATGGTTTGGCCATTCGTTCCAGAGCTATTAAACCCCGCAAGCCTTGACCTTCGGCTTGGTGATCGTCTGATGATCGAGGTTAGTGATAAGCGAGAGCTGATTGATATTGACATCTCGGACAGGACAAAGGAAGATCCTTATTATCTAGCGCCTAGTGAGTTTGTACTAGGGGAGACGGTTGAGACGTTTAATCTGCCTGACGATATTTCGGCTCAGTTCGTCTTGAAGTCAAGCCGCGCCAGAGAAGGGTTGAATCATTTGCTGGCTGGTTGGTGTGACCCCGGCTGGCATGGCAGCCGATTAACACTTGAGTTAAAGAACGAAAGGCGTTATCACGGCTTGAACCTGTATCCCGGCTTGAAAATCGGTCAAATGGTCTTTCACAGGATGAGCAACGTTCCAGCAATCAGCTATGCGGTGACAGGCAATTACAACAACCATCTGCGCGTTATGCCGTCTGTTGTTGCCTGATGGGTCCGTATTGGTTCTGGTCGTATTTAGTTGCCTTCTGGTCAACGGTTGTTGTCAATTGCGCTAAGCCGGTCAATTGGGACAACTGTTGGCCACCACAAGACTGGCTTGCTCCGTCAATTAGTGACTACATTCGAGCTAGGCAACCTCCTTACTCTGAGGAGCGCAAGATCTTGGAGCAGGTCAATGGACGATATGAAATGGATGATCGCAGAACAGACTCTCCATGAAGAGCTGATGATGGAACGTTCGGTGCGCTCTATCTACAACACTGAAGACATCGAAGAAGTTCAAGGCTTATGCGCCGCACTGGTTAGACAGAATTGGCATCAAAGAAAATTGTTATGTCAGGCCGTCACTAAAGTTTCGGAAATGGACGCTCAGCTTGCTTGCTTGGAATAAAGCCGTAGTGCCTCCTCGTAAATCCAGCGAGCTTGCCAGTCTTGAGCGTGCCAGCGAACGGTGCCGCCATAAGTAACTTCCCAGACCCATTCACCATTCTTGGACACGCGCTTAAGGGTTGGTTCTGACATCTACTCAAACTAGGTCGGTTGTGGGGGACTTATACGAAGCGGTCAACACCCACCTCTAGGCTGCCAGTTCTTTCGTCCCTGGCCCGCTTGATGCCCCCAATCGTCAGAAATCTATGTTGTTGTTTGCCTCCGGCTTGCGTGGTTTCTGATCGCTAATAGCAAGCAGCAGGTAATCGTTACCGGCTTTGCTTGTCCGAGGGCGAAGGCCAGCCCGTAGCTGAACGCATTCCTGATCCTTGTCGTTTTTAGTTTTTGGAGCGTCTTTGATCCAGGCAAAGAGTTTGCGAAGTTCATCAACAGGAACTTCAGAAGATGCCCAGTAGGCTCCTTCTGTTTTCTGATCTTTGTTGCAATTAAACCAAAGAGTGAAAGCGTCTTGTGGGAAATCAGCCATGTTACTTACCTGTGAAAAAACGAGAGATGATAATTTTGAGGGCTTGATTAGCGTTGTAATCGCGCTGCCTCATGTAGTCGCGAAGCTTGTCGCCTAAACCTTCGTCAAGGCGAACTTGAAAAAGGTTGTGGCTGCGTTTGTCGTCTTGTTCAGCCTGTCGTTCATAGCGAGTTTTTGGCTTGTTGTCTTCAGACATTAACGTATTTGTTTATGTTGGCATTTACCCAGTGTTGATGTTTGACGCTAACAATGCAAGTGTTCACTTTAACATCAGGATTTAAGGCGAAATTTTGTCGGAATGCGGTACATAGAGATTGACGCCCTTTTTGGGATAGGTCTTGAATTGCGCTAAGGCAGAGGTCTATATGGTCCTTGGAAAGCGGTTGGTCGCCATCGCTTACGCCTTCAACCTTTAAGGCAGGTTTAGCGGTTGGTTCACAAGGCGCAACGCCCTTAGCGGTAGGCTGATCATCAGCAAAGTCACCGTCCATGTCCATATCAGCCGTAAGGCTAAGCATGGCCAATAAGGCGTAGCGTTTTAAGTAGGTACAAGAAGCCCCAAAGGAGTGAAGAATATTGGATCCTTTGCCTACAACCATTGGCAGGCGGCTGATCAATTCAGCGCCGCTAATGTGCAGCAGCTTTGTGACCAAGATTGGCTCAAGACCTTCGCTTGGTTCAAAGACCTGTGAGATGACAAGACCGTTCTTGATTAGATGCGGGGTGACGGTTGAAAGAACTGTTTCTAGGTCAGCAAACTTGCCGTATTGGGCACTAGCTGTTTTGTTGATAGCAGGAACAGTTTTGTGAAACTTGACTAAAGCTTCAA
>Ga0209535_1002659_pt1 | contig 11634 bp, 9 predicted proteins | sample LinPmetageLP28_FD_184041 | JGI IMG/M metagenome (GOLD analysis project Ga0209535, IMG submission 184041) | Marine viral communities from the Pacific Ocean - LP-28 (SPAdes) (version 2) | ecosystem: Environmental > Aquatic > Marine > Oceanic | place: Pacific Ocean | collected 2009-08-22
CCATTGCCACTACTGGTAACGCTTCAGATTTTGGAGATTTAAATAACGATAAAAGTTATGGAACTTCTGGAGTATCTAACGCACATGGCGGTATAGCATAAGGAAAAACTAAAAACATGTTAAAAGATTTATCAAAAAAGTACAACGAGGATCAGGCACAACTGGTCACACAAGACATAGACATTCAACTACCAATGTCAAAACCTGAATACAAATCTATGTTGGCTAACATAAAAGATCATGCTCCTGCCATACGACAGGCATCAAGTAACTTCTACAAGTCTCACTCACAGATGATGAGTGTAACACTGGACGTTACAGCTATCACACCTATACGTTCTATTAAGCACAGCCTAGCTGAGATAGAGAAGACTAAGTCTGCACTACAAGAGTCCTACTTTAAGATGAAGAAGGATGAAGTAAAACTAAAGAAGCTAGAACGTAAGCTACTAGATGAGACTGACCCACTAGAGCAAGAGATGCTAGAGATAAAGATAACAGAGAAGCAAGCTAACGCAGCAAGCTCTCGTGGTTACGTTGAGGCTGCAGTACGTAAGCTAAACTTCTTTACGAACCAGTACGACAACCTAATGGAGAAAATAGGTAAAGAGGAACTGACAGAAGAAGACTACGAGCTAGAAGAAATCAAGTACCACATTATGACCTGCATGAAGCAAGCACTTAATAGTGCAAGACCTAGAGGTGGTATCATTGATGAAGGTAACATGATATACTTGTTTGACCTTGGTATCAACGCAGCACAGGCACAGGCTGAAGTGTATGCTTACCTAGAGTGGGAAAACAAAACAATACAGGATGGTAAAGCACCAGAGCATCACCACACAGTACAGTGGCTAGAACAGTTAGCTGATAAGTGGGCACACTGTCCAGGTGACTTTGCTAACAGCAGAGGTTTTAACATCATAGATAAAACATCTTTGACAAACACACCACAATTGGAGAATAAAACAAAGGAGAAATAAAATGGGAAAAGATAAAAAAACCCCAGTTATTATTAACGACAAAGAATATTTTGCAGAAGACTTAACAGATCAACAACAAAGTATGTTAAACCATATTCAAGACTTAGATCGTAAACTAAAGAGTGCTCGTTTTAATGTTGATCAACTTAACGTAGGACGAGAAGCATTTATTAGTATGCTTTCTAAATCACTAGGAACTGTAAATGAGTGACATCAAACTTACCCCTGACGATCTAGAAGAAATGCTAGATAACGCAGCTAGACGTGGTGCTAAAGAGGCACTGCGTTCTATTGGGCTACTTGATGATGATGCTGCCAGAGATATTATAGAGATGAGAAGTTTGTTAGAAGCATGGAGAGACACACGTAAGTCTGTCTGGTCTACTGTAGTTAAATTAGCCACTGTCGCACTGTTAACGTTTATTGCAGGTGCAGTGTGGATGACAATGGGTAAATAAAGGAATAGATATGGCTCTTACAGAATACGAAAGAAATTATCAAGCTCAACAGCAAAGTGATAGAGCATTAGAACAAGAGCAAGCTGCTGCTGCAGCTAAAGAAATTGCACAGCTAAAAGCTGTAACTTCAGGTGATTTTAGTGGTATTACTAGGGCTTCTGATTCAGGGTCTGAACGTGCTCAAGATATAAGAGCAGCACAGCGTACAAGTGATTTATTAAACGCTGACCCTGCAGATTTTAAAGGTAATAATCGAGAAAGACAAGAACAGATAAGAGCACAAGCTAGGTTAAAAGCTAGAGTAGAGAAGTATGGATATGGTCAAGAAACTACAGATACCACTACAAATAGCTCTACTAATATAACTACAGGTACAGATACAGGTACAACTACAGGTACAGATACAACTACAAATACAAATAGTGGATTACAACTTAATAATAGTTTTCAACAGTATGTTGGACAAGAAGAAGGTCGTGTCGTTGATGGCATAGAAATACCATATTGGGTAGATAAAGATTATTTAGATAGCTATGTAATTTCTGTTAAAAATGGTGATCCTCGTGCTCCTAATAGCCGTGAGATGACAGAACTTCTTGCAGGTGTTCCAATAGAACAACTTTACCAAACAACAGATGTATCTTATTGGAGTAATATTACAGGTGCTGCAGGTGAACTTTTATATAATTTTACTGGCAGTTATTCTGAAGATACTCGTGATTGGGGGGTTATATTAAAAGATGTAACTTCAGGCCAAGAGGCATATGAAAAGTCTTGGTCAGCTACTGCCGATATGATAAATACACAAGCTATGAATACGCCTTTTGATTTAGAAAAACATGGTATTAGAATTGGTGGTAATGAATACCTAAGAACACCTACAGGAGAATATGCAGATCAACGTAAACCTTCTACATATGGTTTAGATTCCGTACAACAATTTGGAAGACTTGTTATTAAACCTGCTGATCCATTTAGTCAATACGCAAGTGGTACTGACAACAATCTTGTAATGGGCGTTTTGTCAGCCGATGGTTTTTTATTAACAACTGTTAGTGCAGGTAATACAGACGCATTGTGGAAGTTAGGTGTTTCACAAGAAGACATTAATTCCGCAAATGCACACCTACAGAATACTTACAATTTTGACAATATGCCTAGTGGACCTAATACAACGCATACCAGTATTCAGCAAATTCGTTTTTTCTATGATGAGACAAAAGGATATGATGTGGCTACTGCAAAAGAAAGTAGTTATGCTAATCTTTTTGATAATTTTAAACCTTTTGTAGCTTCCAATACTTCAACAACAAATACTGCTACAAATGCAACCGCAGATACAACCGCAACACAAACAAATAATCAGATAAATACTGGACAAACGCAACAACAACAGACAGCAGATAATACATCTAACGTAGCTACACAAGCAATTCAAACACCTGCACAATTACCACAAACGGTATCATATCAAATGCCACAAAGCTATCAGGGGTCAGGTTTTATGCCTACATATATGTCTCAAACAGGAACAGGTATGCAGATGCCCCCTATGACTGGTACTTTTACACAAGGAACAATGGGTAATTTATCAAACCAAACAGGCCAAACTTACATGATGGGAAATAATACACAACAACAAACAACTAGTACAGCTACTCCACAGTACGATGTACGTATGTATCGTAATAACGCAGGTATGACAACAAGTATTACCTTTGTAGACGGTAAACCTCAAACACCAATTCCATCTGGTTTTTATCCTGTGGGTCAACAACCTGCAAACCAAACACCATATGTACCACAAGTTGCTACACCACCTGCACCTACAGTTGCCCCAGTTACAGGATATACACCTCAGTTTAATATGAATCAAGGTGGGGCTATGATGCCACCTGCACCACCTGTGCAGTCAGCTAGTGTGTTTGGTGGGTTTAAACCAGAGTCAATGCAGCGTATAGCAAACAGCCTTGGTTACAATGAAGACATGGATGGCTTTGATCAATATCTAAATGACAATCCAGATAAAAAACAAAAGATGGATAACTATACTATGAAAGCTAAACAGATGGCTGAAGGTGGTATGGCTAAAAGTTTTCCTGATTTAACAGGTGACGGTAAAGTTACTCAAGCTGACATATTACAGGGTAGAGGTGTAGAACTAGCTAATGGTGGTATGCCTAATTCTACAACTGTGTCACTACAACAGTACGATCCTCGTGCTCTTAACCAACAGTACATACCACAACAACCACAGTTTACAGGTAATATAACAGATGTACAGGCATCCCTAGCTAAGACACCTGCACTTCCTATGGGTTCAACAGTTGTACCTGTAGGTACTCAACTTACAGCAGGTCAACTTGTATCACCATACTCTGGTCAGGTAGCAGGATCACTTGCTTTACCTACAGGTCTTGCTGAAACTAATCAAGCATATCTACCTACAATGACACAGGCTAATATGATGTCTCCAGTAGAGGCATCTGGTGCTATTCGTGCAACTGCAGATCAAACACAGGCTGCACAGTTAGATAAAGTAGCACAAATAAATGCGGCACAGCAAGCTGCAAGCTCAGTGGCAGATTTAAAAGCTGCACAGGGTACAGAAATACTTATGAACAATCCTGTACAAAGACAAGTACAGAGTGGTGAGCTTATATCAGGTGTAGCTAATGCACAAACTGCAGCTACATTTAATGAAGAAATACAGGCAGCAACTGCAGACCCTAGTAAACAAGCTACAGTACAAGGTCAACTAGAAGGACTACTACAACAGTTTGAAGGTGGTGCTACACCTGCATGGGCAGCAGGATCAATGAGAGCAGCTACTAATGCTATGATTGCTAGAGGACTAGGTGCTTCATCTATAGCAGGACAGGCAATTGTACAGGCAGCTATGGAATCTGCATTACCTATTGCACAAATGGACGCACAAGTAATTGCACAATTTGAACAACAGAACTTGTCAAACAGGCAACAACGTGCTATACTAGCGGCACAACAAAGAGCACAGTTTATGGGTCAAGAGTTTGACCAAGGCTTTCAGGCACGTGTAGCTAATGCAGCTAAAGTTAGTGACATTGCAAACATGAACTTTACTGCTGAACAACAAGTAGCATTAGAGAACTCACGTATAGCAAATACAATGGAACTATCTAACCTGTCTAACTCACAGGCAATGATAATGGCTGAAGCTGCTGCACTTGCCAATATGGACATGTCCAACTTAAACAACAGGCAACAGGCTGCAGTACAAAATGCACAGAACTTCTTACAGGCTGATCTAACTAATCTAAACAATAAACAGTCTACAGAATTGTTTAAAGCTCAACAACGTGTGCAGTCTTTGTTTACAGATCAAGCTGCACTCAATGCTGCACAACAGTTTAATGCTACCTCACAGAATCAGGTTGATCAGTTTTATGCTAGTTTAACTAGTAATGCCTCGCAGTTTAATGCGTCACAGGCTAACGCACAGGCACAGTTTAATGCAGGTCAGGTAAATGTTATTGAAAGATTTAATGCTGAAATAAACAATCAACGTGATCAGTTTAATGCACAGAACCGTTTAGTTATAGATCAAGCTAATGCTCAGTGGCGTAGACAGATAGCTACAGCAGATACGGCTACAGTTAATCGTGCTAATGAAATAAATGCACAGGCACTGTTAGGGTACTCACAGTCTGCATATAATAATCTATGGCAGTTTTATGCTGACAATATGGAATGGGCATGGACATCTGCTGAGAATGAACGTGGTAGAATATCAGCACAGGCTATAGCACAATTAAATGCAGAAACAAGTATGAGTATAGCAGAGTTTAAAGCTGACGCAGAATCATCTGCAGGTATTGGTGGTTTTATAGGTGATCTACTTACATCAGACTTATCTAAAACTGTAGCAGGTAGTCTATTAGGTGACTTTGGTTTTAGTTAACAGGAGAATATAAATGAACAATGTTGCATTTCTAGCAATGAATAACTTGGTTATGCCCAAAAGCACTGAGCCAAAAAAACAAATGGGTACTAGTTTGTTATCACGTAATGTTGTTAATAACGACACGCCTAAAGAGGAAGATGTTAATCAACGTATAGCAAAGTACGTTAGTATAATACGTAAAGATAGAATGGAATTAAAGAATGGTTGATACACTAGAACCAATGATAGACGCTCCTATTGCAGGGCAGTCTCTTACTGCAGAGTTAGGCAATAGACCTTGGCAGCAACCACCTCAGTATAGTACTGTAGAAGATGCATTGCAGTATTATATTCCTCGTTTAACTAACCCAGAAATGTTAGATGATTTACTTAACGTAATGGAAACAGGCATACCTTTAACAACCCTTGCTAATGCCATACAGTCTAGTGGTGTAATGGAAGGTAAGCATAGCCTTGATATAGGAATACTAATCATGCCTGTGCTTATGGAAACAATGGCGTACTTAGCAGAAGAGTCAGGCATTGAGTATGAGGTAGGAACAAACAAAAGAATTGGTAGTGACAAACCTAGTAATGCTGCAGTTGCTAGAGCATTGGCTATGGTTAAAAAGAAAAAAGGTAAAGTTTCAGAAGAACCTGAAGAAGAACAGGTAGAGATGGAACTAAAAGAACCTAGTAGTGGTTTAATGTCTAGGAGAAATACAGATGGGGTTTAATTTAATGGCGGCACTTGGCGGTGCAGGTAGAGCAGTGTCACAAAATATACAAGAAGGCAGACTGCAAATGGACAAGATAGAACTAATGGATGCAGAAGCAGCCACTAGAGAACGTCTTGATAAGTCTAGAGAAAAAAGAGAACAAGATAAAGAGAATGATAGAATAGCAGAAGGTTTAAGTTATTATTTAACGGATGACGAAGTAGCTGTAGCAATGCGAAGGGGCATAGGTTCTGCAAAAGAATTGTTGAATAGAGCACAGAACTTTGATGGAGACTTTGGTGCTGCATTTAATTTGCCTGAAATTACAGATGCACCTTATGGGTCAAATTTGTTAGAACCCGAAAGAGTAGACGCAATAAAACAAGCTGAAGTTTCTAGATTGACTGATCCTCTGTCTACATTTATTACGACAGAGCCAGAGCCAGATAAACAACACTCAACGTGGGCTGCATGGGAAATAGATTGGTTTGAAGAAAGATCAAAGATACAGTCTTCTAAAATGAGTGTTAATGCTAAAAAATGGGAACTTGCTAAACATGACGAAAAATGGCAAGAGTACCTTTTAAAAATAGGTGCAGTAGCTGACGCAAAAAGAGAACCAGATAAACAAGTAGGTAAACCAGACTACACAGATGCATCATTACAATCTTCTTTTGAGTTTTCATCTGCAGATGCATACAGTAGTTTAACTAATATTGCAGGAGATAGAAAACTATTAACAGAAGAAAGAGGTGGGGGTAATTCATTTGCAACTGCTAATGTTATTGGTGGGATAAACATGTACAACTTAAATATAAAAGATGGTGAACATATATCCAAACAAAAACAAGAATGGATTGAAACTAAGTATGCAGGAGATGTAGAAAATTTACGAAGTAATGCAATTAGCGGAGTCTATGTAGAATATAGAAATAAAACGGCAGAACTTAGAGATTCTATAAAAGAAATTAACTCCGACTCTAGTATTAAACCAGATAAAAAACAACAAATGATATCTAATCTAAAATTAACTTATGGAACTAAGGCAAATAAACCTGCAGGTGTTATGACAAATAAAGAATTTGAACAGTTAAATCAAAGAGGAGAATTACGTATTGGTGGTGTTTATGTTGTAAAATCAAAAGATAGTAGTAACGCCCCTGTAATTGCAGTGGTTACTTATTTAGGAAAGGATATACCATATTCATCAGATGTATCTTCTGATACAGGTAAAAATTTTATAACTCATGCAAGAACAAGTATAATAGATTCCGATGTATATGATCTTATGACTAGTAAATATTTAAAGTAAAGGATTATTATGTCTAAGTATAGTGTTGATTTTGATGATGAGGCTGTTGATCAAGAGCAGCAAACGGTTGTAAATCCACAGCCGCAAATTAATGCACCTCAACCAGAGACAAATAAATACAGTGTTGATTTTGAAACTGTAGTAGACGAATTGCAACAAGATCCTATTGAAGAACCAGATAACACTACACCTATTTTAGATGAAGTGGTAACGCCAACTAGTACAATAGACGAGGAAAACGTAGATCAAACTAATACAATAATAGATGAAGAAGAGGAGGTATACTCAACTAGTACTCAAACAAACATTGCTTTAGAACAAGAGTTTGATCCAATAATACTTGACTTATTAGAGAGAGATAAAGATAAGGTAATGGCTGAGATAAGCCGTTTAGAGGAAGACAAATTAACTGATGAAGAAAGAGCAGAGTTTGAAGAGAGGGCGAAGAAAGCTAATCTTCTTTTACCATATGCTGAAGAACGAACAGACTATGCTTATATAAGTGCTAAACGTGAAGGACGTCCCCCACCCTCTTTACTTCAAACAAGTGAAACAGATGAAGCGTTACTAGGGGTAAAGGCTAACCCTTTACAAATGGCTATGGGGTATCAAGAAAGATACCTTGATAAGTTAGACAGAGCTAAAGGTAATTTACAATATGAACTAAGCAAGACAGGTATGTATGCAAACGAAGCTAGAAAAGCTAGTATCATAAAATTAATGCAAGCAGCAAAGACTAATGACGCTTTAGATTTAAACACAATAGACTACATAGTATTTGGTGGTGAGTTTCTTCCTTTTTATGGTGCGTTTTTAGCTGTCAGAGACATACCAGAAAATGTAAATTTAGCACGTGAGGCTTGGGAAGAAGGTAGAACTGGAGAAGCTGCACTACTTGGGGGTGCAATGACGTTAGAAGTAGGCGCAAGTATATTTAGTGCAAGAGCAGTAGTAAAAGGTTTTAAAAGTATATTTGGTATTAAGTCGCAGTCTACTCTAGACAAGATGAACTCAATTAGAAAGGCAGATGAAGCAGAGCTTGAGGCAAGAATAAAAGCTGCAGATGAATCAGCGAAAGCTAATCCAGAAATAGCTGAACGTTTAATCAAAGAGTTTGAAAAAAGTATTGGTGGTAACTCTATATCTAAAATGGTAGATGGTAAGTTAGTCCTTGACTTTGACGCAGCTAAAAAACAAGGTTTACTCATAGCAAAAGAAGTACATAACCTACAGGATGAAAGACTTAAAGAGTTTGTAGCCGCCATAAGAGCAAACGACAGTGAAAAAATTGCAGCGTTAGAAAAGAAACATGGTATTGGTAGTGAACAAGTGTTTGCTATATTAGAAGAAAACTCAGAGGGTTTAATAAACCCCCTATTAAAAGCTGACAAGTTTAATTCTATAGTTGCCATTGCATCTGATCTACAAAAGAAAAACCCAAAAGCATTTAGTAAAGATAAAACTATCATAGAAAATTTATTTGAACTAGCAGTTAAACAAGACATTGCAGAAAACAATGAGCTTGCAGACGTTCTATCTAAGTACAATATTAACTTTGACGAGTTTGTTTTAACAGTCGTAGGCTCTGGTTCAGAGGCAGGTAGAACATTACAAAAACTAGGACAGTTAAGAAGTGGTGGTGCTATTAAAATAGACAGGCAGAAAAATGCGGCATTAGAAAGTGGTCAAAATCCTTTCATGTCTTTTTGGAGAAGGGCAGAAAACATAAGACGTGGTGGTATGGTTTCTATGATCAAGACTGCAGCTAGGAACTTTCAGTCTGGTACAATACGTATGAGTTTAGAAACTTTAGAGAACATATCTGACACTACGATACTAGCAATGAGTGATGAGTTCAATACCTTTAGAAACGCAGGTAAAATAAAAGCATCAATAAAAGCTATAAGTGCAGGTGGTAAAACTTTAGTGTCTCCTGAAAATTGGAAAGGTAGTATGGCTGCACTTAAACGTATATATGCTACACCTGGATTATCTAAAGAATTAACACAGTATATATTAGACAGACCAGAATTTATAGATCAATATGCTGCATTGTTTGATAACGTCAACGAGGTTAGAAGAAACACTGGTGCAGGTGCAGGTATGATTGGAGACAAACAACTTTCTGCAGTTGAAGATGTAGTGTCACTTCTTAACACACCTAACAGGATACAAGAATTTGTTATACGTAGGGGGGTATTCATAGGTGAACTAGAAAGACTTGTAAAACGTGACTATGGTATAGACCTAATAGAAGCATTAGAAGGTGGTAAGATGACTGACCTAATAAACAATGTCGGTCTTGAAGCAGGTAAAGGTGTACCAAGGTTTGAAGAATTAATTGAGTCAGCAACCAAACGTGCTCTAGATGTAACCTACGCCAAAGCACCTGACGTTAGCATATTTAATGAGACATCTAACTTCTTAACTAGGACAGGTCTTACTGCTGTAACTACACCGTTCCCAAGATTTATGTTTAACTCAATAGAATTAATGGGTCAGTATAGTGCAGGTGCATTTAATCCTGCAATAAAACATGCACTAGGAATGAAGAAAGGTCCATTAGATGCAAAGGACAGGCAAAACATAAGCCGTAACTTATCTGGTCTGGTCGCTATAACTGCAGCTTATCAGTATCGTATTTCTGATGGTGCTCCCAGTGAATATCAATTAATAGAAGGTGGTGAGTTAGAGAGTGGCGAAAAAACTAATATAGATACTGCCGCACAATTTCCCATGAGACAATTCTTATGGATTGCAGAAGCTATGAAACGTTTAGACCCTGCAGCAATAGACTACATACCACAGACTAGACTAATGAAAGAGGTAGGAGCTATAGGAGAGGGTGACTCTACATTTGATCAATGGTTTGATGGAAGAGAAGCAGCAGAGGTTTTTCTAGGTCAAAGCGGTAGAACAGCTAACGCATCTGTATTTGTAAGAGAGATTGCCGATATACTAGGCGGTAAAGGTATGGAAGATATTACAGGTGCAGAGGCAAGGGATAAAGCAATAGGTCGTGCTTTAGGAAACTACATACGTACATTTTTAATACCTATTACTCAGGTAGTTGAGATACAAAGAATGATAGGGGTACGTCCTTCAGAGTACATAGATGCATCTACGGATGAAAGAATAACAATAGGTAGTCAAGTAAAGCGTAGCCTAGATCAGAGTGGGATTACCACACTATTTAATCCAAGTGCAGAGTTTGATAGACCTAGCAGAGAGTTTGTACTGACTGAGGATAATAAAAGAATACTACAACCCTTATCATTTGCTTTAGGTATAACATCCTATAAGAAGGGTGATGAGGACGCAGAGTTTTTAATCAAGTATGGATTTGAGGAGAAAGATTTAAACAGTCGTGAGACTGGCTCAGTTCAGAGAGAAGAAAACAGATTAATGTCTCAGTATATTCCTATGATAGCAGAGAATGGTAGGATAGCTGCACGTGAAGCTAGGCAAAACTATAGAACACAGAGCTATCAGTACAAAGAAAACAATACCCTTGAGGAGCATGTCTACTCTGCTGTTCGTGCAGCGTTGGACGTACAGGTTAAAACAACAAGACGTAATTTAATAGGTGAGGATAAATTTGATACCGCACCAGAGCATATACAATATAGAAAAAAGTTTGATAGATTTAGCAAAGCCATCAGAGCACAGGCACAAAGAATGTTTTATGGCGAGGTGGGAGAGTTACCAGATCCAACTGATGTTGATGACTTAGAGTCATTGATATACTACGCTGAAGAATACATAGCAGACTATACTGAGAAATAACAAAGGGGAGCATTTAGCTCCCCATTTTTTTTACCTAGTGTCTCCGCTTCCACCCAGTGTTCCCTTGTCCTTACGTTTATCTAGCTTGATTAAATTTTGTGCAGCTATCATACCCAACGATAAGTTAAGATCACTAGCCAGTGCAGCGCAGTACCACAGTACATCTCCTATCTCACTGGCTATGTCCTCTCGCCATGTCTCAGGTCTGTTTTCTGGCCCATCTCGTATAAGCTTCTTTACCTTGTTGGCTACCTCACCTGCTTCACCTGCCATACCCAAGGCAGGATAGGTAATCCTGTGTTGTTCAGGATAGATTGCTGTACCTGATGCTGACCTTTGATATGAATTAAAATCAGACATGCCGTACCTCTCCTCCAGAAATTGATCTGCTTCTTGCTTTAGATTCATACACCTTTACCCTTTTAAGTTGCTCAAAGTAGGCTTTGTTAAACCC